>ENA-UOTX01000248-UOTX01000248.1-compost-metagenome-genome-assembly--contig:-NODE-248-length-60754-cov-9.330735_pt1 | contig 60754 bp, 30 predicted proteins | sample MGYA00238143_ERZ746982 | MGnify/ENA primary metagenome ERZ746982 (study PRJEB28758, sample SAMN06268862) | compost metagenome | isolation source: single cell | place: USA: California, Emeryville, Joint... | reverse complement strand
GCAATCCAAGTGAACCCTGGAGTGTTAAATGTCGAAGCAATGATATCTCCGATAATCACGGCATGGGAAATGCTACTTGGGAAGTAGGAGAAGAAGTTAGGATGCTGCCATTGTGTGAGATTAGGCAGGATGATCTTTTCGGTGTCTTTCAAGATGTCATCCAGGGACTCGCCTTTCTCTGGGGCAGTTGTTGGAAGAGCATTTCTTATTGCTCCTGGTTCGATCTTGGGTAGAACATCAAATTTTGCGATGTTATCGTAACTATCCGCTGCAAGGTTTAAGGCTTTCTGGCCATAGATCTTGAGGTCTTCTGTATTAAAGAAGGGATTCATATTTGCCAAATTATTCAAATTTTATAAATTAACTCAGACGCATGCGTTAAATATACAAAAAAGTTTCCATTGGTTCCATTAATCATGAGGTTCTCCATTTTGAATACATGGGAGTATGTTTTCTATGTCTAAAGAACTAGTCTTATTCTGATGACTAAATGAGGAATATCTACATTTTCAGTAAAAAAATCCTTTGCCCCATGCAGAATATTTCTATTAATCCTCGATAGATGTGTAGATGAAGGTATTTAAACCCTTTGAGGAGCTCTACTGAATTTAGGCTCTTTTTATCACTCCGCTGCAGTATGAGTCATATAGACTCATGTTTATACCAACGCATAACTGAAATCGATTTGTGCGTTTGTAAGAACTAAAAATCAGGGCAATCACGAGTAAGAAATGTAATATTTTTTATTTAATTGGTTTGTTTAAAAAAAGCTAAAACTTAAAAGAATTCAAAAAATAGCTGAAGAATTCATCATTAGCTTAGGTTAGCTTCAAGCAGATCTTTTTTAGTTTGAAAAAAAGAGAGGAAACGTCTAACAGTTCTAATGCGCACTCATATAAATTATTTACTGTATATCTCCAATAATTACAACAGGTGATTTATCAGTTGGGAAGTCGGTCAAGAAGTTCGATTGCTGCCTTGGTGTGATTAGGCATGGTTTTTTTCAGTGTTTTTCAAGATGCCATCAAAAGATTTTTCGTTCTCGAGAGCAATTTTTGGAGAGCATCGCTCCACGCTCAAACTTGCGTAAGCTATCAGATTTCTCGATGTTATCGTAGTTATCTGATACTGGATGAGGACTTTTGGTCCGTAGCCTTCGAATTTTTCTGTATCAATGAGAATTATCCTTCGATTCCTCATATCGGATGAACGAATCTTCGATTTAGAAATGCAAAGCACTGATTATGGGATGCTATCGTTGATGATGGAATCTAATAAAGGGAAGGAGCCCCTGAAGTCTTTTGGATGGGTTTATGGCACAAATCTTCTTCGAAAAGATGAATTCGTAGTCGCTGCTACCAGCATAGTAGCATAGTGCTTAAAATTAACCAACAAATCGTCAACTCTTGGGCTAGAGTAAAGCAATTCAAGTAATCTTGATGAACTAAGAGCAGAATATATCATTCAGTCTTATCAACCGCGGAATTCCCTCATTTTAGAGAATATGAACTTGAAAATCGACTGATGTTGTGCTTAAAACGAAAGAAAAGGTCGTTTTGCACTTGATAAAACTTTTTTCGTATATTGCATCTATGTAGTACATTACACAACAGCAAGGTCTTTTCTCGTGATCCGCAACGATTAACTAGCTGCCAGCATTTCCAATTTGTCGAGAGGTTGCACGAGTCCGACTAACATACTTTCCTCTTCAAGAAAGAATATGAGAAAGGATTTCACGCGACGAAAAGTTATAAGAGAATTTGAGACTGTTGAAAAAATGTGTGAAGTATTTATTTCCTTTTAGGGCTGCTCTTATCTAATGCCAAAACTAAACTACTTTCGAGAGAAAAACGGAGCTCACACGACCTAAACAAAATTGCAGCCCTCTACAAAGCAACAAGCTCTAATTGGAAAAGCCTTGAGATTCTTACTGACAAAAAAAACAAAAAAAGAAACAATAAACAGTTTATCATCATATCAATAGCAAAAGAGCAAAACTTCTTATGTCTTATGCTCACAAAGCCATTAGGTTTTGTTAGAAGTGCATATCAAAATATCTAATTATTTTAATGGAGTTTAAGACTCTACTCTTTGTATCTGGATAATAATTCAGCATTGGCTAAACTTGACTGCTGTTTGGTTTCCAAATGCCCAGTTCTAAAATTTGAAAAGGATTTTCGATCCTTCATAAAGCGAGTTTCCGTTAATAATACTAAACTAACTTCAAGTAATAAAAACAAAAACCATTTCCTCTGAAGCCAGAGGAACAATTTCCCTCTGATTAGTCCAAGTGCATTTCTGTCATATTCAGAAACAGTAAAATGAAAATACTTTTGTTCATCGCTGGTTGATTTAAGTATTTTCTTTCGAGTTAGCAAAAAACAAGTTTTTGGACTCAGAAGTGGAGAACAATGGCTATTCTAGTCAGTTACGTTTCCTCACTCAAATCCTCAAAATATAGAAATATCATTCAACAAATGCTTGTTTCTTGGATTAGCTCCTAGCCGCACTCAACCTCGAATTCAATTAGCTTAATAAAAATCCATCCGATTTTTCAAATATCAAAGAGTATTAAAACCCTCTTGTTGTCGAACGATGAACTTCAAATATATCGGAATTGTATGCAACTAAAGGCATGTTATGCCCCTCTTTATTCCAGACCATTTTCAATTTTTTTGCTGCTTATCATCTGATTTCATACAATGTATTTCTAGCAATAAGGTCTTACTTCCCTAATTCTGAGAATTTACACTCGCATAATCATCAAATTTCGCCTACTCACGAGAACATCTCATAAAGATTATTCTTTCACAAATTGTATCTTCCAATTACTCTCTACAATCGCTAATAAAACAATGAACTCGTCGATTTTCCCTCTCCTCTCGACATGCATCACGATTTCCCACAAAGCATCAACTAAACTAGTTTAAAAAGAACTCTCTCGAACTAAATTATTATCACTTTATACATCGCAACAACCTTTATTCGATCAAGCCTTTGAAATAATTACAGAGAATAAAAAGCAAAAGTGCCAGAGCGTGAAAAATGTCAGCCACAGAACATCATATCAGACACGAGCTCATTGAGAAGCTGAAGCCTGTCTATGCTCCTGACACAAGAAGCATCTATGCGAAGCTGCTCGATTTTGTCAAAGGTCATGACCACCACCACGATATCAAGACCGATAATTATCGTCACCCTCCTCTTTCGAAATTCAGCGAGAGCGAGGTCACCCAAAGGACCGTCTTCGCTTTGAAAAAAATCAAGGAGCACAACCATCACTTCTTCAACCCTTCTGAATCAAGAATTTTGAACCCCATGCCAGCTGGTGTGATCCGAACCTGGACCGCGTATTCTTTTGCTGTATTTGACGCAGCTTTCGCGGGTCTCATGTTCAAGATGTGGAACTTCAGACCAAGAAATATAGCAATCCTCGGTGGGCTGGTCATCGGTCAAAATTTGGTATTAGCTTCAATGAATGGAATGTGGGAAGTATTCCAGAACGGAAGACGTAGAACTCTCGCTGAGAAGTATCTCAAGGCCTACGGAGCTGAGTTCTTCCATGAAATAATCGATCCAAGATTTGACACAGATAAGCTTCACCATCTTCATAACAAAACCTATCATCACCATGATGAGCACGAACAACACAATCATTAATCAGTTGCATCTAATATGAAGTGTGATAGATATGAAGCTTTCTGTAACTCCAAACAATTCATGTGAGTTATGAACTCTGAAAAACTATTTGAAATTGATTAAACAAGAAAAATGTTAGAGACTACGATTTGAAAGATTCTTCTTTAAGAATTAGCAAAAATATAAACATTATCAATGTAAAGTTGACGATACAAGCCAGTTAGTACTGGCATTTTAATGAAAATAGTGACTTTCATTAGAAGAACGAGCAGACGAGAATGATCAGGCTATGAAAGAGATAATCATGTCCTTTATTGTTGAATCATACATTCAGAGGAAGAGGAGGAGGAAAAGATATTTTTTCAAAGTCTTACAGAGAGTTAGATGGTAGAAAGCAGCAAATTTTAAAGCATTTCTAATTTTTTCGCATCATCAACAAGCCTTATAAAACATTATGATAGTTACTTCCCTCTCCTAGACATAATGAAAACGAATGAACTCTCATCTTGTTAAAGGAACTGCTCACCAAACCTCGTTTCCAAAAAGAGCTCACAGCTTAGTTCTCACTCATAGTTCAAATTCAAATATGCGACTACTATGAAATTCACGCTGGATTTTCTCATTGCAAGATTACACATAGTTATAGAATGAAAGCATTCAGCTCAGGTGCTACGAATTTTTCAAAACCTGATTTCGGTCAGAGCTTTAAAAGAAGGCTTTAAACCAGTTTTTTTTTTTCCTCAAGAAATTTATTAAAAACCTATAGAAAAAATTATCCAACAAAGAGACATTCATAATAAGGTCAGTTCAATATAAATCAAATGCAACCAATGCCTTTTCTTTCAATTTTTCATTAATTCCCTCCCTGGCAACAAGAATAATAGAGGCATCATATTTCCATTATCAACCGTCACCATGAGCCCATTTTATTGTATACTCAAAATAGCATCAACTTTAATTACTTATTTTATCTGAGACAGGCACATTTCAAATGATATGGTCACACGTTCACCTACGAGTTTTATCCCATGCTATCTGCATTGCTTATATCATCTATAATCTCTTCACGGTTGACGAGCAATTCCTATCAAGCAACGATTTCGCTGAAAAGTTCCAAGCGTTTGGGAAAGATAGCTTCATCCATTATTTCTTCCTCATTATCACTGAAATTGGATTTCCTGGCACTCTTGGCATTGTTGCAGTAGTCGCAATCTTCCATCCAAAAAAGCGACTGTCATTTAGGGTCGTCTTTTTTTACGCGCTCATAGGTTTCATCGTGGGTGTCTCAAAAATGTGGTACGGTTATCAAAGGCCATGGTTTGTGGATAATGATATTATCGTGTATAAATGCTCAAGTACAGACTTTGGAAGACCATCTGGTCACGCTTTCTGCAGCCTTTTCAGTGTATTACTGCTCTACCACAAATATATTTACGAACCTACATTTCACGCGCGCAATTCAGAGCCGAATACTCGCAGCTCAACGGATGGGAGCTTGCCAACCCTTTCAGTGATAATTCATGAGGAAGGAAACACCAAGTCCATCGAACCAGCTCAGTCTACTCTGAAGGCGAAATTATGGAGTGCTGTCATACTTGTTTTGCTCTTGATTTTTCTCTTTTTGGTCGGGTTATCCAGGGTCTACCTTGGAGATCATAGCACAGATCAGGTGCTATTGGGATGGGCGTTCGGAATGATCTGCTTTGTTGAATGCATTTACTTTTGTGACGAACAACTCGAGAGATTCATTGAGTTTTTAGTGACAAAAACCTGGAAAACCAAAAACTGGTTCGTTCCTTTCATGGTTCTGGGCTATCTCTTAACTCTCGCGATCCCTGCAATATTAGAGGTGAAAAACAACGATCAAGGGACCTTCAAGCCAGAATGGCTCGCCAACATTCAACGTCGATGCCCAGACTCGTCTCCCGAGAGCGAGATCGTAAATAAGTCATTCTATCTCTGTATCACTGGAGTGTGCTGCTTTGGGTTGATTATTGGGTTAATGTTTGCTCCAAATGACATTTTTGAACATGAACCGTTCGAATGGACCAAACGGTACGTAGGGAAAAAACTTATCGCTGGAGCAATACTCGCTGTCGTTGGAGCGGCTCTCTACTTTGGCATCGGATCTCTGGACCCATGGGTCGTTTTTATGATAAAATACAATCTTTTGTGTCTTGTGCTGCCGATCCTGGCTTTCATCGTGATTCCAGGTATATGGAAATATATCCCGGGATTAAAACCAGAGGTCAAAGTCTGCGATTCGGCACAATTGTCAATGGAGATGACAGATTCTCAAATAATTCGACCAGCAGTCCCCGAAATTCAGTAGTTTTCATTCTTTCAGAGCTAAAGTCAGTTGTATTTTTTTTTGTTTCATCTTTTTTGGGATTTTACTAAGGTTAGCATAGAAACTTTCAAGTTCTAAATCTAAACAAGATTTGTAGTTGCTGATATTTGATATCTCGGACGCTTTTCTTGTTTTCTTAAACATACATCTATAAAAGTGAGAGATCATTAAAAATTTCTAATCGTTATGAAAAATCGTTTATCATAAGCTCTTTTTTTTTTTGGGATCATTCCGGATATGATTTCTATCAACAATTGGATAATTGGGATTGAAACTTTTACCGGTAGATATTATTTTTGGCGTATTTTGAACGTTGTGAATTAAAGTTTATTTTGAAATTCAATTTTACCAGCATACAATGGACGCGTCAAATTTCAATAAGCCAATGCACACAGCGCTCATCCTGGGAGATGGATCTGTAGGCAAAACGACTTTCTTGAAGACCATAACAAATTCGAGTAAATTTACTTCCACACGCATAATTCTCATCACATGATCATTGTTTGCATTAGACCCAGATAGACATTTCGTTCTTGTTGATAAAGTCCAAAATACCTCGATTACGCTCAAGGCTGACGAGGGCTCTCCGGAGTAATTTGTTCAATCATTGCCATGACTTCTAATTTCTTACAGAGGAAGAACACAGAACGCGTTATGCATAATTTTCATGTATGATATTACCGCGACAACCACTTTATCGAAGTTGGCTGAAAAGTAAATATCATTGAATACACTCAAAGGCAAAGCCATCATTTGAATAGCTATTCGAATTTGCTGAAGGACAAAGATCTTAAAGAGAGATGCTTCTTGGTGCTTCTCGGCAATAAGTCCGACCTTGAAAATCAACGCAAAGTCCAGGCACAAGAGGTTGTTTTGAGGCTCGTTTCAATTGCTTATTCAGTATTATAGGGCGAGCTTTTTGCATCACAGTACGGGATGTTTTTCCTTGAGGTTTCATGTGCAACAAGGAAAAATATCGAGCTTCTTCAGAAAGTTATTCGAATACGAGCGAGTCATCTGTTAAAGAAGAAAGATATATCGGAACCTGCTATAAACACTGAAAAATCTGACATTCAGCCACAGAGAAGCAGTTTTATCAGAGCTCAAACAACGATCGAAGACGATAAAAAAACTGCCGCTCTTACTGGATCAGCTGAAACGAATAAGCAAAGTCCTCAGCGCCGATCTCATTACCAACTCAATTTGAAAAACAGAGAAGTCGAGCGCAGGGAGCGATGGGCAAAGCTGGAATCCTCTGCGGAAAAGAACCGCGCGAATACTCCACTCAGTGATATATGTAGCACAGAAGGAAACCGTCAGAGCACTTCTCCAGGTAATCGAAGACAGACAACATCTCCAGGAAAGGATAGCTGTAGTGATTTATTTCCCATGCGTGTCACTCCTAGGAGAGAAGAAAAACCTACCCAGCCTCTTCACCAGAATTTATATAGCAATGGCTCTATGCGTTCACATGCTCAGGAATTCGTGGGAGAGAGACAATTTGAACCGCTCAGGAATAACGAATTTCAGCATCAGCCTTATTCAAGAGATGGAATGTCTCCAATGCTCGACAAGAGCCCACAATCTCGCCTTGAACAAGCACGAGCCGTACAGAATGCGGGCTCAACTGCATATCAGAAGCAACAAGAAAATCTCTATGATACAGAGCAAAGTAGAACGCAGCCCCCAATGCCATCTCCCTCAAATCTCGATGAATGGAGCAAAGAACCTCCACTGAGTTCAACTAAACGAAGCTTGAGTAGTCAGAACACAAAGAGAGAGGATTCATCCAGAAGACAGTTCTCTGAGAAATTGACTATGCCATCGAGTGTTAGCAGCTCAAGTCTGCTCAATTCAATTAGAAAAGACCACTCTCAGGCAACGCCACAATTTCGTGAGAAACCTGGCCAAAGCATGTCTGCTGGTTTCCAAAATCAGAGTCACACCAATGCTCAGCAGTACCTCAGAAATCCTCCAAACAGCAATAGCTCAGAAGATCGTGTAGAGCCAGTGAGTTTACCACGCCCAAACACAAATAGGGAACATAATAATGTGAGTTTCTCTCAAAAAGGACATAATCAAGCGGCTGAATCAAGAGGAGTGCAACCAAATCAAAATAATCGCAATTTCGTTGAGAATTATAAGGCGACCAGCTCACCTTTTACAAATCGAGGTCTTAATGGCAGGGCAACTGAAGACCCCAGACCAGAAGAATATTATCAAAGAGGAACAACCAACCAGTATTCGAGGAACATAGAAAGACGAGAATATAGAGACAGTGTGCAAAGAACAGCAGGGAATCAGGGCTCTCCTCTAAAACAACCAGAAAATATAAATTCCATCAAGTTTACGGAAGATTTTCAGTTTATTAGTACGGGAAATAGTGACAATGGGAGCATTTTACGACGCTACGACCATCAAGAAGGAAGTGAAGCTCCTCAATATAATGCCTCGAACAAGCGACAACCTATATTATCAGAAATCGACCAGAATATAAAGAGACTTGAAGGTATTTGTTTTCCTCTATGCCTTCATAAATTCATCACCCTGATACCCTTTTAGCTTCTCTTTCGAGCATCAATACGAAAATGGCCGAGCAAGGCAGAACTTCTCGACGAGGAGTGTATGGAACTACCGAAAAAGACATATTCAACAGAAAAACTGAAAATCATAATTTGAGAGAAATGGAGTTCCCGGATGAAAACGATTTTTGCATGCCGGAGGAGCGTGGGTCCACGCACACTCTCCAAACGAGCAAAAGTTTAAGCCAATTTCACAAAGGCGAGAAGAGCCCACAGCAACTCTATCTTAATATAAATCCTCGTAAGCCGTCCTCTCTGTATATTCCTCTGATGATATCACCTTAGGGAAAACTTTAAATTTCGATGATATTAGGCATTCTCATAGAAAAGATGGTGAAGACAGTAGACCGTTGAGTGGTATAAATCTTACTGATACTTTCCTCCTCACAACTTTTAGCTGAACGGAAACTCTCTAATAACTCAACACTTAAGAAGGAGAAAACTTACAGCTATTTAAGAAAGAAGAATACAACATTGGAGCAGAAATCAACCCTAATGGACGGCAGCAACGGATTTGGGAATAGAAATAATAAACCAATTCTCTACATTCATTTAGAGAACGCACAAGGGGTACAGTATCTCCTTCTAGTTGTTATCCATTTCTTCTGGGTTAGAATATTAGCGTAGTTCCTGTTTACAGTGAAGATTCTCCACTTACGGTCGCCGAGAGATATCTAGAGCAGAGCGGCTGTGAAACAACTCGCGAAAAACTTCAAAAACTGGCCGAGTTGATCGAAGACAAGATTAACGCAGCCTCATTCGAGGTCGAAACTTACATTACTCAACACGAAGAGCAAGGTAATCAAAACAACCTCAGTATTTTTAATCAAACCTATTGTTCAGCCACTCCAGGAAAAGGAACACCAAATACTGCCCGTCTTGAGTCAAACTTAAAGAAAGGAAAGAATTTTAACTTTGGGACCGCCAAGCGTACTCCTGTTAAGAAACAAGAGGATGTGTTGATTGGAAAACTTTACGTTGAGCTTGAGAATCGGAGGGTAAGTGTTTGTGGATGGAGATGGAGGATTGACATTATTTTTCCCTAGATCGTAGTGCTTAATCTTCGTCAGAGAGATGATCTGTCTGATGCCGCGGTAACGTTTATGAACACCCATTCACTCAGCAAGCAATACTATCAACTGATCTACACACACTTGCAGCAGCTGAAGCAAATGGCTCCGAAAAATCTCGAATTTGTGGAAGAGAGCTACCCGATATTGAATCTCGTGTTGAAAGACTGTAAATTTGCAAACCGAAAGAGCCTGAGCCCGGTTCCCTCACGGGTAAGTGTTGATGAAACGAGAGCATCAACACCTTCGCGAAATTCGACCATGAGAAAGAGTAATTCAATCCTGTGTAAACTGAACGTTGATACGGGCAATGGAAGAATCTCGAAAATGATTGTGAAAGAAGGAGACAACCTGAAGAGGTAACAATTTAGTTTTCCGGGTTGTCAAACAAATTTTTGAATTTAGGGTTGCTCATAATTTTGTAATCACTCACAAAATGGGCCCAGGCGCGTTCGATAAGGTCTTTCAGTTATTGCAGAACGCGGCGAAGGTAATTTGTAATGACTTGAAAACAATCCATAACGAGTTTGCATAGAATAAAGCAGGGACTCCATCCTCCGGAAAGAACACTAACAGACTATTTTATTAACACTGTGAAAGTTTCAATACAGGTCTGCCACCTGCATGATTTTATATGGAACCTAGCACCTGCATTTTTCCTCGTATTTTACATCGCAAAGATTTTTTTTAGCTGTATTGACTCACTTGTTCTTTACAAAGTTGTTTAAACGTCAATTTGCTTTCTGTAGTTCTCATACATATCTTTAGCATATTCATGCTAGAGTCGAATTTTTCAAAAAAAAAACAAAAACAACCAAGCCAAGCCAAACAAAACAAAACAGGACCACAGTGAAGCAAAATTCTATAAAGAAGGAAATTAGATTGCAAATATATGGGAGTGAATTGTATGTAATATGTTATTCTATTCTATATTCATTGCGTTAGAAAATATAAATGAAAACCAATTTCAATCTAACTGAATGACATTTTCCTACAAACATTTATGCAGAGATTTTGCTAATGACAATCAAAATCTTTATATAAGACAACAACAAAAAAAAACGAAATTTTAAAGCAATTTTAGACAACTATATACCGTTCCTCTCGAAATCCCACTTTGTGGAATCTCATCAGGCGAATGAAGTAAGTTATAACGATTGACTTATGCCGTTGGCTCTAAGTCCATTCGATTCTGAAGGAAAGACGCCACCCATCGCTTGCCAAACACTTCTGCTGTTTCGATCCGCTCAGGTTTCTCAAGCAACCATCGCGTGATTCTCAGCAGCTTAAAGTGCTCTTCACCACTCTTCTCCAGAATATTCGCTGAAGCGACTAGCTGGCTCTTTAGTCCCCCAGGACCTTCGTCATTTACAAACATCAAACTTATCTCCTGGAGCGTCTCTTTGAATATCCATTCATTGAAGACCTCCGGTTTCTTAATCAATAATCCCTCCATTTTCTTGTCGTCTACAAGGTCATACATCATGTTTCTAAAAGCCTTCCTGTCATTGTAAAAAGCTTTTTTAAAATCCTCCTTCCCATAGTCTTTAATATCTTTCTTCAGTCCCGAGAGCCAGGAATTGAAGTGCTTTTGTAAGATATCTAAATAATTCTTTGGAAATTTGAATGGCTTCTCCTCTTCATTGCGTCTCATTTTCGATTCTATTATCATTCTAGCTACATCCATATTATTGCCTGCATACGCTAAGCATTTTTTCATGTGGACCTTGAGAAAATGCCTAGCAACATCTTTCGGCTGACTGTAGGGGTCTTTTCCTGGTCTCCGCTTGACAACTGAGGAGTCAGTATGAAATTGACCAGCTTCATAGGTAGTTTTTGACACCGTGAAATCATTCATGCTGGCGTAGTCCTTATATCCCAAGTCCTTCGACATCTCTGTCCGATCTGCTATATTGTGGTTGTTAGTCTCGTCGTAATGATGAAAAGTTTGTTGCCGTCCGAGTATCGGCGCACTTGACTTGAAATATTCGCTTTCTTGTCCTCCGATTGCGTTAGCATTGTTTTCTTCATTGTAGACGTTGGTAGATAGAGGTAGCATAGTCTTTGTCGCTGTGATGGAAAGGCCAGAGGGTTTGTGAGAGCCGGATTCTGGCTGTTTTTGAGGATAACTGTCATAGATATTGGGATTCTGATTGAGATTGAGATTCATATTGCTTCCCATTCCATCTTCGAAGGGGTTTGAATACGACTGGTTGTATCCATACTCTTGGTTTACGTTGAAGAATGAGCTACATTCCTTTGGAATGTCTTCTTCCATAGAAAGCCTGTTGAGAAATTGGGACTGTGATATGCTCATAGTATTTATGTAGAGTTGAAAAAACAAATTTGGGACTCAATCATTGATAGCCTACAATTTTACATGATAATTCTACCAGAAAAAACTAAGACTAGCCTAAGGCCCCTACCATCGGTAATCATTCGTTGTGGTCAGACAAATAACTATGAAGGACCTTACTACCCAGTTTTTTTGTGGTGATTTAAGTAGAAATGATCCAGGAGATGATTAAAATCTTAGAGATGAGTAGGATTGGTTTCAGGAAATGTATGTCTTTGCGTTGTGGTTCATAAATCTGAACGAAAAGGTTCAAAGGAAGACGCTCAAAAATTCAATATTCAGGCAGATGCATGCGAACAAAATAACTTTTGAAATAAAGAACAAACCTCATGGACCTTTCTGCCCCTCCTTTGAATTTTTGAGAATCAGGTGCTTTAGTGATGAGCTGGCAAATCATAGTTGATAATAAAGTCTTGGAAAAAGAAGATGAGTAAAAATTTTGGAAGATTTCCATACCGACGATGATTATTGTGCCTGCAGCGAACATGAGAGGGTATTTAATCCTGTTGAGTTTGTTTGCTGAGAGAAAGATGCGGATTAAATTGAGGAATCTGGACGGTTATTACCTGTTGAGTAGCCTTTAGAACTGAATCTCCATCTGTTAGTTCTGTACCAGAAGACTTTCTCTTGGTTCATGTCTGCAATATTCTTTTGAATGTAGTAATTGAACAGCTTTCTGCCGTTTGGTTTGACGGCCGGGCTAACAGCCTTGGTATCAAACTTTGGCTTGATGTCGGTGTTGGTTTTGAGTTCGGACATACTTGGAGTTTTTGATTAATTCACCTCTTTTTTATCGATCTGAAATAATTTAATTCCATTGAGATATGTAATAAATGGAATGTTGTCTTCATGCTTTCAGCAATACACTTTGCTATTCCTCTTGAATGGATCCATATAAATTTCTTTGCATTCATTTCTAATTCAGACTAATTCATTATGACTCATACAAAGCTCATGAAAATTTACAAGCAACATTATGAATTTTTGTTGTTAATCAGATCTTTTGATAGTTAATATCTTTTAATTCTCCTGCTTGCCAGCTGCACTTGCAAATATAGATTTAGTACCCAGCACTAAGTTAAATGCTGCTGGTCTCAGCAATACATTTTCTTTTTAAAGGTGATACATACATGATTAATTTGAAACTATTAGTTAATTATCTCCGTTATAATCTTGTAGAAAATCATTCAAATCGGAGTTCATCTGATTGAAGGCAGTATCGTAATTGTTATTGTTACCTAGATCCAAAGAAAAAATATTAGAAAAAAATTTTACAATTTGTATTTTTACCTTCTCTGTTAATAGCATTCATAATATAGTTGAAATGTGGACTTTGATTGAAATGTGGACTTTGATTGAAATGTGGACTTTGATTGAAATGATGAGGTTGATTAAAATTTTGAGGGCCTTCAGTGTTATAATCGATGGGTCTAGGTTCATAGAGAACTGATGGTCTTTCTTGTAAATTATAATTTCCAACAGGTGGAAAGTTTTCTGGGCCTTGAGGCAGACTGCATCGAGGTCCTTGAGGATTTTGATTTGGTATTTGGAAATAATTTAACGGAATATTGTATTTATTGGAAAGATTAGTCATCATCATTCTGATTAAAAGTTATTGGAAAATTCAGTCTCAAATATTACTCGCCAACTTCGAGCTTCATCATGAGATCGATATTTTCTCTTTTGAGTAAAGTGATTTGTTTCCACATGTCACAGAGCTGAGCTTTTACGCCTTCGATTTCTTGCCTTTTCATCATACACTATTTCAAGCAAAATTTTAATCTCAAAAATTAGAGTTGAACTACCTCGTCTCTGAGTTCCATCAACCAGGCCAAATTTGTGTTTGATTCGTCTTGTCTAGCAATTTTTTTGAGCGCAGGCTCGAAATTTTCAGAGTAGCTCCGATTGAGCCCATCTCCTTCTTTAGTATCCTTTTTTGAGCTTTCATCGACTTTTTTACGATGTATCTTGGATAATAAATCCCTAAACCCATCAAAGTGTAAACAAACCAACGACAAAACGAGGAATTTATTACTTTCGGCCCCTCTTGAAAAATTGGTGATGATAAATACGATCTTTGGAGCCTGGTGTATTCTTCTTTTTGAAACTGTACATGTGAAGCTACAAATTGAATTAATATCAGGATCATAGTTGAAAGCAATAATACCTGGCGAATAAACGAGTCTAGATTGTTATGTCGAAAAGCTTGAGGCAGAACTGTCTCAGCAAACCTCTGAGTGTCTTTTATCTGGAAACTCTCACCATCGGGAGTCCAAGAAACGATATCCTCATTTTTATTTTCCTAAGAATTGGGTAAAGAGGTCAGGAGAATACAGGTGCTTACTTCTAAGAACGTGAAAGTTTTTTTTATAAATTCGTTGAGATCTCCACCAGAGGCAGTCGTTTGCTGGCTTGCCTCATCGAGCAATGGCATTTGTAGGAAGTCGCAGCTGTCGTTCATTTTCTCAAACAATTTTTTTATGCAAATTAAAATCAGATTATCACTTCAGAAATATCGGCTTTGAAAAAAACTTTTTTTTAAAAAATCGATAATTCATATTAGATTTGAGCTCGACAATTAATTCTGAATTTTTATAATTCAGAACGCCAAATTATAAAGGGCACGCTCCTTTGACGCTGGCCTATAATATTTTCAGGCTCTTTTTCAAAAGCGCCAGCTAATGAGCGTATGGATGAGATTGCGCTCATGTGCCAAGGGCAAATCGAGCCTTCTAGCGAGAAATTACAGTATAGAATGCTCGTGAATGGTTTTATCTAAAAAAGGGTATTTTCTATTGTCAGATTTATTATCCTGGATTAATTTAGAAAAAAAGAATTTGCATAGAACTTTTATATCTCTCTTAATTGCCAGGGAAAAAAAAGCGCTTGAAGACAGGCCTTAGAAATAAATTGATATGAACGTGTTTGGTAGCAGAGATACTAGCTTCATTTAACTAAGAAAATAGAGATTCTTCCGGATTTATCATGTGATTCTTCTGCTCTTTTTTTGTTTGCATACACAACTGAATCATTTCCTCAGAAATCTTGTAAATTCGTAGGTAAAACGCTTGTTAACTCATCTAGATTACCTTGAACAATGAAGAGAATGGTGAGAATATTGGATTTTGGTGCTTTAAGAATATACTTCTAATCGACTATCGACATCGGCAACCACGCTTTCGTGATGAGGCAATTGAGTTTCAGCGACTAGAGGATACACGAGGGTTCGCTGAGAGTCATATGGCAATTTTCTTCTCGGAAGAGTTAAATTTGTATTTCAGAAGAAGATGAATTAGAGATCTCATTATTCGGGATACAAGGACTTGGTGGTGGAATCTCATAAATGGCAGGTGTTAGACTAAGTGAGAAATGCGGGTTATACTGCATGGTAGGCAAATTTCAGTTCATTAAATGAAAAAAAAATTTTTTTAGATTGTTATATATAAATCTATTTAACTTCCGAGTACGACTGATTTTTTCTCGATTTGAATCCAATACACAGTTTTCATATTCTCTTCAGAATAATTTACTAATTTACTTTCACATCAAGGAAAGAGAGTGAAGAGCACTGAATGGTACAGGTACCCGTAAATGTAAATGTCAGGTATTTTGCATAATGTTGATGTTTTATTAACTTTAAGAGACTTCAAATTCTAATGATTTTTACAAATTTGCACACATTTGATTCGCAACTCCTGCGATAACTGGACAAATTGAGTTGGCTTTGCTGTGGAAAATCCTATCTCTCTCTCGATATAGAGTACCAATGATTTCTTCTTATTCCTTGCATTTGAAAATATAGATGTATAATTGTCAAAGTTGTGTGCTTCGGAACTTCGACTTTAAAGATATCACGACTCAAAAGCATATTCTATAAAAAAGAGTGTTATTCACACTTGAATTTGGTTACAATTGCTTGCTATTGATTTTGGAGAATTTCTATTGGACAGGCTAGTTCTCTCTCTCTCGATTCTGGATGCAATGGTTTGAGATCGAAATCTGAACAGATCCGCCAGAAACAAATCGTCAAAAAATAATCAGGTTCGGTGGATTTTCTGCTCATAGTAGTGATTCATAATCGTTCAATGCTCTATTCGATTCAGGTTTGAGGATTTTAGATCGGAAAAATGAAACTTCTTTCCATTATCGCATTAGGAAGATTCATACTCAAATAAAATTAATGAGAAAATTTTATTATATAAGAAAGGTTTGCTTGGAAAATTAATAATTCTTATTCAAAACAAAATTCTGAAAAGCAAACGGATCCATGTGACACTGAGGCGATCATCAACTACTCCAGTCAATAATGAACCGAGCCTTGCAGGTGACTGCCCTTGAGGTGTCACAGGTTATGTAATTCCTTGCTTGAAAGGTTGAGATAGCTTGCCACTTATTGAAACCATCATCATGTCCGACCTTGCGATATTGTAAAAAGTAAACAAAATCAAATTGGCGTCTGACTCTAGATGCCTTTCTGAAGATACTGCGAGAATTTTTTACAATATGATTAGACTTTGGACTGTAGATGTTAAATAGGTGGTAAGCTATTTTCCTTTCGGGAATTTTTCTATCTTCCAGCAAGGCATCCTACTTTCACTTAGACAAAACAATCTCTGATGAGATGGAATCACCGTGAAGGTGAGCTAGCAGCAGCTTCAAATAATAAAGCGATAAAAAGATACACTTCCTTGCAACAGGAAAGCCACCATCCTTCTTTTTATTGTCTAGGAAATCGTGTTTCATCTCCCAGATAGAACTATATTGTGATTTTTTAGTATGAATGATTGCTTATATGTCTTCTTCCTTAATAAACACACAATGTTTTCGACCTTCTTTTAGCAGATGGAAAAAAATACAATACGGTCATAATTGATGAACAAAAGATATCCTTACAATTAGGGGATTTTGGTTACGAAGGAGTTTTACATCCCTTATGAAAGTGGAGAGGTATGTTAATTCTTCTTACCAGCTATAGAAAAGGAACTTAATTTGGTAAGCAACAAACTAATAGGCATACTTATATATATATTTTTTTAAATTTTTTTTTTGAGAAAGATGCCTTGCATGTTGAAAATTCCCTTTTATTTAAAATTCTCATTAGACTTGAAGAGAGTCTTACATTCACCAAATTACTTAAGACTTTTTTGTTACAAAGGAGGTTTAAGGGGTTCAATCACAAAGAAAGCTTATATGAGGAAGGAGGAAAAACCCCTATTTCCATAAAAATGAGCACACAAAACAGTAATGATATTTGATTCTTTCGATACTTTTCTCTTTAACGGGATGTGAAGTTCGAAACAAATGAAACGCAAATCATCGCTGATATTTTTCACAAATAGTTAGAATAATTTTTCATGCTACTCAATTCTAATAAGATACTCAAATCTCCAAAAAAATCTCTTAACCTTTGATAACTTTTATCTTCTTTTTCAGAATCTTCTAATCAACAAAAAAGATCCTACAAATGATTTCATTCGAAATTCCTTCGCTTTGGAAAATACTGTTCACATTAGTTCTGCTACTCTTCTGCAGAATAGTCGTGAAATACTTCGTCATCCCTTACTTCCACTTACGAAAATTCAAGAAAATACCAGGTGCCCATTGCATTTATCGCCCAATTGTCGGAACTTTGCCGGATATTGTCGGGGACCTGGAAAAATACAACGACGCAGCGTATTCTATGAAGCAAATCATCCGCTCCAATCCTGACACAAAGCTAGTTTGTTTCACTTTAGGAGCCGGCGTAGCCACCATCTTTACAGATCTCGAGCTGATAAAGGAATTTCTAAACCGACAGCTTCAAATCGCCTCAAAAGAAATTCGAACAATGGATCCCGATGCCGACAGAGGAATTGGTCTCTTATTTGCTGAAGGAGCCAGATGGAAAGCACAACGAAAACTCATTTCTCAAGTCTTTCATTTCGATTACATGAATCAATGCTATCCAACAATCAAACGCACCCTCAGAGAATGGATCAACAGCAATTGTACCTCGCATACCTCTACGGTAAACATCAGCATGAAATCAAAAATATATACGTCGACAGTTATTTGGAGAATATTCTTTGGAGAAGAGTCGTTTACTCAAGAAAAAGAAGAAGCAGAGAAGCTAATTGCGTTGTCTATGAAGAATACTAATGACACTATAGCTAGGATGCTGAGCCCATGGATGATCCTGTTTGGACCGAAATTCTTTAACCTTGGCCTGAGAGCTGCAGATCGCCAATTTACAAGAGAAAGAGCAGAACTTGATAACTTCTTCAAAACAAAACTTGAAAAATTCAAAGCGAACCTGCTGGAAGACAGAAAGAGCAGTAGAGTCTCCGAACGTCCGCTAAATCTCATCGAACTTCTTATTGATGCCTCGATGAAGGCTGATGCGAGTGATAAAATGCTTGATAAAGACATCCTTGCACAGATGGACACGTTCTTCGTTGCTGGAACTGACACTACGGCTCAGTTGATAACAATGTCGCACTATGTGCTTGGAAGCAATGAAGACGTACAGAATAAGCTTAGAGAAGAGGTAAAGAGAGTGGTTGGAGAGAGTGAAGAAATTAAATATGAGCATTTGTTGAAGATGGAGTATTTGAATGCGTTCATAAAAGAGGTGTTGAGATGCTATGGTCCAGCTACAGGGTTGTTCCCGAGAATGATAACCGAAGATACAGAGATTGGCGGCATAAAATTCCATAGAGGCAGCGCTATTAATGCCTCGCTGCTTGGAGCAGCATGGAATCCGAAGTATTTCGCTGAGCCTGAGGTGTTCCGACCAGAGAGATGGCTTGAGAAGGACGGGAAAGGAGTTAAAGAGCCAACGGCATACTTAGCGTTTTCAGCAGGAAGCAGGAGATGTATTGGAGAGCAACTAGCTCTCATTGAAGCGAGAACGTTCATGGCTGAGATAGTAAGGAGATTCAAAATTGAAATCCCAAAAGAGTATAAGCTTAGAATGAGTATAGGACTCGTTTATGAGGCAAGAGATCCTGTCGGTGTGGTATATACTAAACTTTGATAATGATAGTATGCTTTAACAAAATTTATTTCATTTCAACATAATAATCATAACCTTATGATACAACCATAATTATCTACAAAACTTAACGCAAACAAAGATACTGATCCAAAAGCTGAAAATATTTTCAAATAATTGGCTAAAATTATTGCAAATCAATTCTTAGATTTTTGTTAGTTCCTGTTTTGTGATGACTGGAAATACTTTTCACTTCGGTAGGAAACGTGTCTAATGATCCGGTATCGATCGTGAAGTCTGTTAAAAAAGTCAATTTGATCATCCATCCTTGAACAATTAAAACACCTCCCTCCAGAATTGATAATGTAATGTATTTCAATAGTACTTCTCAAAAAGAAGATGGTGAACGGAGTCTCGAAAATATCTCGGTTTCAACCTCGAGTTAAAAATATTGACAAATCTGGAAAATTTAGGATTGTCTTATTCACACGATGGAGTCACTCAGTCATCAATCAAATCCAATATATTGATTAAATAAAATTAACCTTGCAAAAGATACAGAAAAAAACTTGACCTATGCTGATCAGAGAGGAGAAAACCGAAGAAAAGAAATTTGCTCTTCCTCCCAAAATTAAGAGCACATATAAAAATTTCAAGTTCTTATCTGAAACCTCTACTTACAAGGTATATGAAGCGGAATCTTGCTATACAGACGAGAAACATACGGTCAGAATACTCGATCGCTCAAAAGAATTCGTAACCAAAGAATTTGGCCTTACAGCGACTCTCTTCGTTAAAGAGCTGCTTCATCTCCAGAACCGCTGCCCTGGCTCCGTCATAACAAACACCTTTGAAATCAGCGAAAATGGCCAGCTGCTTGCCTGCGCAACTCTCCCATATCTGACTCTGAGTTGCCAAATTAACGAGGAAAGGGAGATTCTTAATCCTAAAGACCCTCAAATGATTGAAAAATTGATCAGTAATGCTCTCGACGACGTGGAGTTTTTATGGGAGAACTTACAAATCAGAAACGTTATGAGCACACTGGGATCAGATAATCTCTGCTTTCTGAAAGGAAAAGGAGCTTTCTTTTTAAGTGACTGGGCTAAAATCTTTGAATCTGGGACTGATAATCTCTTATTGAGCGTTGTGCCATCCAAAACATCGTCACTAAAAGGAGCAAAGCTGACCTCTCTAGAACTTGCTGGAGAAATCAAGAATTTGGCGATGACTGTCCTCAAGTTGAATAAAGCCAACTTTAAAGAAATAGAGCATTTGAGACAACGAGAAGATGTCAGCTCTGAAATTTATAATACCATTGTCACATCAACTCTAGAAAAATGTTTCAGCAATTGTAAGAAATTGCAAGATTTAATCGGGAAGATGCTAAGCTTGAAGCCCCAAAACCTTCCGACCCTTGAAGAACTCCGTTTCAAGGAAAGAAGATTGCCTAAACTAGGTTTTGAAGAAGCAAACGATTCAACGCTACTAGCCTGGTGCCTGAATGAAACGAATAAGGTCAATGTCATTGAGTTAGACACGAAGCAACATTACGCGAGTTTTGATGGAGCACAAAATAATGAAGGTGTTTTACAATTTTACAAGGTGAATCTAATTTCATAAAAATAGGTCATTGGGCTCATGTGAAAGAAATTCCAAATACGAAGCTGCTTGTGTCTCTCTATCACCATCGCTCGAGGTCCACCAATCTGGAAATCTTCGATATTTCGAAGAAAGAGCAAGCTGTGAAAATCTACTCTCTTGAAGAAGTCGTTGGAAGTAATATTCCTTTTAATGATTCGATGAATTGTATTATTGCTGTAGTGACTGGATACGGAGACGTCACCACTAATATGAGAAGAAGCATCCTCGGAGCAATTTCTCTTCAGGATAAAATCGCTTATCACTTACTCACTATAGATGCTGCATCATTCAAGAACGATGAAATTGTGAAACTTAGCCGAAAATCACAGTGGCATCCACAATATAGCAATGGGAGTGGTAAACGCTGAATTTTTGTTGCTATTTTAAAGAAATATATTTGTAGAAAACTGCATTACTGGGCTTGATTTCAACCCGAACGGAGAGTCTATTGCGACTATTGACCGCTATGGAATTTGCTTGATAGCAGACGTAAACACTGATAATTATCGCTTTTCTCTTGAGTTGGGCGGCGCTAAAAGTAAAATCCATCTATTAGCAAGTATTAATCTCGCTTCTTTTATAGATTATATCGGTCGTTGCAGATGGAGTACAAATGCTGATGAGCCTTTATTGTTCGTCAAGTTTGGTTACAATAAGCTCAATGTACTAGATACAGAGAAAAAAGTCCTTACACTCACGATGCCCATTCTACTGGAAAAGGCTTTCGGTAATTGCAACTAATTTCTACTGCCTCTCTTTTCTTCATTGTTCTCCGTTTTCAGCCAATTCTGAAGGAAAATCAATTAATTAATACTTCTACTCATCAAATAAAATCGGCTGTTTAATTATTATTCTAGAAATCTTATAACTTTTTTTCTGGATTTGACATTTATTCTTATGTAGATCCTACAAACTGGATTGATGTTTGTCAGAACAATGGCAACTTGTTAGCGACAGGCGGCTTCGACAAAACTATCAAGATATTTGACAAAAGAGAAGCGAAGGTCGTTGGAACTTTTTCCGGTTTCCATTCAGGTAAGCAATTCTAACCGCGTATTCAAAAACAATTGAAAGCTCAAATACCCTCGTGCTTGTTTGCTTAATCAGTTCTCATCAATCTAATTCTTTAACGTTAGACGCCATCAATTGTGTAAGATGGAATTCCAATGGAGGATTACTTGCAAGTTCCTCGAATGATAAGAGTGCAAACATGCTAGATTTCAGAACTGGGAAAATACTTCATGCTATCTCTGAGAATAGTAAATTATTTCGTTTCAACCACAGTACTCATATTTCGACATTAGGGCCCATTGATTCAATTTGCTTTATGTAAATTTGGAGCCTACAATCGACAGACGCTGAAACAGAATTCCAAGTTAAATCGAGGATATCTTTATGAGATCAATCAACTCTATCGTACCTTCTATTCATTTCAAATTACTTTTGTGTCCAAGAAAATTCAAGTGTTAATTTGTTTTCTTTCCTCCACATGAAATCTTTTTGGTTCAATCATTGAAGTAATCTATAAAGAGTGATCTGCTTCATTAAAGAGTTGTTTTCGCAACCTGTTTTACCGTTTAACGAGCAGAATTATGCGTTATTCTCAACTAATTCACGAGTAAACAATCGAATGTAATAGAATGCCTTCTTCTCTTTTTTTTGCGCTTATAATAAGATAAATTTTTTAGTTGATTCTGCAATACTTAAATTCAAATAAACATCTATCAATTGAAAAAAATAGATTAACATGGGAAGAAACAAATCATCAGACGACTCCTCTGAAAGCTCCTCTGACGACGACCGCAGTTCAGTGAGTTCAGACTCATCTGATGACAGAAAAAGGAAATCACACAAAGAAAAAAGCAGAAAAAAATCAACTCATCACAAGAGCCGAAAAAGCCGTGATAGAAGGAAAAAATCTCGATCTCGATCAGACTCATCGGACTCCGAAGACAGAAAGCATAGAAGAAAGTCACATAAGAGACACTCTAGATCAAGGTCCCGTTCCCGAGGAAAATCAAAACAGCATATTCCAAGCAAACGCCTCAAAGAAGATGATAAAAAAGCCGCGCCATCGAAACCAATGACTGAAGAAGAAATTCAAAAAGAAGCCGAGCGTAAAAAGCAAATTAGACTTGCCAAAGCCAGAGCTTTGAAGTTCGAAAATGAGTTAGCAGAAAGGGCTGAAACCGCTCCTGTAATCCAGCCAGTTCAACCTACCCAAGTGACTACTCAGCCAATCCAGACGACTATACCCACACCAACGCCGACTATCCAGTCTACTCCAACGACTCAACCGACTCAGATCATCCCGCCTCCATTCATTCAGAAGCTCGAGGAGAAAAAAGAGAAAAAATCGCCTGAAAAAGATATGATTGAGGAAAAAAAGAAAGAAATAGAGGAAGAACCAATTCCCGAGGAGCCAAAGAAGAAGAAGCCAGGGTATATGGATGAACTCGAATCGGACGAAGAAGAAACCGTGAAAGAAACTAATCAAATGAACGGAGCATCGAAAGTTGATAATGATGATGACGACATAGATCCTCTTGACGCGTTTATGTCAACGATTGAAAAGGAAGCCGTTAAGCAAGTCTCATTCAAACTTACTGATATCATCCCGGGACGCGAAGATGATACTAACGTACGAATGGAAATTGACCATTCGAAAGTCATCACATTCGAAGACCTACAACATTTACAAAAAGAAGCACCACCTGAGGCTAATGGACATCAGGCTGATGCAATGGAAGATGAAGAGGATGAAGAAGATAGAAAGTTTAGACAAGCGTTGCTTGAGGCGGTGAAGGGCGAAAAACGAAATGAGGAGCCAGAACCCGCCGCCGATGCTGATACCAAGAAAAAAGGGGAAAGACAGATTATGGATGACGATCTTGGCGATCAGATGTATATGGAGACTAGAGGAGAAATCGACGACGATACCGATTTTGTTGCTCGGCAGAAAAAAATGGCTGATAAGAAGGAACTCAAACTCGTTGACCACTCTCAGATCAATTATGAGCCTTTCAGAAAAAATTTTTACATAGAAACGCGAGAAATCAGAGAATTGACTGATGAGCAGGTGGAAGAGATCAGAAAAGATTTGGGGGATATCAAAGTGAGAGGTGACTGTCCAAAGCCGATCCAAAACTGGTATCAATGTGGGCTGACCAATAAACTGCTGCATGTTCTTATCGAGAAAAAGAAGTTTTTAGAGCCTTTCCCAATCCAAGCGCAGGCTATCCCTGCGATTATGAGCGGAAAGGATGTCATTGGTATCGCAGAAACGGGCTCAGGAAAAACACTAGCTTATTTATTGCCTATGTTCAGACATATTCTTGATCAGAGACCCCTTGAGGAGGGTGAAGGTCCGATTGGATTGATCATGGCGCCAACGAGAGAACTCGCTTGGCAGATTTATCTCGATGCGAAGAAGTTCACAAAAGCGACTGATCTGCGATGTGTTTGTGTGTATGGAGGCGCTGGAGTAGCAGGACAGCTGTCAGAATTGAAGAGAGGTGCAGAGATTGTGGTCTGTACTCCAGGAAGAATGATAGATGTACTCACTACGAGCAATGGAAAAATCACGAATCTTCGCCGAGTGACTTATATTGTGCTTGACGAGGCCGATAGAATGCTGGATTTGGGATTTGAGCCGCAGATCTCGAAAATCCTTCAAAACGTGCGACCGAATCGCCAAACAGTAATGTTTTCCGCCACTTTTCCCAAAAACATTGAAAATCTAGCTAAGAAGATCCTTAACAAGCCGGTCGAAATCGTAGTAGGCCAGAGAGGTAAAACCGCCGGAAATATCGAGCAAATCATCGAAGTCAGAAGCGAAGAAACAAAGTTCTTGCGTCTTCTCGAAGTCCTTGGAGAATGGTCTGACAAAGGGTCCATTTTAATCTTTGTCGACAAGCAGGTTGACGCTGATAACTTGTTCAAAGAACTTCTAAAATTTGGCTATTTCCCACTCTTGCTGCATGGAGGTCAGGACCAAGTCGATAGAGATGGCACTATATCTGATTTCAAGAAAGGAGTCCGTACTCTTATGGTCGCTACATCGGTCTGTGCAAGAGGTCTTGATGTGCCTGCAATCGTGCTGGTCATAAACTACAAGTGTCCAAACCATCGCGAAGACTACGTCCACAGAATAGGTCGTACTGGTCGTGCTGGAAGAAAAGGCACGGCGATAACCTTCATCACGCCTGAGGAAGACCAGTACGCTGTTGACCTGATCAATGCGCTGAAACAGAGCAATATTACACCTCCAGAAGATTTAATGCAGCTTTCGAGAAACTATCTCATGAAAATCGAGAAAGGAGAAGCAAAGATGTATACTAATCGTAACATGCAAGGATCTGGATTCCGCTTCGATAACACCGAGAAGAATAAAGCAAAAGAAGCGAAGAAAGCCGTGAGACGACAGTTCGGCATCGAACTCGATTTCAGTGACGAAGCAGAATCTGATGAGGATGTAGTCACTAAGAAAGAGACTAAACAAGCTACGGAGAAGAAAGACGAGCAATTGAACCTGCAGCTCATTAAAGATCCAAACACCAAAGCTGCAGTTATGCAAGCAGCCACGAAAGCCGCCAAGGACGTTATCATGGCCGGCGGTACTTCAGAAGATGTGTTACAAGCGGCTCAGCATGCAATCAAGGCGATTCTCCAGCAATATAGACCGGCGAATACGGTCGAACAGGGTCTGGAACAGGTGCTCAAGATCAGAGACGAAGTGGAAGCTCGAGAAGAAGAGAGCGGTGATCTATTCTCTGCTGAGCTCGAGATCAATGATTATCCTCAAAACGCTCGAAACAAAATTTCAAACAAGGACTTCCTTACTTCCATTCACGACCTCACTGGTTGTAGTGTGACAGTGAGGGGATTGTACTGCGATCCGACCAAGAAGGTTCCTTTGGGACAGAAAAAATTGCATTTACATATTGTGGGACCTTCAAAGTTCGATGTCGTCGCGGCGCATAAAGAAATCAAGCGTGAGCTCGAAGATTATGCGCGGTTGAGTCTGAACACGGGACATGTTGGTAAATATAAGATTGGCCAATAAGGCTAGGATGTTGTTCTTTGAATGATTTCTTAAATATTGTCTGTATTTTGTATACATGGCTTGAAAAAAAAAAACCTCTTCCCAGAGTCAGTGATTAAAAAGCTCAGAATTAACAAATTAGTCATTCCTTACAGAGATGAGTGAAAATATAAGCCCATGGATTTAAGAGCTTGAAGATTTTTTTCCTATCTGAGTATAATTGTTGTGGAGAGTTGTAAGAGTTTCGTTTAATTGTATTGGACAAATAAAAGAGGAATACGTTTAAGAGATAAATAATCAGTTTGAAAATTTTGGAGGTTTCTTTGAAATTAAATTTTTGCAAAAATGTCTTTTGAGCATAATCCGACGACACTCCCTCCGATACGTGAGTCTGAGATAGAAGAAGGAGAACTTGCTAAGGAACCTTGCGTAGAATCAGCTGACGTTACAGTAAGCACACGAAATTCCTAATTCTCTCTCTCTCCTCTTCTCGATGTGACTATTGTTCTTGTTCTTGGTTTGTATTGAGTGAGCTTGTAAGCTGTGTACTATCGAGATATCACTCTGCAAAAGTGCGTGCAAATGAGCAGCTGTCACGGAATGGCGCCAAGACAGCCCATAATTTTTTTTAAAAAAACAAACACGAGTAGAGATCTTGAAAGATCGTAATTCTGAATCTTATTATTTGATAAGAGAGCGTCTAGTGGGACTTTGCAGAGAATATTGAGGAGAAAATTTGAATTCTGCTGTTTTGAGTTGTTTTTTTTTTTACTGCTCATATTTCTGAAGAAATAGCTATTCTCAGTTGCGGAGCTAACTCAATCGTTTATTAGAACAATGAAGGCCAAAGAAATCCACTTGAAGGGAATTTGTCAGGAGATGAATTCAATAAAGCCAAAAAATTACGGACAATGAAAAATGATTCGGAAATTAATGAGACACTTAAGAAAGATAAAACCAACTCTGAGAGCAGTGGCAGTAAGGAGAGTTTGGAGATTACTAGAAGACCTAGAGTGGAGCTTATGATCTCAAATAATCTGATTTTTCAAAACAGAGCTGGAGATCTATCAGATGAAGAAAGGAGTGAGAAGAGGTACCTAGATGATTAGTGACTCCGTCTTTACATTGAAAATCATTTGAGAAGGAAGAAAATAAAGTACAATAGTAGCTATGATAAAAAGCCAGCCAGGACCACCAACAAAGAAGAGAGTAACAAGGTAAATTCTGAGGGACCCTTTGCAGCAAATTCATTTTTTCTGGTATTTAGAGAGACGACAAAATTTCTTTCGAAGGGTCAAAGTATCCATGCAAATATTTTATTGGTTTTGGCAAATGTGATGATCGTTACTGCAAGTATTAATGATGATGTTTGAGGGGTTTTCATGATAATTTTTACTCTTTAGGAGCGCGCATGTTCCAATTATCAATGAGAGCGATATGAAGCAATATATCCAAGAAAATGAAGAATTTTTTGAGACTTTATATCGAAGAAGATATGAGCTCCAGGTTGATTTGTCAATCCAACGATTTCTTGATGAAAGATATGGTTCCTGTTTCCCAAATCCTCAACAGCATGCTCAGATTCAACAGTCACATGGCATAAATCCTCTAATACATTCAACACCTCCGACTCATTTCCCTCAATTTAATCAAGCTCCAAACCATATGCAATACGCTCCTTCGATGATCCAACCTCAATATCCTCAACCCATGCTTATGAATCAGCAGGGTCCTATGCTGAATCACGGATTTGTTCACACGGGAGGCTTTAATCAAATGCCATTAATAAAACCGAGTGAAGGCGTCAGACCAGGGCCCTTGTACATCCAAATGGCTCCAATGATTCATTCGAATTATGTCCCTGGTCCTCAGATCTATATTCCGCCTCCTCAAAATGGCATAATGCAGTTTGGACCAACAGGTCATTTTGCTTCAACTCCATATCATCAGCCTGGACAAAATTTGATAAATCCGGCGCCGTTAAATCACCAACAAATGGACTTCGGAGACCCTGCTGCTCATGATAATCATCAACTTCAATTACAAAATTCAGATAAAAGGGATAGGTTTCGAGATAGCTCCCCTCATCGAAATCACAGGCGGCGATATAATGATGAAAATCGAGACGAATCTCGTCGCGGCTCTGACCGAGATAAATATTCAAGAAGAACACCCATTGAGGATAGAACGAACCACTCAAGGACAAGAGAGAGGCGAAACCATGATTATGACAGAGATCGCAGCAGAAGTTATAAAAATAAAGGAGTGAGGAACTCTGAGGGAAGGAACTCGAAAGACAAAGAGAATGAGCGTTTGGATCGAACTAATGATCAAAAGAATAGGTCTATCAACAGTAATGAGAGCGAGAAGCAAATTGACCATGAGAAAAAAATTCAAGAATTTGATGAAAAAATAAAGTCGTTGGGAATTTTGAAAGCTGACTCCAAAAATGAAGGAACCGCAGCGGATGAAGAAAGCAACGAGTTTCTGAACTTATTTAACAAATATAAGGGTGAAGATGCTGACGTTGACTATTAAGATCCATTCCAAACTAGTAAAATTATTGTATTGGTTATATATAAATCCGGTGTGTCGAATTTACTGAACATAGTTTGAATCAATTGCTCTTAAATGAGAAAGTGCTCGTTCAAGCATTTGCAGCCTTGTTTAGATCAACAGATATCGACTAACTATCCTCATCTGTTTGAAAAACTGAAACTAATCCCTTCAAAAAATGCCATGTATCCGTTTGAATTTCATCAAAACTTTGAAAATGCTCAAAAAGACTTATTTAGCTTAGTTTTTATTGGGAACTATTGCTGTCTATAAGCACTTTGGCAATTTCTAATTCCATCTATCATAAACATGCTTTCTGGCAAACACACTTGTTGTTGTTATACGATATCATAAAGAATCACTGATTTTATCTGATATACAAAGAATTTAGAATCTCAGAGCATAAATTTTAAAAAGAATCAAAGAATCACTGGTTTTATCTTATTTACAGAGAGAACTAAGAACCTCAACAAGTATTTTTCAAAAGCAATTAAAATCTGAGAATTTTTCAACAAAATGTCTTTCTTGCATCTCTGCCAGTCTCTGAGCGTACTTAGCTGTGGATTATTCACTGGTGCTGCGATTTTCATCCATTACGTTGAACACCCATCTCGAATGGCTGTTGGCACTCAATATGCAGCCTCAGTCTTCCCAGGTAGCTATAGGCGAGCTGCAGTCATGCAGGCAGGACTTGCAATTTTATGTTTCGTTTCTTCCATGCTGGCTTGTGTTGCGGGAGCTGGAATTATGTGGCTTTTCACGGGACTCTTAATGTTCTCGGTAGTCCCGTTTACCTTGATCGTGATGATGCCTGTCAACAAAAAATTACTGGATCCAAAAGTTGACAAATATTCTGCTAGTACGAAGAGTCTCTTGCAAACTTGGGGAAAGCTGCACGGAGTGAGGAGTGTGATTAGTTTTTGTGCATTGCTTTTATTTTTAAATCAAATCCTACCTGTTGTGAACAAATAGACTTTATACTACGTATTAGCTGCTAACTTCATAGTTGCTCAAGTAATTGCTATTTGACTCTACTTTAGCAGCATTTTATGTGAAATTTGATAGCCATGTACCTACTTAAGCCATTAAGATGCTGAAATATCATGAGATTCAATAAAATCTGCAGTTATTCTAATTTAAAAATTTAAAGTCTGGTGTTGGCCTCGTAGGAAAGTATGCTCTCAAACTTAAGCACAGTTCTGTCCCTAAATTCATAACTTCGCAAACTTCGTTAACCGCTATTTTCCAAAGTTTGAACAATCGTTTCATAATCATATCCTTTAGACCTCTCGTGAGTTATGAGCTCTTTTGCTTCTCTAAGTGATGTTGAGTGATTGCATCAATTTGTAAGGGTCACTTAGAAGAAGTTCCTCTGCAATCAATCCGTCGTTAAGAACTTTCTTAATAATAATTATCTTCTTAAGTCCCAAGCTTCCAAGAACTTTGGAATTAGAATTTACGAACTAATTTTATCCTAAAATGATCCAACACATTTTTTTTTTATCATTCATCTCTGAAATGCTAACTCTCGTCCCCTTAAAAATTCAAAAACTGAGGCTACTGTCCTCGGTTGGTTCCATTGACACTGTAAATATCAAATGAATCGTTCAGAAACTATTTTTGATGACAATTAAGGCGTGATTCCAAGAGGAATTTCCGAAAACGCAGTTCGCAACTGTTGAATATTATTTGGCTCAAATTAAACCTTTGGAACATTTGTTTCGACAATAATTTAAAAAATGAACAAACATTTTACCTCAGTCCACATGACTGGCTATCCTTATGAGGCCAAATACCATACTTCCATCATCAAAACCTTACGCCAACTGTTTATCAGGACTCATTTCGAACTCAACGAAAACTATACGATGAATTCCTTCTTTTTGGGCTTCCTTGTGATCGTCTCTTTCCTTCAACTGTTCTCTATCTGCTACATCCTGCCTATTTCCGTCTCTCCATTAGCTCCTTTCAATAGATTCGCAATAACGATCTTCAAAGGAGTGCGCTTGGTGCCCTACTACCAAGATTTAATTGACACAATCCAAGTGATTTTCTTGATCTACAACGCTGTGAGTATCCTGGCATTTGGACATGCAGTACTATTCAGAATCTATTTCCACGATATCAGTCCCTCATACAAGAAGTTGATCGATGTTCTCGTCTACTACCTAAACGAAATATTTTATTGGATTCTCATCGTCCCAAACGTCGAAATGTGGATCACAGCACTGGCCGCTCATGGCGGATATCCCAATCCCAATATGCCAAAATTCCTGCCAGGAACATCTAATCTTGCCTTGGTGATTCTTGGTCTCATCCTTTATGTAATAAACTCCATTCTGTGTATGCTTGCTATTCCAGCGAAAGTTTATTTCAATCCTTCCAATGGAAACGCTGCCAGGAGAGTCCGAAGTTATACCGAAATGATATTGATTCAGATCAGGGCACTTTTTATCATGCTGCACGTCTTCGCAAGTTTCATGAGTGCTCCAAGCTTGCTCGTTTTAATTTTCGCGTTTTTTACAACTTTCGTTTACCTCATCGATTATTATATGAAAGGTAAATTTGATGGGAAACTTGGAATATTATACGGATATATGGTTCATTCGCTCTTGTGGAATAATATTTTGCAATTTCTGTCGTATGTTGGAGTGTTCCCGGAAGTGATAATGCAAGATAAGATCTTCATGACGCTTGGACTCTTTATTATGCCGTTCATCCTCAAGTTTTTCATGAATTTGAGGATCTTTTTGAGATTGAGAATGGAGAGCAAAGGGTTAACGAGCCGGAAAAAAGTCAAATATGACCTCATAGACTGTCTCCTAAGAGAGGTCCAAGAAGCGTCGTCTCGAACAAAATTTTCCTTGGCGAACATCTTCGAGCTCTCAAACTCGCTGAATTTTATTATCACAGCTTATAGACAGGACGCCGAAGCGAGCATAGCACTTGATCAGTTTGCTTATGATAACAACGTGAATCCTGAAGATTTACAGCGAGAACTCGTGACGAATCGGACGCTTCTCGAAGATTTTGTGATGTTTCTGTACCATCGAGCAATCAAACGCGGACTATCTCGAAATAACAATGCAAATCCCCCACCAATCACCTTCCTCGTTTCCTACCTCGGATACACATTTTACGAAGCTAATCGAAAACAAAAAGCAATCAAAAACGCCTACTCGCTAACAGGAAAGCTGGAGCCTAATTCCACTGCAAGATTTATCATGGAGGAGATTATTCATTTGCTTCGAGAGGATGAGACGGTAAATTTAGAAGCAGAGCAGCGAAAATTTCATGGAAGAAACTACGGCAAGGTATTCGAATTGGAAGAAGAGCATCAGAATCTCACCTCTGAAATGGACACAATACGAAAAAAATACATTGAATTCTATACATTAGTGACTGATGAGACCATTGACCTAAATGAACTCGATCAACTCGGCACGCAGGTTGCCTCTTCAATGACTGAAGTAAATAATAGATTTAAAAGACTTTACTCGCAACGGTCGGAGAATCTGGACTTTGTGTATGATTACGCCAATTTTCTAAGCAAAATCAAGATGGCTTCACCCGCAGAATATCAGTTTCTCCTTATCAAAAGCCAGGAGCTCTTGAATAAGAAGCTAGCACTTCGAAAAACAGTTGCAGGGTTCATCAGTCTAGATGATTATCTCGACGCCGATAAATTTGTCATGGCCATAGACGTCGATCGAGATATTGGGAGAATTCTAGACATCACTGCCTCAGTTGCGCATACATTCGGGTACGAAAAGAAAGAACTTGAAGGAAAACATTTGAACACCATAATCCCTGATTATTTTGCTCCCTTGCATAACAGCTATCTCAGTTCCTTTGCAAATAATAACAAGGTGACTAGCGTCGTGGAAAGACAAAACGTTGTCGCCTTTGGACTAACCAAAGAGAAGCTGATCATTCCTCTCCAAATATTCGTGAAAGCGGAATTTTTCCGAGAGAGACTTTCCCTCCTGGGGATCATCCACAAACGGAAAAAAAGCTATGCCACAGCGCTGATACTTACGGATATGCACGGAGCGATCTTGGGCTACAATCAAAATTTTTTAGAGGATATAAGTTTCGAGCAGTCGAAGCTCGCCTTTTACGATCAAATATTTTGGCTATTTGCTCCAAAGCTAATCCATAAGTATTATCCTGATATTAAGTTAACTCTGCCCAGATCTCACATAAGAAGAAGAACTTTTCAAGCGGCGTCGTTTATGTCAGAAGGAGATATCTCTTACGCTTCGGAGGAAGTCGAAAACGACGGGAAAAATCAGAAGGGAGAATATCGCCAATGGAGACACACGCCAGCTGGTTTCGATGGCTCTGAACTCATTCAGATTTATTTTTTTAAGCACCCGAAGATGAACGAGGAGTTTTTTCAACAATTCTTGAGGTTCATCACGGCGCGATTCGCAATGAAGCACTCGGTGCCATGCAAAACTCAAAATGACTTCAATTCCTTTGAAATTGAGGAATTTAAACGTGCGTACCGTAAAAATCCCTGCGATTTTTGTTATGAAGAATGTGAAATCTATATCATGAGAGTGTCAATCGCTGAGCAAGCATTTTATGAAGGACAGTTGCGTTTTAAAAAATTCGAGGTGTACTCTTATAGGAAAGTGACTGATCCATATAAGAGAGAGCAGATACTCGCTTTAAGGGCTGTTCAAGAGGCCAACTATGAGATACAAGAAGTTATCAAAGGCATTAAAAGCGAATGTGGAAATGATCTCAGTTGTATGGCTGAATTAACCAAGAAACACCGCGATAGCTTCGTTGTCGGAGGATTCCTCAGTGGGAGCACTTTGCTTCAATCAAATAAATTCCCACACGATCTTACGAATCCTCAAGTGACTTCTAATAATGATTTGCAAGTGATTTCAATACCTTATCGAAATGATGATCAGAAAGGTGGGAGTGCAGGTAACCGTAGCCACAAGGAGAATTCATCAGTGGATAGCAAGGAAAACAACCACCCAGACAGATTTTCTTTAGGCGCTCCGGATTCCAGAGGAAATGACGGACGGAAATCCTCAATAGCTGGAGAATCTTCAATCTCAGGGATTCCTGAAGAGGATGTGTTTCGGGGAACGATGTTGTCTCATAACGGGCTTATTGAATTTAGAACAGAAACTTTTCGTGAAGGACTCGCGATGCTACGAGAGGGATCGCAAACGCAGAGATTCCGCGACACTGAGAGAGACTTACTGATACTTACAACCCACAAAGGACTACAACACACTGGCAGAGATGGATGGGAAACTCCTCGGGAAATGGGATGGAAGGTTGATGATGGGCTTCCTTCAGCGAAGCGAGTGATCCCTGGAAACCCTTTCACTATGGCACAATATCAGAACATCGTACCTGCAAATCACAGCATGCGAAAAGATGTCTCTCCAGGCGTGACTCCTAACATGTCATTTTCTGTTGATGCTTCAGCAGATCACCCATTCTTAAGACATTTAGGAGGACTACGTTCTCCGCGATCTCCAGCGGAGGTATCGCATCTATTGCTTGATGGTCCTGGAACAAAGCAAAAGATCACGGAACAAGAAGAGGATAGTGAAGAAGTTAAGGAGCAACCCCGAGAAAGAGCGTTTCCTTCTCAAGCTCTGGTGGACAAACTTGCAATCGCTCGGAGAGGGGAAACTAAACGAGACACCTTGCCCATTTCGATTTCGTCTGTGCAGAGGCTTAGCAGCCCAAAAAATCAAATGAGAAAATTACAAATAATAGATGATGCTGCCTCAGATGTGCAATCTGGTTCGTTTCGACCGTCACAAGCAAAATCTCTCTCGAGAGCAGAACAAAGCGAGAAAAATAATTTCCTTGGGGCCCTTCTTCATGGTGGAGGGAATATGTTGGGCAAATTAGGAGAATATTTCTCAAGGAATTACGTGGAACGGCACAAAAAACCGGAACTCGTGACTAAACGTAGTTTGAAGGACATTTTGGTACTAAATCCAAATTCGCTCTTACATCTCGATGAGCATGAGACTTCGAGCCAGTTTGATGACAGAAGCTCCTCCAGCTCCAGTCTTCACATCACCGAAGCGATTCACCAGAAGAACCTTCCGAAGAGTGTACTCAGAATTCGCTGGTTTGGCGTGTTCAGCTACATTATCGTCGCAGTCATCCTAATCACGGTCTCTCTGCAGCTGAGATATATCTTTACACAGCTCACAGATATTATGGTCGCGCTCATGGAACCCGTATTTAACATTTACAACTACTTTTCAGCTCTAAAGCAAAGCTCTATGCTCGTCCTGGTGAACGAAAATAAGTTTTTACAGCATAACCTGACCCATCGAGAGGAGTATCTCACCAGAGTATCTTATGATCTGTTGCAATCTCACCACATGTTTAAAGGAAATTTTTCAGCATTTATGTTCGATGCCTTTAAACCAACAACGCTGAATAAGTTCAATCCGATTCAGGAAGTGTGGGTTGACGTTCCTGGTGAAGATGCGCATCTAGTTGCTAATACTGCATCCTTCAGCTATGCTACCTACATGATAGCGAATATGCTGGTGAATATCAGTCAAATTACGAATCAACAATACGCATACCGCACAGTAAGATCAAACGCGATGTGGCAATCCCTTGCTGGTTCAAGCGTTGTGACCGGCTTTTTAGAAGCTGTTTCATCTTCACAGAGTTCAGGTGAGATCCTGACCACTGTAGTATTTACAGTGGCTCTTTTCGTGAGCTTTGTTCTGATGATCCTCGTTATCCTTATCTATCGCTCGATTCTCAACCTGAAACAGAAGATACTCTGCCTTTTCTGCACATTAAACAAAGAGAGTCTCCTGAGAGAGATCGAGAGGCTTTCTCGCCCGCTGGATGTAATCTTCAACATGGACAACATCGACGGATCTCTTCGAAAAAAGCTTGTCGTTACTCACACTAAACGGGGAGGAAAACGCGCGATTTCAACTTTCAAAAAACTGAAAAAATCTTATTGGGGGATCGGCCTACTTGTAGGCATGTTTTACAGTATCATCGTGGTTTTCTTCGCGGTCACATCTGCTATTACCTACCAATATATCAATTATACAGTTCAAGCCTTCAACGTAGCCTCCGCCCTCGCTAACTTTCCTCTTTTCTTGGTACAAGCTGTGGGAAGTGTTGCACCTTCAATAGCTCATGATCAGAAAAACACCACAGATTTTTATAACTGTGTTGGCCTCGCATACTTCAACCTGGCTAATCTGAGTAACTCGAGTCTAGAGTACATGGGCATACTAAGCTACCTTACCGATCCCCCGGATAGAGGAATGTATACAAATGAGTTCATCTCCAATGTTTCGAGCATGTATTCAGGAGATTTCTGTCCGTTCGTTACAAATTCTACTGGTGACTTGACTCGCTGTCAGAGCCTCTCGAAGAATACATCAAAGAGCGGAATATATGCAAGTGGAAAGTACATTGCCGGCTATTATGATAGCCTATTTTCAAGGTTTCTCAGCGTAGGTATGAACGTCAGTTATTTTGCTGCCGAGCTGGCCGATCCAGAGTTTGAGGAGGCAGACCAGTTTTTTGAGTATGTGATTCGAGGAATGGAATTGATCCTGGGAGGCTGCGCTGATAACCTGATACGGCTGAGCAATTTACTGGAGAATATCCAAATTGTTTCGATGTATACCGGACTAGTGTTTTTCGCGATATTGTTCCTTGCAGGGTGGGGGCTGTTCATTCTGCGAATGAGCGTGATAATTCAAAATTCGAAGATTTTGCTTGGGTTGGTTCCCGTGGAGATACTGATTTCTAATGTATATGTTAAAAATTTTTTCAAGAGAGGAATTTAACATTTTTACAAATTGAATTTATTAGTGATAGATCAACAGCGTTATGGAAATATCTATTCATTATTTAATATTATGGAAGACTGTGTTATATACGAGCAAATTTTTTTCTACAAATAATTATTTGTTTCAAACTGATTAATTTGATTCTCAGACTTTATCTAAATCTCTAAAACTTGTTTTCAGAAAGAATTGCTTTTCAATCTTTTTTTTTCCAAAGGACGTCTCTTTCTCTTTTTTTTCTTTTCTTTTTTCTCTCTCTCCCCTGAGGTTTAATTGGAAATAAGAACATGCTTAGCCAAATTTCTCTGAGAGCGAGGATGGAACTTTCTTAAAACTTTGAATTTATGTTTGAAGCAAACCTTTTACTATCTCAAAATCCGCAATATGCAATCATTCCAAATTACTCTGAGCTTTAACGCCGCGATTTCTAGCTTGATTTAAACAGTAGGGGTGAGAAAAAAACTCACGATAAGTGAAAGCGGCCCATGAAAACCTCAATAAATTTTTATTGAATTAAAATTACATTAGCAGAAATCCAAATGGGAAACAACCCACCAACATCAGAGAAAGCATCAGAGAAACTTTCCTCTTATGATCGCAAACGAACCGAATCTTACTTCCCTTCTCAACTCAAAATTGAAGGACTTGTTCTTTGTCGCAGAATTCCTGTAAAATTTGCTACAATAAACCCGGAATGGGTGATCTGCGAGGAATTACGCTCCATGTTCTTTCTCGTCCGCGCATCTGAAAACCAACTTGGAATCGCCTACTACTCATACCCTCAGATGAAACTCTACAAATACGCTGTGATCCCTTCTCTTAAAGAGGATCGGTTCATCATTTCTAAGCAAACCAAAAGAATCGTCTCATTCTCTTCAAAAGATAACTATTTCCGCATAATCAACTTGATAACGGCAAAAGATCTTGGGAATATGACTGCTCCAGGCAACATCGCCTCCATTATCGCTATAGGAACCAAGCTAGTAATTGTTGGAGATTTCAATGGCTTGATGATCGTTGACCTCGTAAACAGAAATCAGCTTAACCGCTTCGAATACCCGCAGAAAAGATATTGTAAGCTTCTGCATAAAAAAGAAAATAATTGGGTGTTTGCTTCGTTACTGCGGTCTGAAAAATCCGCTGATATCATCGTTTTTAAATGGGAGAAAGAGAAAGAAAAGTTTACAGTGCTTTTCAGTCTTACAAACAACATTGGCCGATTTTTAACGCTTCTTTCAGCGAATACGGATTATGCTTGTGCATTGAGTGAGTCAGTGTCTGACAATTCGTTGATTATTTGGAAATTCGTTCCTGGTAAGCCTCTGCCAGAATACGATAGGAAGCTTGAAATTACCGATGGTGATCTGATCTATGCTGCGATTATCCCGCAGGACGATATCTTGCTTGTTGTTGTTAACACGAACTCTTTAATTCCGCTGAAATTCCGATTCTATCAGTACACAGCCAAGAAGTTTTTGGGTGAAATGACGTTCCCGTTCATTGTGGGACTCAGGCTGGGATTACGCTTCCTTGAAAAAGAGAACATCTTTGTGGTGACTGAATCGATTCTCGAGAGCGCGATTTTTGTGCAGCTGCGGACGAGAAGGACAGCCATCCCTTACAATCCTTATACTGGAGTTGGTAGAAAATAATACCAGTTACTAAGAGTATAGATTTTTAATTTATGTATAGCGAACGTTATACAAAGCTATTTCCGAAAGTATTTCTCTATGTTTTGCGAATTTCGTCCATAGTTTGTAAAATTGTTATGATTTCACCTGCTTGTTCCAAGTAAAGGAAATAGCTGATTGAATAATAATAGAATAAGGCTCATTAAGCTGCCTCTCACTCATACGACTATCTTTTAGAGGAAAGGATCTACTCTTTCTTAGGATATAAGGATTTAAGAGACTTAACACTCGAATAATAGGTTCTCCTAATCAACCTTGCTAACGACTGTAAAGTTTATAGACTCAACTGCCATCATAAGTTATATCTGTATTATTGAGCTATTATAATGGATCTTTTTATTTATTGCAAAGAACAAACATTTGACAGCTTCTGGAAGCATTACATTTCCCATAGGGGCTCAAAAATTTCGCCGATTTACTTCATCCCCCACCGCAGACTCAGAACGAAGGAAATTTGGAAGAACAAATTGATTTACTAATCGAAACAAAAAAATCGTTGAATAATTTTTATTCGTGCTATATTGAAGAGGAACACCTTGGCGCAATTTTCAAAATTTGATCTCAGAGCCAACTAACCTTGGGAATCAAATAATGAGCACAAATCTCCAAAGTGAAACAGCTACAAATCCACCAATTACTTATACTGAGATGATTGCTGCCAAGAAGCCAACCTCAGTCGTTCGGAAACGCAAACGTGACGAAGCGAATCTCTCTGAAACAAGGAAATTGGATACTTACTTTTCTAAGCAAGATGAAAACAATAAAGAGAACGCCTCTCTCGCCAAGGTTTCTAATGCAAAAAAAACGAAAGCAAAAACCAGTGTCGCAGATGAACCAAAAATTCAAATGACTTTTAAAAATGATATGTTCAAAAGAAAAGCTAACTCACAGCCGACTCTAACGTCACCACGCAAAATTTTTACTATACAAAAGTGTCATCAGAGCCAGTCGAAAACAAAGTCGCCGCCGGCGCCAAAAATTACTTCGACACAGACTATTTCTTTACGAAACCTCAGACGTGAATATTACAAGAAATTTTCCTCGAAATTCAACAATAATGAATACCCAGCGTTCACGAGCTTGTATAAACTGATTGAACAGAATTTGGTGAAGAACAAGTTCCCTACGCGGACGTTTCAGAGGATTTTTTCGGGCGCACTAGCCTCGTTTTTATCATCATCGAGCTCTCAGCAAATGCATTCGATTTTTCGGCCCTGGTTTTTATATGAGGTAATGGTTTCTCTAGAGTTTCGCGAACTCTCGCTGTTTTTTTTTTTACTAGTTGGCAGACGAGCAGGCCTGTAAGTTTGTTATCTATTGGATAAACCAGTATTTCATAAACCAAAAGAAAGATGAAGGAGACTCATGCAGCACGATTACTGAATTGAGCAATTCGATCTCGCTTCAATTTAATTTAAATCAGCAAAAGAACGAGATTTTGCTACCGAAACAATACCAAGACTCGCTAAGTCAATTTAGTTATAATTGTCTCGCGGTCAATGGACCAGAAGGGATAGGTAAAGCTACCCTTGTGCTTACGGCATGTAAAGAGCTGAATTATCATGTAAATGAGCACTGTGTGTTTCGTCGTTCCTGACTTTTGGGGTTTTTTTTGAAAAAGGTGATTGAGTTCAGCAATAGCTCTAAGCGGTCGTCAAAAGAACTTGACAATATACTCGAGGCGACTCAGTCACATAACGTCAACAAGGCGAGCGAAAGCCTTTTTTCCTCAGCTAAATCTGCCAGCACGAAGGACTCTGAAGAGCCCAAAAACACTGAGAGAACTGTTATTTTTTTACGGAATTACGATAGGGTGCTCGAGCCTGACGTCGGGTTTTACGACAAAACTAACAAGCTCATCAAAATCTCAAAATGCCCAATTATCTTGACCTCAAGTGAATCTACTCGTTGTTATCGCTAGCTTTACCTTCCTAAATAGCCAAGCAATGTCTTGCTCAATTTGACTCGTTAGAATTCGAAGGATACCATGAGGATGACATCACTATAATTTTCTATATTATATTACAAATCTACCACAATTTTGAGATGGCATTCCAACAACAGCGGAAAGAAAACACAACATTTGAAAGCAGCGAGGCTGTTGAGGATTTATTGGCGAAGATCATAGAGATTGAGAAAGAGATCAACAGCGACCAGATCAAACTGTGTGGAAATTTATCGAAAATCCGTTCATTTGTCAAATTCCAGGACAAAAATTTTACAAGACTATTTACTCTTTTCGATCAATACAAAAGTTTTTTCATGGTAAAGAAATCTTGGTTTGGTGTTCTAAATGAGGACAAATAGGAGGATTACTGCGAAAACGTCTATTCGCAAATATTCCTTGACCGCTATTTGCCGTTCAAAACATTCCGGTGGTTTGGAGAGTTGCGCCTTGAGGAGAACTATCTCAAAGAGGTGTTCCTTCGACTTGAAAAAACCGATAGACCAATCATTGTTGAATACTCAGGTAATCAATCTCCTTGACTAAATTCGTGTTAATGCTAATCTATGTTGCTGTAAAGATATACTCAATGATTCTTGTTTTTCGCCACACGAAGCTTGTCATGATGCTTTATTAACAACAATGAGGGCAGTAACAAGCGAAGAGATCGACAACTTCGAGGTTTTTCAAACTAAATCGCTTTCGAGTATACGGGCGCATTATAATTTATTGAACACCCTTGGAGAGTTAGACGCGTTGCAAGAGAAAGTAAACAATTCACATTTTTAATGCTTGAAAATTCATCCTTGCTTGACCTTAGATCAATGCATATCATTTTGAAGAAGAGGCTGAGGAAATCTTACTTGAGAAAGAACTAGCATTACGCAAGCGCAATCCTGACAACAACGAACAAGATTTAGATAAAGTAACAATTTTCACGTTTGGCCTTTCTCTTAACGAACCTCGCTTACTTAAGAAATGGTCGTTAAATAATCAACCAGAAGCCCATTTCAATGAAATCTCTCAGCTAGCAATGAAAGCTCATTTTATGTATAATCCGGACGTTGAACCAATTGGAGAGCATGATTCTTTCACAGCGAGTTTAAAATCTTTACAAGACGAAAAAGCCATGTAAGTCTAGGATATCTTTCTGCCCTCGCTTATTTTTGATACTCACTCACATTAGACGCTATCAGAATAAAACAGTCAGGTCTATGATTCTCTCCCACGGAGATACTTTATCTTATATCGCGAAAAAAGATCTAGCCGATTTTTCAGAGTTAATGATAGTATTTTGAGGACATGAGTTGCAAGGTCTTAAACGGTTCGTTTGTAGGTGCTAGGGAATACGTACAATCAGGAGCTTCAGACGCGGTCCAAGCGGAAAAAACTTCAAGAGGGAAAATCTACAGAGCAATTGTCTGATGGAGACCCAAATAGAATGTATATTGAATTAAATTGAGCAGAGATGACCCTTTACATCATTAGATATCATTTTGATAAGAGTATCCTGGCTAGAAACGTGAGAGATGCGGAGCTTACGACGAATTTCATGAGGATATCGCAAGCGTCCTATAATCAAGCGACCTATGATGAGTACACCGGCTTTTTAAATTCGATTTAGCGTTTACAGTTTTTTGTGAATAATCCATATAAATACACGCCTTTTCGTGGCTTATTATTTTTAATGGAGAAAGACTATTTTCCTTTTTTTGCTGACTCTCATATCATAGTCAAAAAACCAAACTTATTCTCCTATAGCCTTCAAATATATATCATGTAGAGTCACCTGACACACCTATTATAACGTCTCCTATCCTATGAATAAAGGCTAGCAAATGCTCATATTCAGCTTGAGTTATTGTTATACCTATGGCTAATCTCAAATGGTAATTCAAGGCACTTTTTTTTTAGGTTTGTTAAGAGTGATCGATTTATTGGTTTCTTTATGCAACATATGAGTAGAGACTTTCGCAGCTATAGATATATTAGTCAATCATTTATTCTTATTCAATATAGATTCTCAATATTATTTCCGTTATTCTCCGCTTTGGTGGTCAGGAGAAAGATAATAGTCATACTTATTAATAGGATTAGTTAGCAATGAGTTATTCCACATTAATTGAGGATCTCGAAATTGCAGTCTGCGATATCCACTTGCTGCAAGACATCGTATTCTTTATCGTTTTGCTCCACTTGTTGGGCATTTAAGCAGATTTCATACTCGTCTTCGAGAATTCCGGGTTCCCCTCTTAGCAATAACTCTTCCTTTTCTTCTTCTTCTCCTCTCTCCTCTATGAAAAAAGGATCATCCATATCGAGTTCACTTTCTTCGAAGGAGATGTTACCAACGTCAGGATTGAGTATTTCTTCTGAGATTTCTTCGCTTTCAACGGAGCCTCTGTGATGAATAGTTTCTTGCTCGTCCTCGCTGAGGATCTCGACTTCATCCACAGAGCGGTAGTGATTTGATAAATTAGTATTCAATTGAGTAGTAAGTGAAGTATTATGGACAGGATTCACATCAGTGGTAGTTGTATAGTTTATAGCTAATCGATTGTGGAAATGCTTCTTCAGGATCGCATCCACGCTCAGCTTGTTTTTACACACTTTACACAGGTGTTCGAGCTTCTTATCAAAGCTGTCTTTGTAGTAAGGTACCAGCGCATTAGACTGAGGCTGATCACAATTCTTCATGCGGTAGGTCGTCAAGGATGTAAACTGTGACTCCAAAATGCGTGAGGCCATCTTTTTCTTGAGGTCGTCAAAGCTGGCAGTTGGAGCAGCAATAATCTCTTGTGACTTGCTAGGCTTTTTGAGACCTAGCCTCTCCAAGGCGCTTGAGGTCTTCTTGGAAGTTTCTTTCTTCAGGCAGGATTTGAATGGCTTCAGGGCTTTCATTTTCTTCGCAGGAGCTCTGAATTTCAATGGGTAAGTCACCTGAGTGAAGTTCTGAGGTCCACGAGAAACGAGTTTTTGAGTAGCGATTTCCATATTGTGGAAGTTAGTCTCGTAGTTTGGATCAGAGAACTTTGGCACGAGGGTCGAGACGTACTCCAAGCCAGTTAACTCCATGGGTTTGAGGAGTTGCAGGCGGCTTGAAGGAGCCAATTTTCTCAAGTGAGAAGCCAAGTTCAAATCAAGTCTCTGAGTAAGCGTCAAAGTCGAGGCGCTTCGGTTATAAAGCACCAGCGAATTTTCTTTGCATGGGATGAGGCTGGCCCCTTTGTAAGGCATTAGGGCTGTGCATGATTCTTGGGCCTTAATGCTTGGGAAGGGCAGAGCAACAGGGAGCGCGTTTGAGCTATGGAGCGCTCTGGTGCTGAGATCCTTTCCTAGGTGGACCTCAACTTCCCCCCCATAACGGTGTTGAAGGTCTTGACAGTAGGGAACGAGGCTGGTACAGTCAACAGGAGGACTAGGCAGCTCGTTAGCCATCTGTAGAGCTCGTCTGGCTTGAAGTTCGATTTCAATCTCGAAGCCGTAGCATGGCTGAAGAGCAGTCTCTTTCCTCTCTCTCACAGCGATATCGAGAGGACCGGTTGGGACTATCTCAGCAGAGCCCATAAGAGCCGGTTGGCTGCTCGGCAATGCTTGTCGATAAGGCAGGGCAGGGTGATTGTACGCGATCTCTATTTCGATCTCAAAGCCTCTTGGCTTGTGAAGCTCATTGTGAACGGGTTGAACTGCGAGGTAATTTTGAGAGCATGGGAGCTCTGGCTGCGAGGCTGGGAGGCCTCTCTCATCAGCGAACATCTGTCTGATGATCTCCATATCAACGCTGTCGTTTTCGTTATCCAGCACTCCACTAGCCTTTCTTAGCGCAAGATTGCTAGGCATCTCGAGCATTTTTCTGCCTCCTTTGTCTAAAACTTTCAATTGGGAGCTGGGGAGCTCGTCTCTTGTGATCAAGATGATTTCGATCACGATTTGTCTCCATCTGAAGACGCTGCGGCCCTTGCTGAGGACTATGAACTTTGATCGCTCGTCCCAGAGAGACAGGAGTTCATCACAAAGAGCAACCAAGTCGCTGCCGACGACAGCAATACGCTGGCCTTGCTGGGAATAGAAGTCAATCAGATAGATGAGACCTATAAGTAATTAATTAACGGGATAATTGAAAAAAAATCTGTTTACCGTCCATCAAGAGGTAGTAATACCAGCCGGACTCTTTCTGTGCAAGGACGAGATATGAATCCGGACGGTCGCCGAGAGGAACGAGCTCTCTGCTTTTGAAGAAGCTGCTGGGATGCAATAATAATTCTTGAGTGATTAGCTCTTGGCCGACGACTTCTTTGCCAATGAGTTCATTTCCAGCGGTCAGAGGGATAACGCTGGGGATATTGAGGAATTTTTGGTGAGTCTTGAGACTCTCAATTGAGTGAGAAATGTATTGAGTCATGCTGATTTTTTGCGATCGATTAAAATTTGTATTATGATCCGATAGGAGTTGCCCTAAATAAATTGGGATCGTCAGATTTTAACCAAAGCGAATTTTTAACGATGACGTAATATACTGAATAAAATTGTTCAGATTCTAATTCAACGTAGTCGCGAAGCACAATTAAACGGTTAAAGGGTACTTACTTCTTTCTCTGGCTTCTAAGCGTTTCTAATTGTTAAGGAATGCCATTAAAATAGTGTGGCGCTTTCTAAAAGGCCCACCATCGAAAAATGTTATTAATCGTTTATCACGAAAAAGAAAAAAACTCAATGCCTCCTGAAAATGAAAATTTAAAAGAAAATATGACGGAGAAGGAGATCTTAATTGAAATTTGGTTAGACTCGTGATTTAGATAGCAGCCACCAACACATTGAATTTTCTCTACAAAAATCGATAAGGATAATGAGCTCATGGGAATAATTGAATCATAAGGCTCTATTATTGCCCTGGATTGGGAACTAGTTTCTTCGAAAATGTCTGATCTCGCTGGGTTGCGAATCTGAACCTCTGCTGGCTAAGTATCTGAGTAACAAGTGGCTCTTTTTGAAATTTATGGGTGTTAATAGATGTCATGTGTGCTTATGATCGAGCTTTTTCTCCGTTGAACGGTCCGAAGCGCCTATGAAGGGAATGTGTCGTTTTGAGCCTACAGCCAAGGCTGTTGTTCATTTGCGTATCGAGTGGAGTCACTTTTGCAAGATATTTAAATCCGAGCGGCGGATAAAAAGTTGTGATAAGCGAATAGATACCATGATCTTCTCTACTGTCTAGAATTCAGAACGCGAGTGCTGATGTAGCAGATTCTCCAGCCTCCGGTACCCTTGCATTGAAAAAATAGATATTTGCAATAATCCGGTGGAACTTAATTCACAGCTTGAAAAAAGATGTCTCTTCATAACTCATTTGGCTATAGCTGCTGTAGAATCTCTTTTTGTTAGGGCTTGATGCTATCCTAAGAATAGGAGCAGACAATATTTAAAGATGTAATAACGAGCTAGCTCAACTATTTTGTACGAAACAGACATAAAAATATTTGAAGTGGCTATAAAATTCATTTTGGTTTGACTTGCTACCTCTTCAAGTTTTTCTCAAGCAGATTTCAAGAATTTCAGTTAGTTCGCTGGACGACTCATGACTGCAACTTAACAGACTTAATCTGTGAATAAAATTTTAATTAATTCAGGGTCTTTGCTTAGATGGGCAACTATAAATGAAACGATCTTGTTTATTATATTTTCCTTCATCCAATTTCAATGACCTTTCATAAGGTTCACTTTCAATAGCCATAAGTTAAAAATTTCTAAAACAAAAAATTTTTCGCACCTTTCTTTCTCCTTCTGTTCATTTATTCTGATAGCTCCTGATAAATGAACTCTTTGGTCATCCAATCTCTTCCAAATCAAAACTATAATGGTCGGCGAAAAGTTGATTCGAACTCTTTACAACTATCATTTGCAATTTCGACCAAAATTTTTGAATGTCTGCTGGTTTCAATATTTTATTGAGGATCATCTTTGTGTTGTACAAGTGACACCATCTATAAAAAGAGAGGGAGATGGGAGTAACTCAGATTATGTCATACATCTAAGTCCCTTTTGTATTGTGAAAAAAATTTAAAATAAATCAAAGAGCAAGGAGCTTTTAAATTAACTGACTGTGGTCACTCATGCAGTGCCGCGAAGTCTACAACAATATCCACAACAGCAAGAACTTCAAAAATATTTCGCTCTTGATACATAAAGACTCGCATCGTGTTAGTACTACAGCGAATATCTTCGCGAAGGATGTAACGTAATTAATTGTGACTTCGACTCTCTAAGGAGAAGGAGTAAAAAGCTCATCAAGTTTCAAACTGTTGCTGGGAATCGTTTCTCAGATCTCATTCTACACAAAGTATGTAAAATTGGCAGTCAGATGAGTTCACAACAAACTCTTTATCACCCACTTTTATTAGCTGACTTGGTGTTTTATATTTCAGGTTTTTGATAAAAACGCCATAGTTATACTGTTCTCAAACGCCAAGCCGGCTTCTTTGAAATCTGAAATCAGCTTCCCAACGAGCACTACTTCATTTCAAAATAAACAAAAATGTACTCTTTGCTACAACTCGAAGTTCGGAAATTAGGTAGGTGATCAATATATTTTCATACGAGCTCTGAATTCATATCATTTTCCAATAATCGAATTAAATTGATTTTTTGAATTAAATTTTCAGAAAGCGTTTAACTTAACAAAAAAGACAAAAAATGCACGAACCTACCGATATTGCTAAAGAATCCAGGTTCTTTCAGAACCTCGATCAACGACTTCGGGTTATTGAGGACTCCCACAACCGCAAGAACCTCAAGTTCCTAATAACACAGCTCTTAAAGGGTTTTTTACCAACTTGCGCTTACTTTTTGCTGGTTAATTTCGGATATATCATCAACCTCTACTTTGTATCTCGTCTAAACGACCATGTGATGATTGGAGCCGTCGGTCTCGGTAATACATGGATCGAATGCGCTATGCTTTCAGCAATTATCAGCTTGAATATGGGATTACAGACACTCCTAAGTCAGTCCATAGTCAATCGAGACTTTCGCCTCTCATCGTTTTACCTACAGAAAGGCTTTTTGGCCAATTGCTTTGTATTTCTGATCTTTGCGATACTTTTAATCATATCCGGCCCTCTCCTCCTCTTATTCGGGTATTACTCGGATCTAGCGCTGTACACATCACAATATCTGAATTACATGACAATTGGATTTTTTGGAAGCGTTGTCTTCGATACTCTGAAAAATTTTGCGCAAGCGCATGGCATCTATAAAACCCCAGTGTATATCCAGATTGGAGGAACGATCCTTGAATGCATTACCTCCTACTATTTCATCCTTGTTGCAGATATGAAACTCTTTGGACTGGGAATCAGTCGTGCGATCTGCGAAATTCTGAAGGCTGTTGCTCTCATGATATTTATCCACAAAAGCCAGACATTCAATGCAGAAAAATGGTACTTTACAGTGGAAAACTTCAAAAAGCATTTCACAAAAGAAGGTTTAGAAGAAGTTTGGGCTCAATTGAAATTTCAAGTAAAGGCAGGAGCGGCCACCTACTTCGAATGGTTTATTGGATTCATCAATATCATGTTAATGGCGAAATTCGACACAAAGAGCTACGCTGGCAGCGTCACTGCAACACAAATCCTCGCATTTGTATGGTGCTTGCCAATGGCGCTTTCTTCCTCTCTTGGTTCACATGTCGCAACAGCGATGGGAGACGACGACTCTTGGAAAGCTCTTCAGTACCTTAAAGCAGCCGCCTACATCGCCGCAGCTATGATCGCAGGTGTCTTTGTCGTTGTGACTCCGCTTGCTTGGGTACTGCCGCGGATGTTTACAACCGACCCTGAAATTGTTCAGGTAGCGACTTTTCTCATCGTTGTGTATGTCTTCGCTTTCCCATTCGATACGTTCCAGTATCTGTTCTCAAGCGTCGGAAGAAGTATTGAAAAAGAAGCGCGTACATCGAGATACAGCTTGTACTCGTACTACGTGTTTGGCGTGCCTTGCTGTATTATTTTAGGATTTGTTGAAGGGTATGGAGTGAAAGGCATCTGGATTGGAACTTTCTTGGAACATGTGTTAAATTTCATTCTGTTGGGGGTGATGCTCAGAGGTGTCGATTATGAGAAGCAAGCGAGGATGATCTCTCAAAAACTGAGAGAGGAGCAGGAAAAAGCTATCCAGGTCCGCGAGGAAGCTGGACGACCGCAACCCCAAGAAGAGGAGATGTTAGATATAGCGAAAACTATGAATGCAAGGAGGTGGAAACCTTTATTAGAGATGTAAATTTGTGTGTATGATGCCAATAAAATAAAAACTTGTTAGTTAGTTTATTTATTTGCATCGATCTTAACCATAATTGTAATTATCTTCATATTGATTAATTTTAGCAAATAACCAGCAGTTATGTTTCTAGTAAAGATGGTTTTCGGAATGACGATTTTGCTGACTGGAAATCAGCAAAGCTCAATTTATTAAGACTGATCATTTTTAACGGCAGAGATAGTATAGATTGAATGCATTTAGTTTAAAGATAGCCTTCAGTGTTACTGTTTGAGCTATTGTTCATATCTCCATAATAAGGACTTCGTTTGTTTTTTTCTTCTTCAGAAACTCCAACAGAAACTCGTCTCGGCTAACACTTTCTAACAAAATAATTTCATGCTACGGTCATTCGCATGGTTAGTTCAGGTTCGATTTTCGAGAAAAACACATTTCAGGGAGTCGTTTTATGGATTATATAGAGTTCTTAATTTTCTTAACATTAGTAAAAACGAATTATGATTAATAATTGCTACTACTACTTCTCAATTTATCGAATTTTCAGTAAATTAGCACACCATCTATATCTAATTAAATAAATCACAAAAGAAATTAAAGAGTCCAAAATTCGTTGCCATGATAGCAAGAACTATTGAAGTTCTTTGAGTATAGTTTGAACAAAAAGAGAATTTTTCTCTTCAGCTGCTTCGATCTCTTGCGTTGAGCCTTTTTGAGTTTTCAATCGAAAACTATGAACGACCCAAAGTTTGCAGCAATGTGGATCATTCACATCAGGCACAAGCTTCAGGTACCGCAATTCGACAAAGTCTCTATTGAACCCAAAAGCTGAGGGGTATTTCTTATCCTGCAGTGACATTTCTACTATTTTGAGGCTCCCATCTTTGAATTGCTTCTCAAGCCGAAGGAGCACGTAGTCCATTGCCCCAAACTTTTCTGAGTTTATCTGTTCATGGCTAATGCAGCAAATCTTTGTTAAATTCTCGAGAACAGATCGACTGTAACTACTAGTTGACTGTACCCCCATTCCAATGATTCGTTTCCTAAAGCAATCGAAAGAGCCTAACAGCGAGATCTCATTGAGTACAGAATAGGTTGAGCCTTGAGTCACTGAGCCAATTCTCCAAGAAGAGCTCTGTTGTTTCATTGCTCCGATCCCAGAGCCTAGAGTTAGTAGCAGTTCGCCATCTCGGATTTTGCCCCCGATCAATTGAGTGAGCTGGTCTCGGCGGATATCTCGCGTTGTTTCTTCCGTCGAGTTTTGCTTTGCAAGCAGAGGGATATGAGGAGTGCTATTGCTTGGTTGGTATGCATCTAAAAATGGACGTTCTTTGGGATTTTTTTGATTGTTGACTCGGGCTATGACTGGCTCTTTGAGCTTACTGAGTGATTGAATATAACTGTTGCTGAGAACATCCGGAAATGGGTGGCTCGTAATGTTTATCTCTTCGAAGCGTGGGTTTGCTTTATCTAAACAATCGGTTTCAATCTGTCGTGAAGCAGACAGATTTTTTGTATAAACGTCCATGTTTGTTGTTTTTTTGAATTAATTAGATTATTGAAATTATTAATGAAGTGAATTCGTATTATTTATAGGAAAAAGTTCAATATTTTCGAACAATGATTATCAAATATTTTCAGTTAATAGAAGGATCAAAGAATATTTTAAGTCTGAACTGCCAAAGGAGAGGAATCCATTCTCTTCTTTTCAAACTCAGGGTATTAAGATAAAGATGGCCTTGTTTGTGATTCTGCATTGAAGTAGGCTCTTGTACCGCCATCCAATGAGAAGTGACTCATTAACCTTAAAATACATCAGCCAGTTAAGAATGTTTCGACTCTAATCGAAGCAATCAGCAGGATGTCGGACCTCTTAAATCAAAGAAGATATAGTGTTCAAACATTCGTTTGCGTAAATCAATAACTGTAGCGATGTAAGTGAACATTGATTCAGATAAGTCTAAAAGCACTTCGATTAGAATCCTTCGTTGGATCGCAGCGAAGTACTGAAGTTTTGGTGCCCAAATTCGATCTATAATTAGAGGAGTGCAAAATGCAGTGGAATTGCCTCTTTAATGCGACCAGTTTTCAGGAAGCAATAACGCAATTATCGTTTATTCCAAATTCAACTCTGGGTCATTAGTCAGCAAATCGAAGTTGGTTTACTGATTTATTCAGCAAAATTAAATAAATATTCAAAATAATATTGACTATAACATTTCAAAATGCCCTCTTGAAACAGGTTTAACTGCTTCTTCTCAATCGCCTTAAAATAAGGCGCACTAGCGAATCAGTAGCCGGGGCGAATAGGTGATTGAAGTTTTAAAACGCATTCAGAAAAGCTCATTCATTGAGAAGCCTTTCAATCCCATAAAAACCTCTCACATGTTAAATTTCCACAATATCTCCTCTATTCTAATTGCGAAAAACTTCTCCAATTGATCACCTGAAATGCAAGCTATTTGACACTCCACTAGGTAGCTCGATCTCACTCTGTTTTGTTAATGTTGAAGAAGAGGGGAATTTAATTGAATTTTGGAGATTTTCTGGAAGACAAAGTCAGAAAGCAACTTCGGTCCCAATCTTTTGACACCTGAATAAATAACCTGAAATCTGGAGAAAATAGTAGAAGTTAGAGATAATTTCTAGAACGCTTACAATATACTTAGGAGAGAGAATTCATCAGGAAACTCTCTTCTCTTTGCTAACACTTGCTTGCACTCGGTTTTTTTTGTGAATTCCTTGCAAACGCCTTTCAAGTCAAACTTCTCAAGTAAGCGATTACAAATATACAGGCAAAATACCTCCAAAAAACCTTGTGTTCGGGCTTAGCCAAATTTTCGAAGCCTGTTTTTTGCCCCCTCCAAAGTAGTTTCACAAGTAAACTTAAAGTTATTTCTTCGTATTATATCCTTTCCTGTAACAATCCATTCATTTAAACACCTAGACAGAGCCTCATTCGCTTCTATAATAACCCGGCGTTTGTTTCATATCGTTTTCAGTAAGTTAATTAAACACTTTGGGAGGGCTTAGCTAATTCATACAAGTTAAAATTATACAACTCAGGCCAGAAGAGAGATTAGTAACTCGCAGATGTCTTACTCTTACTTGTTCAAATACATCATTATCGGCGACACTGGTAACCTCCTCTACCACCCTCAATCATTCTAATCGGTCTCTCTTTCTTTCAGGTGTCGGAAAGTCATGCTTGCTCCTCCAATTCATCGATCAGAAGTTTGGCAAGCACGATCCAACCATCGGAGTCGAATTCGGAGCCAGAATGATAAATCTTCAAGGAAAGAGCATCAAACTCCAGATTTGGGACACAGTAAGCCCTTGCCTCAAGTGCCAAAATCTCATAATTTCCGAATTTGTAAAGGCTGGACAGGAAGCTTACATTTCAATCACTAGATCTTACTACAAAGCCGCTGCTGGTGCTTTGGTCGTCTACGACATCACCAGGTAGCACTCTCAATGAATTTAGATTTAATTCTCTTTGCAGGAGAGAGACTTTTACCCATGTAAAGAAATGGCTCGCCGAGGCAAAAGAGAACGGAAATCCAAATATGACTTTTATGATAGTGGGAAACAAGGCCGATCTTGAAAGCGAGTATTCATAAAATCTACTCTTGGAGGAGGCAATAATATTTTTTATAAAAGGCGTCAGGTAACTACTGAAGAAGGTGAAGAACTTGCCAAAGAAAACAATGTAATATTCATTGAGACTTCAGCAAAGACTTCCTACAACGTTGAAGACGTAATCATAATGACCGTCTTACTGTGATTAAGTTGATCGTGATAGGCATTTTTCAAGACAGCAAATATCATCTATGATAAGATTAACACGGGTATTATCGATCCTAAAGGACCAGTAAATTAACGGTGGTTTTCTTTTTGCTGTAATTGACCAATTAGAACTCTGGAGTGAAACTGGGAGGTGAGAATCCAACCGATGTTAAGAAACTTGACGCCTCAACCAAGACTGTCAAGCAGACCGGCGACTGTCCTTGTTAATCGTTTTAATGATATCAGAGTAGTATTTTTTGTTTGGATATGTTCGTGATCTTTCGTGTCGAATTTTCACAAGCTATCCAGTGTGGAGGCTCTCTGCGTAATTCCTGAGAAAATCAAGAATCAATTTCTAAACAGTTTTTCGTTAATGCAGCATGACTATGAAATAAAGAGCATTTTGTTAGAGCATAATGAAGTTATTTTCTGTTGATTTTGCTTCAAGCAAGGATAACTTTATGTGATAATTTTGTCAAAACAGAAAAATATTGGTGTCTCACATTTAAAGCTATCTAAAGCAATACCTGCCGTTATCATAAATGAAGTACAAAGAATTAGAGAGGAGTTAGAAAAACTCATTATCCACATCAAGAGGTTCTATAAACGATAAACACAAACATTATTACATATTAATTCTCTGCACATAACACATTAAAACATAGGATTTAATTTGAGTAGAAATCTTCTTTGTAATTCTCAGTGCAAAAAAACTATTCATTAAACTGAACATCGTGCGCACCATTTTCTGATTTTGGATCTCTCATATTCTTTTTGAGAGTTATTTGGTAATTCAATTTCAAGTGCCATCATTATTCTTAGAGGTTCGCCACTATCTATTTCATACTCAACGCTGAAATCTAACCCGGGAACAGGATCTAGTTCATAACAAATTAAACAATGACGCTTTGACACCTTACCTCCGTTTTGGACGACCAACGAAATTCCAAGTGTACTTTTTGCTCTTATTTTGGACAGACTTTCGTTCTCAAATAGTATTGGATAAATCATTTGTAGGGCCATCTCTCTTTAGGTTTGTCTGTTTCTGCTCACCTAGGTTTCTTTTAATTTATAAAAGAAGAAGTTAACTCTGAGGAGTTGATCCGTTGAAACCCAATTCTGGTCTATTTTGATTCTACATCATTCGAAAAATCCGGGTTTTTTAATCGTTACAGAACACGAGAGCTCTAGTTTGATGTCTGTAAAGATTTGAGGATGTTATTAAGCAAATCACAGGTGCCTGACATAATATTTAGCTCGAAAAAGAGAATTTCATGATTTTTTTGAGACAGAAAGGACGTAAAACGTGGTTTTTCTTAAAATGTTCGAATTTACCAAAATCGAATTTACCGTAATATGGAGATTTAGAAGTGTTCATAGAATTTTTCGAATAAACTTCGAGTAAGATACGTTTTGAGGCGCATCAATCTGAAATAACTTCCTCTGCAAAATATTCACATAATTTAGCTAGAAAACTATGGTTAAATACGTGATCTGAGATCTGCTTAATTTGAATGAGAATGGAACAACAAATCAAAAGCCTAAATTTCAGAGGGATGAACAACCTCAAGCAGGCTACTTCATGTTATGAGACGAAACAATGAAAAACTAGTCTCGCCAAATTGCCAGAAAAACTTTGTCGGCAGACTTCAGTTTTTGATTTACTTATTTACGAACCAGAAAAGTAATTTATTTGATTCTTGTAATATATATGCTAGTGTATAGCATAACATGAGTATCATTTAATTAATTTGAATTAGTAGACTCTCACAATACATTATTTCAATAAGAGTACATTATTAAGTAGATTATACTTTCTGACAGTGAATAAAATTCCCTCTTAAACAGTGACTTTAATAAAACTGTTTGCTCCATAATTAATTCAAATTTATTAAAACTTTTTATCTGAATACAGTGTTGACAGTTTACTCTTTTTGAGTTCAGAGGATCTGCATTTAAAGATATTGAAGCACTAAGAATATTGGAACCAGGCCTACATTTAAGAAAGATTCAACACATTTCCTTTATTACGCACTACAGAATGAACTGTCCTTTTTCACATCGCATAATGACAAAATACCAAAATATCTCAATGAAAATCACCATTACAATTTCAAAAAGAAATTTTGATTGAATATATAAATTCAATCTTTTTCCATACCAGATCTATCTAACCCTGTCCGAATTTTACCTTGACCTACAGCATAATTCAAGATCGCTTTTAAACAACTACCTTTACGATTCGATTCATCAAACTAAATTCTGATTTTTAATAAGATTATAAAACATGAAAAATTAATCATCTTGAACAGTTTGAAAATTCGAATACAGAAGTTTTGATTAACGGTAAAAGCATTAATTTCTTGTTTTTGAAAAGTAGTGATCTCTCTCAAATCCTACACTGAATTGATTTTTGATTTTTTTAGATTTTCAGATGGCTATTCGAGATTTTCTCTGCCATGAAGGTGCTCTTCGTTGCAAAATTACACTTGCTCGTTAAAGTTGAAAAAAATAAAATAAAATGTCTTCTGTTTCAAAAAGTTTCAAAGCATTTTATCTTAAAAAATATTCAACCTTTCTGAGCGATCAGCATAACCCGATATATAATTTTTTCGCCTTAATAAGCAATATCGTTTCACAGATGTTTCGAAAATTTATATGCTATAGGTTAAGACTCTAAATATTTTAGAGATACTGGACTAAATAAACACATATGATATATAACTCATAGAATCAAGTCAATGACTCACAGAAAATTGACTTCAAATATCCCCAATATATTAATAAATTTCTTAACTCTCTTTGCATATAAGTGAAATACACAATTAGATCTTCTGGGTATCTAAAGATGATGCCTTTAGCCTATTAAAAGTCTCTCATTAGCCGAAAACAAATCAACACATACCGCTTTATTTGTCCGCAATTTTCTTTTGTATTTTCTCTTGCATTTTCTCAATAAACTTTCCATCACTATCAACTGCTTGCGCTTTGCTCTGTTTAATATCGAATTAATATTCTATCCAGGTTATGATGGCAAAAATTACCTGGACTTCTTTGAGCGTTTTTATCCATTCAGATCTTTCGGTTCCAGAGTTCGCCGAAAGGATAAATTCTGTATTGCTCTGAGGATATATAATCTTAAAGCAATTTGATTGATCTTCAACCTATTAATCATTAATCAATAAATATCTAATCATTATTCGTATTTATACTCTTCCAAGTTCGAGCACCTTTGCTCCAAGTATCGGAATGAATCCTGTCGGAGTTTTTTTCTGGAAAGAAAAATTATTCACTCGTTCAAAAAACAAATTGAAGTTCTTACTCCTGGTCCTGTGAAATATAGCATTCCAATATCAATCATCACAAAGAAGTATTGCTTCCAAGAGAAGAACCAAGAGTCGGTCTTCATGGTTAAAAAGCCAAGCTATTCGGTTTGTTAAGTGTTATCTAAATCAACGGAATTTTGAATTTACTTTCTTAGAATTTCTATATGCTTCTTGCATCTCGGTATTTATGGTTTCTTTTTGATAGGCTAACATATTTTTCGGGATAATGGACTTTCGGTTTTGAATTTTCAGCCTTTATTCATGCAAATTAGCTATTGAATTGGCAAAAAAAATGATTACGATCTGGTTTCATATTTGATAGTAAATTCAGGAAGCTTTTTTAGCTTGAAGATTTCAATTAAAAAGAGGACAACGTTCGCTCTCCTGAAGACTTCGAGGAAGTAGTCGTATCTATTCGTGAAGCAAAAAGGAAAATTTTAGCCAACTCACGATTGATGAAAGTTGTTACTCATTCTTCACGTGAATGACCATATGGACAGCGCTCATATCAGGTAGAGTAACCTGATAGATGTCTTTCAAATTGATCTTTCTGACGATCTCAAAAGTTTTTGGATAAAGACTATAAAGAGCAGAATCTAGCAGGAAACTCCGATGAGGACAACGATGGTCATGAATAGCTTACCAGTGATAAAAAGAATTCGCTTTTCTCGTTTTTCTCTTCGGTTAATGCGAATGACCCAGTCACTGTAGCAATTACTTGTAAAATGCTCTTTGTTGTCTTGCAGAATCTTGACAACCTTTGGGTTTTCTGCTAAATTCAAGTAATCTCTCGTGAACATCCTTTTAGTGTATTCTCGTTAGTGTCAATTGTCTTACAGCAAAAAATTACCCTTGTTGGTAGAGGATAGTATCAGCGAGACGAGAAATTCTTGATTTTCGGAAATCCGCTTCAGAATTAGTCGCGGCGTCAACATTTGTTCTGCTCATACTCCAAAGAAGTCCGTTATCGATGAGTTTTTTGGAAACCCTGTCTTTGTCGGTGATATTGCTGTCTTTTCTGGGTCTGGTGAACTGACTCTCTCTTCGTGAGAATGGTGGCAGTTTATGAGTAGAATTGAGTGAGGCACCATAGGATTGTCGAGATTTCTCTAATTTTTTGGGAACAGAGAACTCACTAAATCTGTTATTATTCAAACTCTGTGCCTCTTCAGCTCCTGCGTCAGCTTCCTGAATGTCCGTGAAGCTTGTTTCCAACACCTCAGGCTCTCCTTCGTGGATTTCACCATCGTCATGGGGTTTTTTCGCTGATTCTGTCAATATATCTGGAATTATCGACGAATTTTGTTGAATTGAAGTAGTAGCAAATGGGCTTGTTGGTATTATTCCGAACGTATCATTTCTGCGGAAATCACGCCCGATTGTATCTCTCTGAGAAGGCGTTTCGACTTCCTGAATAGTCTCTAGTCTGGAGCTGCGGAAGTCTGTGTTCGAGGTTGGAGAATCTATCTTGAGTTCATATCCCGAAGATAAAAATATGCTAATACCGTGGACGTTGACAATAGGTATCGATGGCAAATCAATCTTTGTTAAAAACGCACTTTCATGAGTGTTAAAGAATCCAAGCTCTTTATCTAGAGTTCCCTCGACTTTCGGTAATAACCCAAGGAAAGATCGGCTCTTGTTTCGAGCATGCTCAGGCTAACTTTGCATTAGATATCAGCAATTAAAAGACTTTGTACCTTCGATTCGGTAGCTAGTCTAAATTCCATTCTTGATTTCTCCATTTTGAGTGCAGTGATGATTTCATCTTTACTTTTGCCCTCTTCTATAAGTTCAGCGATCTTGCTGTTTAAAGTCTAGCAAGAAGTTATTTTCCTGAGCTTTTCTGCAATAGTCACCTTTATTTTAGCGGTTTTAGTCTCAATCTCAGCATTTTTTGTATTTATTTCCCATTTCAGAACTCCAATCTCCTTTTGAAGCTCATTGAAGTTGTCTTGCCATGCTGCTGGGATTTTAGTGTCCTCCTCCTCTTCCGTAGTCGGCTCCACGCACTATAAACGAATAATTTCATCAGTTTATCCGAACACTTGGTAGAGGATAACAGACTTCTTGTTCATGCTGCTTTGCTAGCGTATCGTTAACGATCTGCTCTAATCGTTCATAATTTTTGATTGTTTCTTCTTTCTCTTTTTCGACCTCAGCCAGCTGTTCTTCATAATTTTTAGCCGTCTATTGTTAAGTTGGGGAGATTGTCAGCTTTATCTCAAATTTTCGCATGAGTCATTTACCTGCATGGCTAAGCTGCATCTTGATTCTAAAGTGACAATTTGATTATTCTTTTTCTCCATTTCGGCAGCCATAGCCTCGTATTTCTCTAGTTGCTCCTTTAATCGCATATTTTCTTCTCCTGAAACCAAATTCACAATTAGCATCCTACTAGCTGTCTAAGGGATGTACCAAGCGTGTCAGTGACTTCCAATATCTTCGCTCGATTGGACAATTCCTTCTTTAGTTCGTACTCTAAATGTTCCATTCTGGCTTTTTGAATCTCCTCTTTGCTCTTGAACATCTCGATTTCAGCCTGCAACTCATCGTATTTGGTCTCAGCGACTTTCATCTGAAATATTATTTTGTCCAATCAACCGAAAAAGCGATGAAAAATTGTACGTCTGCTCTCAGTGCCTGAACCTGGTCATGGGCCGTAAATAGTAACTTTTTCACGAAAGGCTCTTTCTCTAGACATCAACGAATATTAACTCGTTGGAATGCATGAAGGTTACGATTTAATGACATGAGCTCTTCAAGTTTCGAATTGATTCCCTGAACGAGCATGTAGGAATGGGCGAAGCTATATCCAATCTCAGAGAGATGCTTCCTGGAAAAACACGTCAAAATGACTAAAATCTCCAGAAGATACCTGCTGCTTGGGGATTGATCAAATGACATTTCAGTTTCGTTAGCCAGATTGAGTTCGCTGATATGTGACTCATTGAGATTATTCTCTTCAGCTTCAAAGTCTGCGACATCTATCGAAGTATCGTCTAGTTCCGCGTTCTCGGATACCTGTTGATACAATCTCTATAGGTTTATTCATTGCATTATACGATCGACGAAATAATGAGAAATACCCTCTCCAATTCCGACAAAATCTTCGAAACTATGCCTATATGGACTATTTCAGTATCTCTTTCAGCTATTGCCCTGAAGAAATAGAGGATTTCCTCCTTGGAGCCTTCAGAATGACTGATTTCATTCAATACTGACAAAAATATTAGAGCTAGTCTCATATCACGGTTACATTTCTCAAGTTGGAAGATCTTAACCATCCCAGTCCCTTGCGGATCGCATGATTGATATAGCTGTTTGAGTTCTGAAAGCTTGTTTAGGTTTATTTCCCGAATGTACTCTGATGAGATCCTTCGATCTCTGTTCTCAACCATGTTTAGGAGTTTTTCTATCTCGCTTTTACTCACTCGTCCATCCTACAGCATTGTTTTTTATTCAAAATCATCGGTCGATATCTGCTCTGCTTACAGTTCCTTCAGAGAGGTTTTGAAACAGCTCCAGTTTTTTGTCATCGTCGAACTGCAATTCTGGTTCCAACGCTTGAAGAACTATCAAAGAGATAGTTTATGGCAAGAAAAGGCTTGTTATACCTTTGAGGAAGAGCTCGTAGTCAAAGGACTCTGTAACAGCGAGGATGTTGTTACGGAGGAACTCGATTTTCTTAAACACGGTGTCCATGTTAATTTATTTTAGGCTCAACAGTTAAAAGAGTATTTTGTGTTGCAACTCTTGATTAAATTAATAAATTCAACTCTATTAACCCTCTCAATAAATGCCTCAAGATGGCCCCTCAAGCTCGTTTCATTGTTTTTCAGAAAATCATATCATGAGCTTAACAAAAGCTGTTCACATCGAAATAGGGTTAGCAGATAATGTAAATCTACTGAGTAGATGAGTTTTTTACTCACCCAATAAGCGATCCAAGCTTTGAATGTTGTGGTAAGAGTGAACACCTAAGGGAAAAAAGACTCCACAATCATTGCACAACGCACGGTTGTAGTCTTCCTATCATATAGTCTCAAGCTTTAGACTTCTATGATTAAAATTTCTCCAAGTGATACTTTACGATTGATTGTCGTTAATTGTATTTGAAAATGTCCATAGAATGAACCCCAGCGTAACCAAAGTCGTTGAACTTGGCAGACATGTTCTAACAATGTCTATACAGAGTTACTTTTCGAATTCTTACTTATTGAAACTATCTGAATAACAGTAATTGTTCCAATTATTATTAAGCATCAGTCTTCGAAGAAACAGTTTTTATATGGGAAGCTTGGTTTGACACGACATATGCTGTTTCTTCATTTGTTAAGTCTTGTGATTGACTGGGCTTACGATTAGAAGCCTAAAGAGAAGAGATGTTAACTTGACTACTGCTCTTGACACTGTGGAAGTTGTATCTTCCTGAGGATTCTCCATAAAATTTAAAAAATCTTATTCCTCAGAGAAAAAAACCCTACATTCGGCAGTCTGCTTTGGAACTTTCTATGAAGGCGAGCCTTACTGAAATTTTTTGTTCAAATTAATTAGAATTTACCCTAGATATTTAGATGCTGTACAATCATTTCAAGCTGTCTATTTAGGGAAAAATCCTTTCTTTTCTTCCGGTGCATTGTGCTTTCGATACTTCTTCAACTCAAACACAGCCCACGAATAGCATCTGGCTCCATGCAAAAAAATTGAAAAGTATTCGGAATGTGTCTTTCTATGATAATATGCATGAATTCAAAACAGAAGCGATTAATTAATAAAAATATTGCGCTTAACATCAATGCTGCTGATATTTAACAGAAAATTTAACCAAAACGACAGTTATTATTGTTAGATGGTGCAAAAAAGCATAATAGATCGACAGAGCAATTAGTCCTGAGGATGCATTGCATTGTTTGTTCCTTTCCCAGTAGGATTATTGCTCATTAAATCTTAGATATCTCACTTCCAAGAGAGTAAGAGAGTACCTATTTCTGTTCCCTCGTAAACTTTTTTCATTATTTTAAAGAAGCATTAATTGAAAATTCCAAATTTGCTATTTACAATTTGTTTTATTCATTATTAAAAGTGTTTTATTCTCAGATTCTTTTAAGAAGTGGCTCTTTTTCGTTTGCAGGTTTGAAGGCTAAGTTTTCCAGGTGCTGAACATGTTCTATGAATCAACACATGCCAGCGCAAGCATATCTGATTATATTTGTCTGGTAGCTTGTGACTCGTTTTTTTCATTGCTACAATTTGAAATCATCTATTAAGACTATAAAATACAGCTTTAGAATTAAGTGGTTGGCTTTTTCAACCTGTAACAATCGATTTTGCTTTCTGCCCTCTGGGTTCACTCATCAAGAATTGAAAAAATCAGTGAAAAATCTTATTGTTCAGTTCTAAGGAGAATTGAACTCTTGCTTAGGTTATTCAGTTGCTAAAATTGGACACAAAACTGCTGCTTTCTTAGGCATAATCAGCGACTCCTTTCTCCCTTAACACCTCGGAAATCAGCTAACACGGATATCTACTAATCTTCTTGCAAATAGCCCACCCTTTCAAATGAAATAGAAAAATATTATTGAAAATTCTTCATGAGCTCTCATATGAAACTAGAGAATAACAAATCCACCTGAAGCTCATAACTGTCGTTTTGGTTAAATTTTCTGTTAAATATCAGCAGCATTGATGTTAT
>ENA-UOTX01000247-UOTX01000247.1-compost-metagenome-genome-assembly--contig:-NODE-247-length-60829-cov-14.194611_pt1 | contig 60829 bp, 39 predicted proteins | sample MGYA00238143_ERZ746982 | MGnify/ENA primary metagenome ERZ746982 (study PRJEB28758, sample SAMN06268862) | compost metagenome | isolation source: single cell | place: USA: California, Emeryville, Joint... | reverse complement strand
TTGCTCTTAAGTAAGTAGACCTGTGTGTTTATTTCCTACCTTTCTAATTGTGGTATTTCCGACATTAATCGAGCGTTTGAGAAGCTATTTGTGATGTGTATCAACTAAAACCTTTAGTTAACGACAGCTTCAGGCAGAATATAAAGTCCTTTTTGATTAATGTGCGTTTTTTCCCTCAATAGTATAGGATATATACGAAATATACTATGAAACTACAGAAGCAAGAAAAATGCAAGTTTGTTGAAGGTCGTATTCCTTAAGCTTAACTATAGCGCGCTAGTGGAGCCTTCTCCCTGTAAAGGTTTCTTCACCTTTGCTTTTTTCAAAGAAGTTCCCATCATTTTTGCTTGCTAAAGGAGTAGAGAGAGTTAAATTGGTAAATCGATAGGAAGAAACTTACGGATTGTATATAGGGGTTCATCTTCGAGTACATTTCTTTGCTTAGCGAATTCTTTAATTCAGCTTTTCTCTTTTGTCGTTTTTCCTCCGCTTCAATGGCAATACGCACTGCGTTCTGATTTTTTCAAGCGAAATGTAAGTGAGGGGAGTGGGCTGATAGAAGATTCTACATTAACGTAAACTTTCTCTGCGCTATGAGCTCTTGACTCCGTATCGCTGTCTCTGAGATCTCCGCTCTCTAATTATTGATAGAAGACAAATTATTCTCCCTTTCACGAGAAAAACACTACCGATGCCTTTCCCAGCCTTCGATTCAACTATACTGTCGACGAGCGGCTTTTTTTTAAGGAATCAGAATTAATTTTCTATTGATTCTTTACGTTATCTTTTTTCTGAATCTTGCGAACCAATCTGGTTTTTGACTCTTTGTTTTCATCTCTTTTTTTCGCCTCCTCTAAGTCCTAATTCAACAATAAATCACTAGCTTCAGTTGCAATCTCACCTTTTGTTTTCTCGACTCTCTTTCGTCCTTGTCCTTCTGCCTCGCCTTTCCTCTCTGCTCAGCTTCTTCAATCGTTTGCTTCTTTTTATCGTCAATAACTCTCTTATTCTTTTCCTCTTTTCTCTGCTTCTCCAACGCATTTTCACTTTTCTTTTCAACTTCTCCCTTCTCTTTGCGAGCTTTCTCTTCTTTTGCGACTTGCAAGCGTTCTTTGACGATCGCAATCATTTCGTCAATGGACCAATACTTAAACAGACAGCTGAATCAATATTAAACGTCAGAAAGCTATAAATTTGTGGTTGTCACCTAGGGAGCGTGAGCATTCTCTCCAATGCCTTCTCTTTCTTCACACGGAAATCTCCCGTGCGATAAAATACCAAATGTTGAGGACTCACATTCTTCGTGATATCAGTTTTTAGAGTCATGCCTTGCTCTTGTTTGGAATCAACATCAAATTCCTTTATCTCGTCGATTTTCCCGTCTTCCTCTATTTTTATAGGGTCGTCGCCTTGAAGGCTGGGACTTCGGTCTCGTGGTCTCATCTTGGGAAAATCAGTTACAATATTGGCTTTTTCTTTCTCATGGAACAGCTTAAACGCCTCGAGGATCTCCAGCTGCTTTTCCCATTCAAACACATCCAAGTTATCGAGAAAGTCTCGCCCAGCTATCTTTTTCACGTCTGCCTCGACCGCTAACTTTGAAATGATGATAAACGCCATCGCTCCTCCTATTGATTGTATTATATTTCATAGCACGGAGCTCAACAAGCGATTGAATTACCTTGAGAAAGGAAGAAAAATAGAGTTTTCAGCTGCTCCTTCGTTTCCCCAGGAATGTACATCTTCTTCCCTGGCAAACCCGCGAGCGTCACAAGGCACTTTATCGCAGCGACTCTCAGCTCTTTATGATACTCTCCGATCTCTTTCTCGTCACACGAGGAAAGCGCGATGCTAATCAGGTCATGAATGATACGATTGCAAAGGAGCTTTTTCTTGTTGATAATGTCTCTTGTCATGCAGTTAATCGCTTCGATCTAACATATTTCCTATATAAGACCTAATAGTTCAAAAGTACGCATTACAGCTGCAAGTTGTATCTCAAGTTTCATGTTTCCTGAACTGATGAGCTTCGCAATCGCAAGGATATGGTTCTGGTCGGTCAGTATCACATTTGCTGCTGAATTCGCTATCAGCAATAGCGACTTACACGCTAGTGATATATGTTTATCGCTTAGCAGCTCCCAGTTCGCGAGGATCCCCAGCACCTTTGTGAGGTTCATACCCACGACGTTCGGGTTTATTTCCGATTTGTAATTCAGATGCGCATAGAGATTCTTATAAATCGCCTCCACGCTGCTGAGGTAAACAAAGTTATGATCTTTCGTGCTTTCCACGGAAGCAGATCGGCCTTTCTCAATCTTCATTTTCAGCTCTTCAGTTTCTCGGGCCACTTTCGCGTTCGGCTCGATTTTTTGCTGTGATTGCCTTGGATCAAGCTCAGGGAACGGATATGGGCTAGTTGTGTATGGTTCTCTTTGATTCACAGGCTTAGCACCTTCGCTGTAAATTAATTCAAAGTTATTCGCTCTGCCGTTGCGCACGTCGTTCTTCGGAGGGATAAGAGGGTCGAGGACTATATCAAGCATGTCATCGATCATCTTTGGCAATAAATCAGCAATAAAATCGTTTGGAACGCCGAGATAAGGGTTCGTATTGACCTGAAACGCGATTAGAAGACAGAACTAAAGCAGCGGGAAGTACCTCAATGAGCCAGGTCCTGAGATCCTCGTCAATTAAAAAATCATAACCGAAAAGCTCAAATACGTTTTTTCGTTTGTTTGGATTCAGAGTCCTTTTGCAGCTGAGGTACGTATCGATGACAAAATTCTTCATTTTTGAAACAAAATGCTTCTCGAAGTCGATCTCCAGGTTAGGGTACGCTTTTTTCATAAAGTCAGCCAGGACTTCGAAACTCAGGGTGTTTCCTTCCTCATGCTTGCCGTAACTATCGCCAAATTGCTGGAGACAGTTGTTGGTCAAATGTACGTAATTATTCTTATTCTTCAGGTCGTAGTCATCCGACGAGGTTCGCATGTATCCCTGTCCATAGAAATATACTTCTTTCTTGTTAGTAAACAGCGCCCAGACTCGAATATCAAATTTTCTGCCAATGTACAGCAGCGGTCTCTCCACATATTTTTGAACGACCCAGTACGTCTCAGCCTGCTTCGAGTTCAACGCGTTCAAGATGTCCCTCAAACTCCGAAAAATTTCGATTCCTTTTCCTTGGTTCATGTTGGCTGGTTTCAAGAGCCACATGTTCTCGGTGCAGTGCTTCGCTGGGACAGCCTCTTTAGAATAGTTGCCTTTAGATAGCTCAGTGCATCTGGTCACAAATTGCGTGTATTCTAAATCCTCGTTGCCTGCGACGAGTAAGTAAGAGGTCGGTGTGGCCTGAAAAACACTGTAGTCAGCCGTCCCTATAATGATTCCAGAGTATTAGGGAATATTGCTTAGGGATTATCATACGCGATGCCTCGTTTGTGTTGTAGAAATGTCTCAACGTTCTGATCAAGCCGGTTTTTGTGCAAATGGTCCTTATGTTCTCGAAATGATTGAACACCTAGTACAACAATAGTCCCTTTGCCAATCTACTGAAAATTGTAGGCTTACTTGGATGAAATTCTTGCCAGCATTGCGCTTGTTCGCATAATCAAGCTTTCCATATCCCTTTTATACGAAACCAGGTCAATACAACCTGTAAAGAGGCGAATTGCTTACCGCGACGGAAAAATTGACTGGCTTCCATATGAAATTCGCGACTGTTAAGGCGTCTTTGGAATCGTCCTTTGTCTGGTCGATTCGAATTTTTAAATCATTGAAAAAATTTGCTCGTTACTTCCTCCCAGTTCCCACGCTTCACTAGCGCTTCTTTGATCACCTGCGGGTAGTTTCCCGGATAAACAACGAACTTGTTCATTGACTATGGAGTTTGTTGGGTCGTAATTTAGAGTGTAATAAGAAAGTTTTTCAGTTTCGCTCCGTTGACGACGAAGTTCCAAAAAATTAAATTCACACGGGAAATTTTTCGGCAAGAGATTAGAGAAATCTGCTGCTGTTGGCTTAATTGGTTCATTGTCTTTATTAAAGCTTATCGATGTCTACAAGAGGTTCAGCTTTAAGAATTCAATACATGTAAAGACAACTCATCAGACTAGAATTCCTAAAGACTTAGGTTCAACGTATTTTTATTTTCCTGCGAAGAATCCGAAGACTCTGGCAAATCAAAAGGCTTAGTGAGCCTCAGTTTTAGCTCCGATACCGTACTTCTTTCTCATCTCGAAATATTTACGGTAGTTCTGTACTTTAGCAGGGTTGACAACGATCTTGTGACCAGAAAGGTCATAATACAACCATGAGTGGATGGTGTTTGGTTGTCTTCCGAGACTACACAGAAACAGCTCAATAAAGCCAAAAAAGAGCGCTATTCTTACGTTTCATCCTCCCAGCCGAACTTGGTCAAGCCAGCACCTTGGACATTGACGCCGTTGACTTGAATGTAGTAATTCTTTCTCGCCTCGGCCACTTAAGGTCACACAGCGCGCGTTAGAATCGAAATTATTTAATGTAAATTTTTACATGAGACTTTTTTCAAGTAGATCATGGACACAATAGCTCCCATTCCGAGTGTATGAGCAAGGATTCTAGAGATAATTTAGCATATTCGCAAAGTTAAATGAAGCAAAGAGCTGGAGGGAGGAGTGTGGGAGGGACCAGAGCGATAGATGTACCTTTGTCTGCCGGTTCTGAACTTGTAGGTCTTCCAAAACGCGTATCCGATTGGATGTTTCATGAATCTGAAAAAGTTTTTCACGAATCTTTTCTTGTTGCCTCTATCTGGGTATTTCTTAGCGGCCTACGAAAGACTCAGATATGGAGTGTGAGATCGAATTCTTACTCTGAATTTTTCGAGTTCCCAATCAGTTTGCTTTCCGATTGATCTGCAAAAGGAGGGTTAGTTAGCTGTAGTGAGAGATTGAAGGTACCGGTGGATCATTTCGAGTCTTTCAAGTCTGTTAGGAACGTGGTAATAGAGGTAGTTGTAGCCGTGAGTTCTGAGATTTTGGAAATTACGGTTGAGGAAAGAGGGAGAGGAGGGTAGGTCTACCTAGCACGGGCCCAGCTGTCGGCGTCGGAGTGTTCTCTGACCCAGAGGTAGTCAGTGTTCATTCTGTCTTGAGTGGTTGTCATGAGGAAGAGGAATTAACTTTCTCTGCCGGCCTTTTTATTAAACTAATTTATAAAGCTTTGATCTCAATCGCTTAGGATTAGCAAATAGTAAGATATTTGAATTTGGATTTAGAAAGGAATGAAATTTTCTCCTTTGTAATTAAGTAACAGAAGAGAGGGTTGAAGGCAAGGATGAGTAAATTCGAAGGGGAGAATACCCTTTTGAGTGCGGAATTACTCAATTTTTGTTTGTTAGACGAACATTTCATTGAAATTTAGCAAATCGGTCCACAAATGGTAAGATCCTCATTGGACTTGTTTAATGGTTTCTCGTTATTGCTATAAAAAAATAACTTGGTCAGAGAACATTTTTTTATGTGTGAGAACTTTCATACATTATTTCAAGATAAATGAATGTCGAATTTTTGAGTTTTTACTACGAGGAGCCGGCCTATTAGTATATAACCTGCAGCTGAGACCCAGACTTTGGCAAAAGGAATTGATTGATAATAAGAAAGATATTTTCATTATGTTGATGATATTCATCGAATGTCTTCACACAATTGAAAAAAGAATGCAATGCCAAATTTTCAAGTGGCAAGACCGCTTTTCTTTGAGAAGAGCCTCAATTATCTTTCTTCAAGCTATTATTTGGAAAAAGTTTCTTTATCCTATTCGGCAGGGCTACTCCGGTGCAATTGCCTCTGGATCAACCACATGCAGCGTCAAAGCAAAAATGTTTCTACCACAAGCTGATTGATCTATTTTGTTGAACGCTTCGAAAATTTATTATTTTTAATTTTCTCTACCTCTATCCTTCTATCTTGTTTTCTGACTCATAAAGCCAATAAACTAAGCATCATCTACACAAAATATCAACCAATCGGTCTCTAGAACCTAATTCGTGATAATATTCTTATATTACCCAGTATACCAACTTTTTTTGGCGTTAGCTTTCCAGAAATCTCTGGAGTGTTCTCTGAAATTTGTTGCACTGTTTGTTGATTTACTGAGCAAATCTGATCAGTTATTGAATCACTCAACTTTGTTTAAATACGAGCTCTCAAAATCTACATTCATTATATCAACAGCAATAAAACAACATCAGCTACCACTAACACATGGACTTCCAAAACCTCGGAAAACACTGCTCAGAGCCTACCTGCAGACAAAGAGACTTCCTGCCTTTTACATGCAAATTCTGCGTGAAGCCTTACTGCTTGGACCACCGCGATACAACATCTCATGCCTGCGTTAACGGAAACGCCGGCGACATAAAAGCCATCATCTGTCCAGTCTGCTTAAAAACACTGAAATACGACAGCTCTAAATACACTGAGAACGAATATTTTCAACTCCATAATGCAAGCGACTGTGACGCCTCTCGATACGCACAAGTAATGAAAGAAAGATCCAAGCGCTGTCCTGTCGCTGGCTGTAATACCAGAATAACGTTCATGAATCGCTACGAATGCGGCAAATGCAAGCAAGAACTTTGTCTGAAACATAGATACCAAGATCAACACGTTTGCTCTAAAGGACCTTACCTGGCCAGAGATTTAGGCCTAGAAGGAAAGAAAAAAGTTTCTGCAGTCCCTTCTAAAATAGCAACTGGCCATGCTGCGACCAAATGCGATCCAGAAATCTGCCAAGTATGTAGTAAATCGTTTAACTCTCTGGATGAGTTGATAAAACACGCAGAAAAGACTCACTTTGTGTATTAACCTTCCATATTTTTAGTTTTTTTTTGTTTATGCTGCTCTGCCTTTCTAACTTATCAATGTGAATGTCCCTTGAACGTGTAATTGCGTGTATAATTAGCAACAAACACAATTTGTAATAATATAATATCTGCTCCAATATGATTTGCTATCAAAATCTCATAAATTCCCTTTTGCGCAAGTTATTAGGCATTATGGCGGTTTTTCATGGTAAAAACGTGATTTGAAATAAATTTAGCAGATTTTGGTGGATAATATCGTTTAGAGAGAGAGCCGAGTTAATCGACGTGTGATAATTCGGCTTAAAATTAGCCCGTTTCTTTAAAGGCAATAAAAATAGCAAATACATTTAGAAAAGGAACAAAGCATCTGAACACGAAATGAACGAGATGTACTTGCAAGTTAATAAGGCCAAAATGGCCTTAGAAAGCGAAATAAGTCATAGAATTGACAGCTTTACGTTCGATTCGAAGATCTTTAGGAGCCAAGAAGGCAATGGCATTGTCGGCATGGACTACTATAATCAAAAGATGAACGAAATTCAAACGAGCGCTCAATCAATAAGCCAAAAGCTGGAGCAGTTGCATGATAGCATTAGCAAATTGTATGTCTTACTTGACAACTCGCAGCTGACGCTCGAAAACAAAAGTATTTGGAAAAAGTAAATTCTAATCATTCCGCCTCCATTGAGCCTGTGATTAGGAAAGTCGGCAACCTGGAAAGCGCAGCGAAATCGATGCAGAGAGGCTTCGAGCGCTCGTATAACACGAAAATCGATAACATGCGCTTCGAAAAGCAGCAAACTGATCTGTTTGGTTTATCATCCGTAACTGCTTCCTTTCTGTGCCTGGTTTAATTCTTTTTTATAGCGGAATAAGGAAACGAGCAATGACGGCATTAAGATTCTCATAGAAGATAAAGAATCGCTGGGCAGGTCTGAAAATAGAGCGAACGAGATCATTTCTCAGGGCCAGGGTATTTTGAGATCCTTAGGCAACCAGGAAGAAATTTTAAAGGTTTCTCTAAGCTATTCTATTCCGCTAACCTCTTTGCCATAGAGAGTGCAAAAAAGAACAAAGACGTTAATGAATGATTTGGGCCTGGCGAATATGTACATGAGGTTGATTCATCGACGATCGACCAATGACCTTTATCTTATGGTCTTTCTTTTCGTCGGATTGTTCATTTTGATACTCGTGCTAAAGTATTACGTAAGGCCTTATTTTAGAGGACAATGAGTTAATTCGCGTGTATTGATTTAAAGCCTAATTTTTTTTTCTTCATCTCACCTTTGAAAAATATCGGCACTTTTCTCCTAGAGACAATGAGCTCTCTCTCTCATCCGCCTAGTTTCGAATTATTTTAGTGAATAAATTGCTTTGGTGAGTTAGCCACTTGCCCCATGGGAAGTAATTTTGAAATTTATATGCCTTTCCAATTGAGGTACGTGAAGAGATTTAATTAGGAATTGTCAATATAAAGGAAATTAAATTTGCTGTGGAAAAAAATGCTCCCAAAAATCCTTAGAACTAGCGTTGTTGGTAAATCCGCCGCCGGCAGAAACCAGATCACATACAATCCATGTACTCATTTCCTCATCCTCTGCTCTAAAGACCTCATTTGCGTTTCTTAGTGGCAAGCAAAGAAAAAGTTAACAAATGGATGGCCACCGTCTCCTCCAAGGCTACCTCACCTGCAGCCAAAGGAAACGCCGCTCAACTCAGCTCTCTCATTTCCTATTACAACCGCTTGTCCACTGAGCCAATTCCTGTATGATTTCTCTCACTAGTGCGCTTCTAACCAAACTTGAAGGAAATTGACTGGAAGTTCTGGAAAGACACCATCCAAACCGAGGGACTCGTCGACAAGGTCAAGACCAATTTTGAAACCTTGCAGAAAGAGCAATATAATATCGACGGCATCGTCAACACTGTTATCAGCGCTCCATCAAAGGAACTCGAGAACATTGTATCCATTCCCCCACAATCTCCCCCCTGATCCTTTCTTTTCCCATAGATTTTGGACCTCAAGTACCATCATGCTGTCTGGACTGATAAATACTCCGACTACGTTTTCTTCCTCTTCGAGCTTGAAGATTACGGAAACCCTGAAGAGTACTTGAGTAAGAAATTGAACCCTATTTCGCGGTTTTAATGGCGTGTGTGTACTAATAGTGCATCAAAACTACGACATTTTCTACGGTCTCGAAGCCGAGCTTGAAGAGCTTACTGAAACTCACAACTGGATTCCAGGTAAACAAAATTTTTGACACTATCAGACCTAACGCACTTGCATAGGCGCCAAGGATGATATCAACTTGAGAGGCTACTATTCCTCCCAGTTCTTGTGGGGTAAGAAGGTTGTTTCATACTACAGACACCCAGCTGACGACTTCAAGAGCGCAAAGGCCACCAAGAATATTCTTGGTCGTTAGGCGCAGATTTATCTATGCAAAAAAACTACATTGCGATTCATCATTCACCAAATTTCATCATTTTGATAAAACTTTTTAAGCTGACCTCTCAATTTCCATAAATCTTCGCTTAAAAAACCTTTATGGCGAACCCGAGCCATGACTCTATTAAATCCCTCATTAGTCTCGCATTAGATTAGCCGAAATTTCCAACGTAATTGGCTAACATAGTTCTCCAAGCAAAAAAGTGAAGTTTTTCTAATTTAATGAATGATGATGTAGAAAAATAACGAAATGTATATGAAGACAGTTGATGATTGCAATTTTAAAATAGAAGCATATAAAATCTAATCTTGTTAAATAATCTCACGAATAAGCGTGCGAAGGTGGTTACTGAGTTACATTTTCCTTCTCAGAGGTGCGATAGGCAATTCTAGAGGCCTCATTGATTTTTTTAATATAGGAAGGAAGTTTTGTGATTTCTGGCTTGAAAGTGCATTCTTCAAGCTCTTTTTCTTCTTTATTCTGCTCCGCGAGTATTCTGCGCTGCTCTTTCTCTATATTAGCTCGCATTACGTGGTTCACGTAAGCAGGCGGGCTCAACTCAAGCCCGAGCTTCGACTTCACGTTCTCATTAACAGTCTCCAACTGCGGTCTGAACGTATGATTTTTCACGAAATTTTTCTCATTTTCCATCCTCAGCTGCTCGATCGTGTGTCTCTTCTTCTTAATATCCCCGTAACACAGCTGATCCAGGTCCTTCGGACTGGTCATCTGTCCTAACGGTGTGATTTCAGGTCTATAATCAAATTGCTCTGCCTCAATACGCTCTCTAGCCAACTCTCTCAAATGCTCTTCCTTCGCTCTAAGGAACTCCATATTTCTCTCAATGAAATTCCCTTTACCTTTCGTTTCCACAATCTCTCTTGATTTATATGAGATTGCTGGCTGATGACTCTGTGACATCTCGGCCTGTATTTTCTGAAGGTCTTCCATCTTCTTCAACACAAAAAAGGCTTGGCGCTCATAGAACGACATTTTGTGAGGATTTTCGATATCTGCGACATTCGACATGTTAGTGTCAAGGAAAGCCCTGCGCAGGTTCTCTTCGATATTGCGCTCTTGTCCATCAGAAAGCGTGCTGTAGGTTCCAACGTCTACAAGGCTTCCACGCTGTAATTCCCTATTGAATTTCTCAGCTTCCTCGAGGAGCTTGCGGTTGCGTTTGGCCTCAAAGAAACAGTCTTGGTAATCTTGGTTGTAGAGTCTATCAATGACGGGTCTCTGCAAATAGGCCTTCACCTTATCCATCTCAGCGCTCACGGTGTTGGTGTGAGGCTTGAAGGTGCATTCCCTCTCTGCTTCGGTCACAGTGAATTTGTTAAGGGGCTTCGGGATGCTCAAAAGCGCAGAGTTATTAGGGTTGTTCGCGTTGAACAGGTTATTGAGATTCATAATCGAGCGCTCGGTGCCTTTCTCGCTGTATTCGGCGGATTCAGGCTGCTCTCTAACAACCGACACCGAGTTTGAAGGGAAATGCTCTTCTTGGTTCGCTTGTCTTATCATTTGCTCTCTAAGGAATCCTGGGACAGGTGTTAGCTTCGGTTTGAAGGTGTATTTCTCTTTGAATTCCTCCTCCTGTTGCTTTAATATCTGGTGTTTCGCGTTGCTTACTTTCACTCCTCGAGCCTCATAGAGCCGCTTCCCTACAGGCGTCCTCGAGAATTTCTGCTGCTGTGACCTCGAGTTAATCTGCGGATGGAAACTGCAGCCTTCAGTCTCCTTCTCCATCTTCCTCTCAAGCTCTTTCATGATCTTCAGGTGTTTTCTAAGCTGGAAATTCTTGCTTCTTTCTAAAAGACTCTGAGAAACTATCGAACTGGACATTCTGGAATTCTGATTAGCTTGCATGTTTTTCAGCGTCGACCAGATATCTCCTGACGGACTGCCCAAGAGTTTCGGATTGGATGTGTTGAAATTATTCGGCGACATCGTCGAGGCGAAAATGTTAGGTGTATTCATGTGTTTGAGCTGGTTATCATAGGTATCAGTCGTAAAAGTCTCTTCCTGAGTCCTCTCGCGAGTCCCCATGCTGTATTGACCCGGCATTGTGTAATTCGCGTACTGCTGAGTATCTCCTCCCTCGTATCGCTCAGGCGTGGCTTTCCTTGCCGAGTTCTTTGCGGAATACGTTTCGATTTGCTTAGAGAGCGGCGGCTTCCTCAGAGAAGTATAAGAACTGCTCCTTTGAATGCCTCGCTCTTGTTTCAACTCCGATTCCCTTCTGGAGTCACTGTTCTGGTTCTCCTGGCGGAAATCATACGACTTCGAAGCGAAATCGATGTTTTCGAGCTCTGACTGGATTGAGTGGTGCAGCGAGGGCTGATCTGAGCCCAGATTGATCTTATTCGATCGATCGGTGCCTTGATGAAAGGCGAACTGCTGCACCGTTGGGTCTGGACTCGCGAAGCGGATTTCTGAGTCTGGGTGATAGTTGAAATGAACGTTGATTGAGTCTCTGTAGTGATTGTTATTGTAATCGTGGAGATGAGCGACAGAGGTCTCCTGGGAGGCCGGGACAAACTGCGGAGAATAACTATCGTACATAATCTCAGCAGGTGCTTGAAGCCTCTGCTGGATGTCGTTTAACGATAGCAATGGGAATTGCGAGCTCAGATCAGATTTAAACCCGCTGCCGCGTCTGCCTCGGGTGCGGTCATCGGGTATGACAGGCATGCTGCTCGTGGTAATGTTACTCGTAGGTGGTGGTATATGAGTGTCTTTCTGAACGAGCATCTCTACCATCTTATCGCGGGAGATCTCGCCTTCTTTGAGCTGGCGAATAAGGTCAAGGATGTTTTCTGACATGGGTAAATGGCCTTGGAAATCTTTTCAACTTTTTTCTTTCTTTCGACTGTTAATTGTTTGCTGATTTTTTATTTATTTGTTAGCGAAAAAATATTCGTTAAATTACAATTAATTACCGACTTTTCTAATTGACTCCGCGGAGCGGCATTCCTAAAGAAATTCGCGTTCGCTCTGTATTATCCAGCAACTACAATTTAAGAGATCTGACAAAAATTATCGCTTAATTGAAGCGAAATAAAATACATAGCAAAATAGAAACTTAAGGGTTTAATTCAAAAAACCATAATGCTCCTTAGTATATATGACCCATTTGATTAACAATCAAATCGGTCTCAAAATTTTATGTTGAAAAATTCACACACTATATATCCTAAAGGATATGCTTAACTTCTAGCATATTCCCATGGTGTTTTCCCTTGAGCGTTCTTGATGTTCTGCTGGGCTCCTTCAGCAATCAGCATATCTGCCAACTCATTGTGGCCGTATTGCAATGCAACGTGTAAAGCGGTGTTTCCTTCGTTCTAAGCAATGCTTAGTTATTCTGCTGTAAATATTATTTAATTTTACGTTTTGGGCGTTGACGTCAGGGTTTCTGCTTATAATCTGACTGGCAATGCCTATGTTCCCATTTTTGACAGCCACGATAAGCATGGTGTCTCCGGTTTCGTCCTTGATATCAGCGTATTGGGCAGGATTGTTCTTGAAAATCTCAGTAAACTGCAACGTCGTGGTTATAAGCAAAACAGTAAGAATGATCTTATTTTTTACTTCACTCGTGCGATTCTCGCGAATAAACATATACATTAGACTAACCGGGTTATTCGAAAGCTGCTCGCTTTTGAAATAAACCGATTTCCTTGGCGTCATTTTCGTGCCCATCTAAACAAGATGGTAGATTCAAAGTAAGCTTTGCAAAAAATTTACTTGCGTAACGTTAAAAGTTCCCGAATTTTTACGACCTGACCCAGACGAGACAAGTCCACTAAAAACAAGCGTTTGTCTTCTATTCTTAGCGCTCATCATCGACCTATGAGGCTTGCTATGTTCTCCTTCCGCCACTTGGAAGCTCGTCTCAGTTATTCTGGTCTAAAGCACAGAAATTCACGACAAAGTAATGATGTGAAAGCAAACCTTATTTGTTTTGAGGTCTTCCTCTTGCTCGGGAATCTGGACCACGGTTCCACGCTTTTGAAACTGAAACATCGCAGATTTTCGTCCGATTAGTCTATTAAATGGAGAGGCCTCATCCTAAATTTCCAGAAGTTTATTTTCAGTTTATTACTAAGCACTTTACCTGCACCGGGCTTTTCGGTGATGGATCTTTGTCGTTTTTAGTCTTAGACCGAGTCTTCCCATAGTCGATTGCCAGCAAGTGCATGTTAGGGATTGTTATCTTAATAGCGGCTGGCTCTGAATTCGCGCCGACGTTGTTTTGAGTGATTGTTTGCATTCTCTCATAAGACTGAGTCGACGAGTTCGTGACTAATAGAGATGAAGATAAGCTCGTTGCTACAAAATAAGAGGGGAAAATCTTACACATTCGGGTAGGCGCAAAGTTCAAGTTGTCGCTCTCAGTCGTTTTCTTCTGAATTTGAGAAATCTCGCTGACGCCGCTGTTTGTACGTTTATTCGGATACGGCTCAAATTTGTTTTCATTTCCATCAAATGAAGAATTGTCGTTATTATTCGTTTTCCTCTTGTTCAAGCTCTCGACCTCAGACGGCGTGGTCTGCGTCTTGGATAAATTCTTCTCGGGTTCTGACTCTTTAGCCAGGAGTTTGGGAGGCTTGTCCGTCGGTTCTTCTTCGACCTCATCTATAACCTCTGTGTCTTTTTTGGTATAGCTGGCCTTTGTGGCTAACCTACGCCCGATTTTATTTTCTCCGATAAGGGAGCCTCGGTTTTTCAAACCCATCTGGCTTGGTGGGAGCGTCGGGGAGGTGATGAGCAGGGTCTTCGATCTTCTTCGGGCATTTCTTCTGCTAGTCATCTGTGGAGCGGCTAGTTGCTCTGGAAAAGGTTTATTCAAATGCTATTTATAAAAGTCTCGATACCTTTTGATTGAAAGACGCCAACAGCAGCGGGCCGTCTTGAATGTCTGGGAGATTTATGCCCATCATCACCTTTTTTCTAATGAATTGAGAGAAGATGATAAGTTTTCGATGCTTATCCAATGAATAAAGCATACTTGTATTTTTGTCTCTTTCACCTCAATTTCTGATTCGTAGAATCCTAATAGCTTGCGTTGATCAAACCGCTCGATTAACTGGAGAATATATTCATGATTCATGCTCTTGGGATTTATTTGCATTATTTTCTCAAGCAGTTGCTTCCGTTTCGATTGAATATCAATTCCAGTCTCCGGGAAAGTAACTGCATAGTTTTTCAATTCAGGCAGAAAAAAGCTAAATTTACCTGGCTGAAGATTACGCATCAAAAGCTGAATTTTGCTCTCATTTTCGATTACGGTGAGGATCAGAGCTGACTTCCTTGAAGAATTCGTCACTGAGGTGAACGCTGTGATTGGCTCAACGATCTCGTTGTCTCTAAATCTCAATAAATCTATCTCATTAAACCGCGTTTCATCATTCTGTGCTTCCAACAGATTTTCGTTATAGCCGGGCAGAATAGATATAAGTCTTTCAGGGAGATCTCCCACTAACTCATAGATAAACGAGACGTCTTCGGGCTGCTGGGTGATATGAGAAGAGTATCTCTCGAACTTTGGGGTGAATATGAAAGTTGTCTGCGAGAAATCGGCCGCTTTGTCTTGAAGCTCGAGTTTAGTTTCAAGGCTAAGAGGGATACCAACGAGAGGTTTGCGCAAGAGATAAGCGAAAATTTTATAAAAAAGCTCGCTGGTGACCTCCAATTTGTATCTAACGTACGATTTCTTGTCTGGAGCCTGGTCGAACATGTCTAGCAAATATACCTCCTCATCAGTAACCTGGTTTTCTAATCTCTCCATCTCGCTCCACTCAGAATAACTCACAACTGGTTTCTCATCCTGAAGCGTCGCTAACGCCTCGGTAAAAAATTCAAAGCGCATTAAATTCAGTTTCTTTGGAGACTGCTGTTCAGGCTGATTGTCAACACTCTCCGCGCTCTGCTTCTGCTCCTTCTCCTGGTCAGGCTCTTTCGCGATTTTATCAAGAGAATGCTCATGCTCATGGACGCAGGTTTCCTCATTTATCGGCGGAATTACGTTTATTTTATACAATTTTTGCTTTGGCCCGTTACTTGATTCAAGGTGTCTCGGACTCGAGAGGAAAGCCTCAAAGGAGGGCTCCCTGCCGAGGTTTTTCGGACTTTTGATGAGGTCTAAAGCCAATAAATCTTCAAATTTAGGGCTATTTGAAGAAATCTCCTCTTCAGGTCTCTCGTTAACCGATTTCCCAAGTGTGGTTTTCATAGCTATTTCTTTAAGGTTATATTGAGCAAGCGAATCGACTTTTTGCTCAACGATTTTTGTATAGGTGTTGAAGCTCTTTGCCCACACCTCGTCAATTGGGGTTTTATGCTCTTCAAATCCAAATCTCCTCGAAGGGCTAGCCCCTTCTTTATCGAAATATCGTCGAGCTTGAGGACTCTCCTGCATCAAATAGCTGTCCGTTGAGCTTGATGAAACGGTCTCACTGTCGCTATCGGTATCTGGCCTTGCCAGGACACTTTTCTTATTGAAATTAAATTTAAGGCTGTGAGGAGCACGTTTAGATGCAAACTGCTTCCTTGAAGTTGAGATTTTATCTGAAATCTCAGTATTCAGGGAGAATTTGCTAGTGTTTTTGGGCGCGGGAGTATTATTCGTCGATTTTGAACGAGATATAAGATGGTCGTCGTATATTTTTGGTAACTTTTCAGTACCAGGGATGTCAATTCGTAAATTAGTGAGCCTTCGAGGTGACTCAACTCCCTTTGGAGAGGCTGGGGTCTTCTTTTCTGCATCTGTTTTGGCCTTAATGGCTCCTACTTTTTGCTCTTCGTTGAAACTGCTTGTGAAAACTGCATTAGTATTTGCTATCGTCGGTACTTCTGACATTCCTTTTGATTCCACTGTGCTTTTCCCATCCATTTGTGTCAAATTTCCATTGAGTTGAGGCTGCTTCTCTGGAATCTGCTGGGCTGTATCGTTCTTCGTCGGGATCGTTGAGTCCTTTTTGCCCAGCTCAGGTCCCTCAGAGTTATTCCGAGTTACCTGAGGAGTTTTGCAAGGAGTAAAAAAATTGATCGTAGAGCCAGTCTTATTGCTCTCTGGCAACTGATTCTGTGACCCAGCGGTTTCACAATTGGAAAAATCAAATGTTTGCTGGTTTTTATTTGAAGCATTGCTAGTGCTCGGAGGATTGTCGGTAGCCATCGACTGACTCGCTTGTAATTTCTTCGCAAAATTCGAAGCCATTTTTTTCGAAAGAAAACTTTTGGATTTCATGGGCACTGATCTAGGGGAATGTAAACTCTCATTAATAGGCACGTTTCCCATGCTCTGATTATTAATTTGCGGCAACTCTTCCTTATTGATCGTTTTAAAGAATTTTTTCGAATGACCCTGCGAATTTTCGCTCTTCAGCGTATACTCCACCCTCGGTTTCGACATATTAAGCGATGTATTTTCAACGCTCTGGCTTTGGTCATCAACGGATATCATTTTCCTCACAATCGAGCTTTTTTTCAAATAAGTCTGCCTTATCGCACCTGGTTTATCCGTTTCAGTTTTGTTATTACCAGCTTCTGCTCTATTCAAAGGCTCTAGTCTGGTTGCTCGCGGTGACGCTAGCCTTTCCCGGGTTGTTTTTGCAAATTGTTCCTCGTTTCTGCTCTTGTTTCCTTGCCCGACTAGAGATCTGTTTGTAGACATCGACTCCATTGTGGTATAAGGCTGGTTCATCAAACCTGAATCAGTTGCATTCAAGTCTGTGCCGTAATGGTATTTGATAAAGAACTTAAGTGGGTTGAAATCAGAGTCTAAATGCAGAGACTTATCGAATTGGAAGAGACTGCCATAGGTTGTATTTGAATTCGCGATTTCTTGAGCCCGGAAATATAGATCCTTTGATTTTGTCTCATTGGGACTCGTATAATCTGGAGGGATCTCCGTCAGTCGTCTCTTTGCTCGCAGGTTTTTTGGGGTTTGACGTGAATTTAGCTTTGGGACCAAAATAATTTGCGATAAACAACGAAAAATGATGCTTACTTGTGAAAAATTTAGAGGAGGAACGGCGCTGTCATTGCCGGTTCTCTGCTTTGCCTTATCGGTTGATTTCTTATAGATTTTGAGTCTGTTCTCATTCATTTGTAAATTAAAAAGTGCTTTAAATTCTGCCTGCAACGTTTGGTGACAAATTCTTCAGCTTGTCAAAAGTAATTAGAAATAAACCTACAAATTACCCGAGCTATTCAGGAATAGAATAAATAGTCTGAACGAACTATAGCAGAGGCTAAGGGTCTATTGGGCTGGGGAGAGGCAGAATGTAAGTTGACTCAAAATAATATTAATAATAATGGTAAATCCATCAGCACGTAGACTATTATAGTCTCTCAAATCGTTTCGAATGGACTCTCGATTGAAAGATGAGCGTGGTGGTAATGCTCTTGATTTTATCGGTCTTCAGAGAAGGTGCTTAAGCTAAGGCTTTTTGCATGGGTTAATATCTGAGATAATTTCCAAGATAAAACTAATCATCTTGCGATGTAGTCAATTTAAATAGCTGAGTCTGGAGAATTAATCAGTGAATTTAATAAATAAATCATTTCGCGATTCATATAATGGACCGGTCGTTTCCTAAAACAAACAACAAGGAGCAGTATCCATTAGACATCGAGAAAATCCTGAGGGACATTCGCAAAGCAGAGCAATCATCAAAAATCAACTACTCTGTCAGCCAGACATCCAAGGCGCAAAATAAGAAATATGCTGAGCAGTCATCAATGAGTATCAGCGAAGGCTCTGCGGATGAGTACTACTCCAGCGAATTTGACGACGAAGAGGGCAGCGACACCGCTTCGTCGAGGAAAAGGGATGATGACGGGTACGCTGATTCTAAAAGCAGAGATTCTTATGCCAGCTGGTAATTGCTACCCAGGTAGGCATTTCTGACTAGTTCATCGTTATTTAGGCGATATAACGCTTCGCCTGGCGTATCAGACACTAAGAGGAAGAAACCTGCGTTTTCCGTAAACAGATTCGACAACACTCCTAGTCGTGACCTCACGATTTTCGATAAAGACGCTTATTTGCATGGTAAGAAAAAATTTCTGAGGTAAAATCGCCTTAATCGTTTGGTTAGGCAAAGAGCCGCCTCGAGTTAGCGCGACGTGTTGGGCTGTCTGCGATGGTATCACTGGTGAGGTGATCTGTGGGAGGAGAGAAAACCTTCGCCGAGAGATCGCTAGCATTACGAAGGTCATGACTTGCTACATTGTCTGCAACTTGATCAGAGAATACAATATTGAACCCAAGAGCGTTTACATCCAAGTGAGCCGGCTCGCAGCGTCAATGAACGGCACTTCAGCTCGGCTTCAAACGGGGGATATCCTCTCAATTTGGGATTTATTGCATGGATTAATGCTGCCCAGCGGGAACGATGCGGCAATGTGCCTGGCTGAATCGTTTGGGACGTACATTTATATGCAATCCGACGATTTTAAGCTGAAAGTGAAACGAAATCCTGAGTTTGCGAATTACCGACCCAAGAACGCGGTTAGGTACTTCTTGAACCTCATGAATAAGACCGCAGTGGAGCTGGAGCTCACAGGGACCCAGTACGAAAACCCTCATGGGTTAATGTGTAAAACAAATCGGTCTACGGCGGCAGACATCGCGAAATTAGCATCAAAAGCGATGAAATTAGAAGATTTTAGAGAGATTGTGAACCAAAAGACCTATACGTGCGTGATCGAGCAAGCGAATCAGGTGGAAAGGGAGGTCACGTGGGAAAATACCAATAAATTGCTACGGGAAGGCTGGGAAGGCGTGAAAACAGGAAATACGCCGTCAGCTGGACCATGTTTTGCGGGTTATGTGCAAAAAGACAGTCAGAACTACCTGGCCGTGGTGCTGGGGTGCGATTCGCAGGAGTCGCGTTTCACTGACTGCAAGAAATTGGTGAACTGGGTCCACTCGAACAGGAAATTCCTCAAAAATTAACGTGAATTGTTGTTTCAAGTACCCCCCCCCCCAAATACAGCTGATGATGATAATAATAAGAAGCGTTTCTTTTTTATAACCCATTTTCGCATATAAAAAAATTAATATTTAGTTGCCTCTTGAATATTGCATTAGTTTCATGGCTCTCTATATATCGTAAATTGACCCTTGCATCTAATTCTATCAAAATGCATATCATTTAAGTATTCATACATATATCGTATCTATTTGAAAGAGCCCTTTTACACAACCTCAAGTCTCAGCGAGCTAACCTCCAGTTAAATTTGAGTAGATTCTTTGTGATTAGATCTCGAGTTTCGAAACTATGCAGAAAATTTACAGTGATTTTTACCTCTGTTCTAGCAACAGTTTTTTCATTGTTTTTATGTGTGAGAAATTCAAGTTTTTTCTCCCCTATCAGAAAACCATTATATTTAAGTGATAGACTTATAGAACGAATTAATAGCGGGGTTAAGCCTTTCCGGAATCATCATCATCCCCGTCGTCGTCATCATCACCGTCTCCTCCTTTGTCTCCTTTCTTACCTTTTCCAGACTTACCGCCTTTCTCGTCGTCGACCAATCCTCTAAAGAAATCTTCATCGAGATCGTCAGTCATGAACGACATGTTGTCGTCGAATTTCTCCTCTTCGCTCTCTTCGGTTGTAGTCTCTTCCTGTTCGTCGAGGTAGTCCATATTCAACGGGAAACGCAGAATCGCTGCCATGCCGGAGATATCGTTCAGCTTCTCGCCTGAAATATGCGCGCTTGAGAATATATGCACTTGGCCTCCATTAGCTTTCACGCTATCGGTGAGCTTGATATACTCTTTTCTTAGTGTGAGTTTCCTCGTATTGAACAGACTATCGGTGATAAGCAAGTCTTGTATCGCCTTGTGTTTATTCGCCTCCATCACATACTTAGGGCCGTAGGCGACCTTATCGCTGTCCTGCTTCAGCGTTTTGAAGAAATTTTCGAGTAATGCGACGTCTTTAACGGCAGATGTGTCTTTGATTTTCGCCACGACTCCAGGGTCAGTGAAAACCTCATTTAACGCGCTTTTGAAACCCGATGATGCCTTAGAAAGGACAATCTTCTCTCTATTCGCTTTGATCACGCCGCCGCCCTCTGATTTCTCTCCTTGCTTCAGCATGTAGTTCAGGAAGTCGTCTTTCACGAGTCCTGGGCTCGCGATGATAAAGCATTTGATTGTCGAAAAGTCTATAAATTTAAGGATCGCTTGGTAACAGGCTTCGAAGAAAGCTGCGATAGCCTTATCATAGTGGAAAATGCCTGACAGTTTCTTCGGTACGTTCTTTTCGATTTTCGCCTTGACCAGCGTAGTGGTGTTCTTAACGAAGCAGAGGTAGGCGAGTCCTTCTTCCATGACGATAGCGGCGACTTCTGAGGATTTGGACGAGATTTCCGATCTTTTGAGGATCATAAAGTGGACGGAATCCCAGTTGGATTTGTAGATTGTAAGCGGATGCTCGAGTTCGACTCGCATGGTGTGGTATTGGCCGATCGCGAGGAAACGGTTCTGTTCTAAGTTTCGACCGGTGATATTGATTTCGAGATTCTCTTCACCCCAATAATTTACTGCAGTGACTCGTAGTTTAAGCACTACGAACCTCTTTTCAGATTTGATAGAACCGGTTTTGCTCTCCAGTTGTACTTTACGGAAAGTACCGCATTTGATAGCGTCGCCAACGGCGACGAGGTTGTAGACATGCCATAAATCTTCCTCGTCCTTGGGGACGATGACGATAAAGCCACTACCGCTTTTATCGATATATCTTTTCACGATTTTCATTGGTTGATAGGGACTTGGTTTGGGCTGGGTTAGAAAAGGTTTGTTCTCACTCTCAGAAAACGAAAAAAACTTGATATTTTATTCCAATATCAAAAAATCAATTCTTAATTAGTTCCAAAAAATACCAATCAATTCAGCTTCTTTCTGATTCGTTGAGCACTTTCCTAAAATAATTTTTGAAATACTGGTAATGTGAACTAGACATCAAAGAAAAGGTGCCCTTCAGGCATATTATAATGCAAAAAGACCATTTGAAGACAAAAAAATTTTCTTTCTTATGTAATTTATTAGTTATATGATAAGAAAAATTGAATTGCAGCGGATAGCATCCAAACTATTGAAAAATCTCTCTGATTTCATATAGCTACCAAATTTTCCAAATGCTTTAAAAGCCTGTTACTTGCCAAGAGATGGTATTGCGTAAAAAGCGTTGGCCACAATCGGGTCAAAAACGAACACAACTAAATTGAATTGTTAATATTGAGAGACTTTGGATTTCATTGCTTGACATATTACAACCAGTTGAAATATATCTCGGTGTTAGTATTCCAACTAGTCACATCTATCATTCATTTAAGACACAAGAAAAAAATGTTGAAGAGTTCATTTTATTTGAGCTTGGAATGAAATAATGAAAGCAATACTATGCATTGCAAGAAAATGAGTCACACAGGAATTCGGCTCCTTTCCGAAACTTTGGAATTTTTTTCTCCTCTCTCAGAGCAGCCAAAGCAGTGCTGCATTTTTTTACAAATTCGAAAATTTAACTCCTCGAATAATTTAGTTTGCAAAAATGAAAAAAGAGGATAAACAAATTGACCTCAACGAACTCATCGCAGAGGCGCGTGAAACCTATAATGACCTCATCCTCTACGATGGAATTTGCAACCTATGTCACTCTTGGAAAAATCTAATTCAGAAACACGACACAAAGAATCGCCATCGATTTGTTCCTCTGCAAAAGATCGTAACTTCCCATTATGATCACAAAATGCTCTAATTCATTTGCAAAAAGACTGATGAAAGCCTAGTCCAATACAAAATACCCACTAATTTATCAGCGGTGATCTTAATTTCAATAGTCTCTCAGAAAACTCCTATCGTTTACTATCGATCAGATGCTGTACTTCGAGCGTTTGGGAAGCTTCCTTTTCCTTGGAAATTGGCCTCTTGTTGTCTCATTATCCCAAAATTCATTCGCGATAGATGTTACAAATTAATCGGAGGAAACAGATATAAGCTATTTGGCAAGAGAGACAAGGTTGAATGAGCGGTTTCTTTGTTAATTGGCCTTCCATTGTGAATAGGATTAAATCGTTTTGGTAGCACACAGCACTGAGTGATACATTTGCAATCTTAATGAAAAATAATAGTCTAATATATAGTGATGACGAGAATTAATGATGCTGTATATCTAATTCATGCATCTATCAAATAAAAAAATTTCGTGATCATCATATGTGTATTTATTTACTCAAGCGTTTTCTAACCCCTAGGAACTCACTGATATTTCAAGCATAAACATGTTTAGAACTTAGATCAAGTGATTGAAAGTGCTTGCCGATGTGATACCCTTCATGATCATGAATTAAAAAATTAATTTGCAGTTGATTAACAAACGATTCGAATATTTTTACTCATGCCTATAAAAAAAGAAGATAAGGTCATCGATCTCAACGATATTATCGCAGAAGAGCACAAGGGTCACCGCGACCTCATTCTGTACGATGGGGTTTGCAATATGTGCCATTTTTGGAAAAACTTCATTGAAAAACGCGATAAAGATAAAGTTTTCCGCTTTGTTCCTCTCCAAACAATCGTAATTCTCGTCTATTCCCCTTCATTCCTCTAACCAACGTCTAATAAGTCTGACGAGAGCCTCACTCAATACAAAATCCCAACAAATCTATCAACAGTGATCCTCGTTTCGTTGCTGAATTATCCACCTCCTCACGTCTACTTCCGATCAGATGCTGTGCTTCGTGCAGTTAGAAGAATGCCCTATCCCTGGAAACTAGCATACTGTGGCATCATTATCCCAAAATTCCTAAGGGATAAGGGCTATAAGTTCATAGGAAGTAACAGATACAAGTGGTTTGGGAAGAGAGATAAGGTTGAATGAGGAATTGCCTTTGAATTACATTGTAACGTATTATAAGGAAATATTACTATACATCGCTTTCATAGATAAATCATCAAGTTTGTTGAATTAAGATGAACCAAATTAGGTGAATTAATAATGTTAATTCGTCCTGCGAAGGCAGCAAGACTATATTTTTACCTGCCCTGGGTCTATACCTCTGATCTCACAATTGCTTTTCCTACTTTTGTTTTGAATTTTAGTGTGTTAATTTCCATAATAAAGGTAATTGCAACTGAGGCGATTAAATTTTCAGTCAAGTATTAAATTGTTGTTGTTAGCATAGATGGAAGAGCTCTACAACTTGCTTGCAGAAAGGCTGTCCAGCATTCAGGACCTGGAGCAGAAATTCGGCGCTTTGATCGGACAATTCGAAACTGACCCCGCTTTCACATTGCAGCCTCACCAGCTCAACGAGCTTTCAAATTTCATCAACAATCTCAAAAAAACAGAAAAAATGCGAATTTTACGTGAAAACGATTTCTTAGAGGTCATCTTCAGTCTCAGGAGCTTCGACCTCCCTCAGCGAGTGTAACCAATTTATTCGAATTATAGCAGAGACACTAACTTGCGCTTTGATAGTCGCTTTCAAACGAAATCGTACGAAGTCATGAAAAAAGTCGCCTCTGAGTTCAAATACGACAAATATACCCCCTCAGGCGAGGTCAAGGACCTCTCTAAGCTATATCTCAAGTTCTTTCAATACCTGCAATTGCAAGCAAAGATCGAGGATCTTAAGCGAGCCTATGCGAATAACAAATTGATTAATGTACCCAACTTTCAAATTCATCGCTTATTGTTTTGTGCAGTTCCCAATTATTTCCATTCTAGCGAAATGGCTGACTGAAATCACACGTAAACACTACCAAGACGTGCTCAAGGAGAAATCTGGCACATTATTCTCGCAGATCTCTCGGTCATCGACTCAGACTGTAAAGAAGTTGACTTCGATGGATTTATCGCAGAAATCGTTTCGTACTGCGCTGTCGGTCGAGCCGCAAGGAAACCTGACAGAGAGAGCGAAGGAGTCGGCACCTCTTGTGAATTTTCAGTGCAAATTAAAGGAGTTCAACCCTGATATTAGTCGAAAACACTTCCAAAACATTGCGCCAGCACCTGATTCCAATACTAACGTCGCATTAAAGCAGATTCTATCGCAAGTTGAGTCTCAATACGAAAAGCCAAAAATCTCAAAGTACTTTTTCCTCTCTAATGCAGTTTAATTGTTTTTTCTAGAGTTTCAACAGAAGCAACAATGAAAGAAACAATGAAAGAAACAGTGAAAGAAACCGTGAAAGAACCCGTTACAACTAAAGAAAGCCTACCTCCCAAGCAAAAGTAAGGATATACACTTTTATATGATATTTAATCCCACAATTAGTATTGAGCAGAAGCCTCGCTTTGGATTCAGTCGGGCGAAAGCGCATCAGGACTCTCCGCCGGCCGAGGACCCATTACCACGATATATGACCGTGATAACTCCTGAGCAGTATATGGCAAACTACCTAGATATTATCGACGACCTGGAATACGTTGTATCTACCTCGCTCCTGCAGAGCTCTATCAAGCCATACACAATCCGCAAACCCAAAAGCACGAAGGTGCTGGATTTCGAGAAAAAGAAGGACTTGACGGTACAGTACTACAAAATGATTTATGCTCGGAATCAGGAAATCGAGCGTTCAGTTAACAGCTATAAACTCAAGCTGAAGGAGAAGAATAAACTGAAATATGATCCGAATCAGCTGGCTTCGAGAGGAGACGCGTATGTTGAGACTATCACCGTTGTTTCGCTGGTGAAAAATTTAGCGCACGCGATACCCGAGCAAGTGAAGCAGAAATATCCTAGTATCTTTGGGAGTGAGGATAAAGCGCCTACTGTTATAGAAAACACATCACAAGTGAAGTTTCGAATTACTACAAACTCCAGTATGAAAGAGCGCTCTACGACTGCAGAGAAGACCCCTCAGAGAACCCAACGGGTGACGGAAACGCAACGGAATGAGGTGGAAGTCTCGAATCAGTATCAGTCGATTAAAGGAGAAAAGAAACAGGAGATTCAAAAGCAAACGTCTCGAGAATCATGCGTTGAAAATGTTTTCGGAGGACAAAACAAAGAATTCAGTGGAGAAGAGCTGAGGCTTGAGCGGTTTCAATCCTATGAGACGTATGATTCAAGGAAAGGATCGCAACAGCGGCAGAGAGCAAAAAGCCCTTTACTAAACGCAAGAAACGGAGAGAATGTAAGGCCAAAGTCAAAGGACTTATCCGAGGGACTTGAAGGAACCGTAACAGCGAGTTTGGAGAAGAAAAGCTCATTTATGCAAGCCAGGATTGCTAAAATGAAGGAGTATCTTCCTCATGTTGAAGGCGAGGGACTCGGAGAGAGGAATAGCGTTCTTCAGTCAACAGGACCCAGCGTCGTCAAGGACGAATTTCAAGGCTCTTTTTACACAACGCGCGATTATAGAGAAAATAGACAAGCGCAGACGTCCCGTGAGAAAGAACTCTCGCCGTTCGACCGACCGCGAGAGCTCGGCCCAACGAGAAGACTGCGAGCTGACTCTTCGAAAAATAGTACTGCCAGCGGGATTGAAAGGCCGAAGTACGGACAACCTACGGGTAGGATGTCGCCGTCGAAAATTAACAAGGATGTCAATAGAAACCCATTGATTCAGTACAGACAGCAGTCACCGCTTGTTAAGAAGACAATCATCGCCACTAGCAGCATTTATTAAAATAAAATTACGTTGGGTCACCTCTGACTTGAAAGCGCTGCGTACTCAAACTACTTTTTTTTCCCCCCTCTCTCTCACCATAAATTAAGTTTTTTCGTTTGAAATATTTCACTATACCAGTACTGTAAATTTTTTTTAAGAAAATGTATGCGGGTTATTTTGTGCGGACCACTTTAGATTCGATCTAAAGCCATGGCCTTTCTCATCACAAATCTCCGTAAGTTAGAGCTTTGGAAAATCTTGAAATACAATTGCGGGTCGAATTTACGTGTTTTTACCTACAATTTGTTCCTAGCTATTAATCGAATATCGCATAAGACGACATACAGACAGATTTATACACAGGAACCTGGAAATGTTTATATATTATTACTGGTACTTATATCATTTTATCCGTATCTACTTAGCCTTTGGCTTAGCTGCTGGCTTGGCGGTAGGTCTTACCGCAACATTTACAGTCTTCTTTGCCGTGCGCATATAATAAATACATTGTAAGTAAAGAATTCCGTTCAAAGCGACTTTCAGGTATCGATTAAGCTGAAATAAATTTTTAAATTAGACATAACACCCGTGCTCATTCATTACCATTAACAGCAGAGAGAACGACGCTGGCGGCGATGAGATGCCTCGTGCGAAGGCAGTCCAGAAAGTGATCCAAACGCTTGGGAATGAAAGCTGTCCGAGCTTTTTCATCTGGTGGAGCTTCAAAATCTGAGGGAGTTTGCCAGTGGTAACTACAAAAAAAAAATTCAATTCACGAATAATGCTGCAATATTTTACATAATATCATGTTCACTATGAGACTGAACTCATAGAAGGCTTCAGGAATAAGCCCGAGGTAGAACGAGCCCAGCATACCGACCATCATTGCCAGCATGATAAAAAACGCTTTATTATAAGATTCTTTGCTGAACGCTGGAAGCAGTAAGAAAAGCACCAAGCCTTGGCCGTATTTGAACAGGTCTTCTCCGTAACCCGAGAACGGGTTATTGAAATGCAAGTTGTAGATGATATTTATTAAATACGTCAGCATCTGAGCAAAAAACACTTAGTTCAGTCGCAACGAAAAGGAGGATTACTTCGAAAAAGTTTCCTTGCTGAGAGACGCCTTCGGCGCTTCGTGTGAACAGAATCTTCATGATTTGCGGAACTTTGACGACCAATGACAGCGTCATACAGAATTGCCCGGCGCCATAATCAATAAGCTGAATAAGAGGGAGTTAGAGAGAAAGGAAATGAGGGTTCTACCGGCCGAATGCAATCCGCTGAAGGAAGATTGAGGCTATAAAGCTCATTCAGGCATACTTGCTGCTTTGTCAGTGGTTTGTCGACTTTGACTTCAGACTGATGTATCGCAAAGCTGCCCATAGTGAGGACTGAGAGTAGGAGTAACAAGAAGAGCGAGGGTTGGCGGTTGATCGGCATTTTGCCTATGTGTTTCAAATTCGGATTTAATTTTTATTTTTGTTATGAACGGGAGTTTATGGTATAAAAAAACGAACCTCTGATAAATTCTTACTTCCTTAGAATTGAGTGCGTTTTAGGCTCGATTAATTCGTAGTCGTTAAGTGCCAATGAAGCTAGCTGCCGAAGGAAAACCGAGACAGCGTTTGAGTTTGCGACGTGGCAGAAGAGAAATATAGAGGAAACAGATTAATTATTTAGGCTTTCACACGTGCCGCACTGAAGAGAAAATTCTGATAAGGTTTGTTGAAGCAATTTCGCAATTGTACCAGTGAGAAAATTTTAAATTGACACGTTGGTTTTTCCCTACGCTATTGATCTGGTCAGCACTAACCTAAAACTTAACTCAGAATGCTCCGAAAACGTTCTCCGAACTTAAATTTTTCGTAGTTACATCTTTCTTTGTGTTTGGAAATTTCTAAACGAAAGACCGCAGAAAACGACCTAGTTCACTAATTTTATTGATTTGAGGTTAACTCCGACTCCCAAGCATGAACAGAGTCTCCAAATATATATATGAATCTACCACACTCAACAGTATCTATTCTAGACACATGATCACTTTGTATGAACTGACCTCAGGATACAACAATCCATATTTACTTACCAATAGGTTTTACTAGCGTTCCATCCACCTGCTCTAACAACGGCAACAGTTCTAGCAATTTCTGTCTGTATCCAGGTATCTTGCTGACTGGATTTCCTCCCAAATAGAGCGTATTCAGCTTCTTATTCGCCGCTAACAACTCCAAATCAGAGTAGTTTTCAACTTTATTCGAGTTCAGCCAGAACTCCTCCAAATTTACGTTGTTCTGCAGGCCAGTTAGGCTGTCAATTTGGTTATACGACAGATCCAACGTCACCAAATTCACCAACTTTTCCAAACCCGTGATCTTCGTTAAGAAATTTTCAGCTAATTGCAACTCGCGCAAGTTCACCAGCGTGTCCAGCCCCTTGATCTCAGTGATTCTATTCGCGCTCAGAGCCAAACTTTCGAGATTCGTGAATTTTTCGAGGTTCTTAATCTCCTTCAGGCGATTTTTCGCAAGACACAGGTCCTTCACGTGTTGAAATGTCTCCATATTCTCCATCTCAGTGATCTTATTCGACCCGAAATCGATATACTGAAGCTTTGGGAAGTAGGGAATGTTCTCAATTTTCCTAATTCGATTACTTAAGATGTACAATCTCTCAAGCTCAGGGTGTCCATCGAGATTCTCGATCTTTCCAATGTTATTGAAAGACAAATCAAGCACTTTAAGCTTCTTTAAGTGCTCTGTATTCTCGATTTTCGAGATTTTATTGTCGTATAGCTCCAGCTCCTCGAGCTCGGTGCAGGCTTCCAGACCTTCGATCACTTTGATGAGATTTTGTCGGAAGGATATTTGCTTCAGATTCTTCATCTCGCCGAGTCCTTCGATTTTGCCGATTCTCATACCGCTGAAATCGGCGCTTTCGGCTTTAGGGTCAGGGATAATGTCCTTCCCGATAACTGAATATTTGATTTTCGGCTTTTGAGTCGCGGTTTCTTCGCCTTCGCCAGCCTGTTGCTTCTCAGCGACCTCGTTTTCCTTTTCTTCATCGCTGTTGTTTCTGTCCCAAACCTCGTTGTCGCGAATTTTCTCTTTTCGTTCCTGTTCCATACTTCTTTCTCAGTTCAATTATTAATTATCCGTCCAACATAGAACCTAATAAAATATTAGAATGATAAATAACTCTTGCTTAGTCGAGGACTTTGTAATAGCTCTAGTGATGCCACAGCTCAATTTCAAATAGTCCAAGCAAGTTTAAGGCAATGGTGGGCCCATTGCCTTAAACCGGCCCATACCATTTATAGAGGCAATAGATCCAAAAAACCTGCGCTGTTTGCGCTGTTTTTGTATAATTAGGAAGCAATTAGCGGTGTTGCCTTGAGGTCAGAGTAAAGTTCATTGGAGTTCGCGATTATGCGTTCGGGTTTTGGTGAAATTAGTTTAAACGCAAAAAACTCTTCGACTATACGATGGTAATAATTTGAAAAAATTTAAGTGCTTATTTTAAATTACACAATGGATCCATTAGCAAAGGCTGTGTTTGATTTCCAAAACTACGTCCGCCAGAATCCTAAGAGTTTGATCCCGAAGCTTCAGCAGCGTCTCCAGAGTTTTGAAGGCAATACGCTCTACAGAACCGGTCAAATCCCACTAATCACCAATGAAGGTCCTAACGCCGTTAAGGAGGCCATTGCGTCCTTAGACAAGCAACCGCCGCTTGCACCTTTAAAATTGTCTCAGGGAATGACAAAAGCTTGTGTGGATCATGCGAGAGATATCGGAGGGGCAGGTTCTTACTCGCACACTGGCTCGGACGGGTCGAATCTCAGCAAAAGACTCGATCGCTACGGTCGCTGGAACGGAAAGATCGGCGAGAATATCGATTTTGGGTCGCATGATGCAGAAGAGGTCATTATCTCGCTTATTATCGACGATGGTAACACAAATCGAGGTCATAGGAAGAATATATTCAACCCGGATTTCAAGCTTGTGGGGCTAGCGGCCTCCAAGCACGCTGAATCCGAGATTTGCGTGGTAATCGACTACGCTACGGAGTTTGAAGAGGGCGCTTTTGCGGAGACGAACCCCATGAATAACCTCATGGGAGGCAAACCTGAACCTTACCAATCTCCTCTTGGAAAAGGCAATCAAGGCCCTCTAGACTTCCAAGGGTTAGCTAGAGGCGTTTGGCAGGCCCAGAACCAACTGCGGAAATCGCCGCAGAGTTTTATTCCGAAGTTGGAGGCGCGGTTGCAGTATTTTCAGGGTAATAAGTACTGCTTGCCGGGGAAAATTCCGCTGATTACTAACGAAGGGCCCAGTGCGGTGAAAGAAGCAATTGAGTTTTTGAGAAAGCAGCAGCCGATTGCTGAACTAGTGCAGAAAGACGGGCTTCGACAAGCTGCGCAGGACCACGCAAATGATATTGGACCTAAAGGACTCGTCAGTCATTCGGGCAGCGATGGGTCATCGATGACAACGCGCATTGAGAGGTATGGCGAATGGAGTGGTCAGATCGGCGAAAACATCGAATTTGGCTCCTTTGACCCAGATGAGGTGGTCATTAACCTTCTAATTGATGACGGAAACATGAATCGAGGTCATAGGAAGAACATTTTCAATACCAATTTCAAAGTCACAGGCGTAGCGGCTCAGGAACATAAGGAAATGGAAGTTTGCGTGGTTATTGACTATGCAACCGAGTTCATTCAAAAAGGGGAATCAGCCACGAAAGGCGATGTTAGCCCAACGCTTAAAGGTTTACTCAACAAGTCGCCTTATGACAGTTCTCCCATAAATAAAGGCTATGACACTTCCCCCACTAAGGGCACAGTTACGTCTTTTTCTCCGCAAAATCAAGCAAGATTTGACCCAGAGAGGCTCGCAAAAGGAGTATTCGAGGCGCAGAATAAGCTTAGAAGAGATCCAGCGAGCTTTATTCCGTTATTGGAAGCTCGAGTTAAGTATTTTGAGCAGAACACTTTGAAGTTGCCTGGACAGATCCCGCTGCTTACCAGCGAAGGACCAAAGGCCGTTTATGAGGCGATAAATGTTCTAAGCTCCACAGCGCCTGTTCCTGAGCTCGAGCTTAAGGAAGGTATTGCTAGAGCCTGCAGAGACCACGCGAATGATATTGGACCAAAAGGCTCGTTCAGTCATACAGGCTCTGATGGCTCGAATATGGGAGCGCGGCTTAATCGCTACGGTAAATGGAACGGCCAAATCGGTGAGAATATCGATTTTGGGTCCTTTGACCCTGAGGAAGTGATCGTAAGTCTGCTTGTTGATGACGGAAACCACAATAGAGGGCATCGGAAAAATATGTTGAATCCTAATTTCAGGAAAACTGGAGTCGCTGCGAGCAAACATGCAGAAATGAAGGTCTGTGTTGTTATCGATTATGCTTCCGAATACAGCGGCCTTGGTGAAAAAATCGTTCAAGAATCAAACCCAAGCAGTCTAAACTCCCTTACAAAGATCGGTTCTTCGCCTTACTCTCCTCTCAAGACCACCAACATGCCGACCAGCTTCACCGACAAGGTCAACCCACCCAAAGATCTTTTTGCTGCAAAGGATAGAAAGATAGACTACGACTATTTCGCCCGAGAGGTTTTCGAGGCTCAAAACCAACTAAGAAGGTATCCAATGAGCTTCGTTCCCAAGCTCGAGCAAAAACTATCATATTTCCAAGGCAACAAGCTCTGTCTCCCCCATGAGATCCCACTGCTGACCAACGAAGGGCCAAAGGCCGTGCTCGAGGCGATTAATTTCTTAAAACAGCAGGAATCGATTCCTCCGCTTGAAATCAAAGAAGGAATGGACCGAGCATGCCGCGATCATGCCAAAGACATCGGCTTGAAAGGATCGATCAGCCACACGGGCTCGGATGGATCGACGATGAGCAGCCGGCTCGAGAGATACGGTCAATGGAGAGGACAAATCGGCGAGAATATTGACTTTGGCTCCTTTAATGCAGATGACGTCGTTCTTAGTCTCCTTGTTGACGATGGGAACGCAAGCCGAGGGCATCGAACGAATATGTTCAACCCCAACTTCCGATTCACCGGCATCGCCGCTCATTTCCATGCTGATATGCAGATTTGCGTTGTGATAGACTACGCTGCAAGCTACTCAAACTCCGATGAGAAACTCATAGATTACTCTGGAGGCGGTCAGCAGACAAAGCCCCCTCTCAACCCGAATCTCTACCAAAGCAATCCGAATCTCTATCAAAGCAACTTAAATGTCGGTGGGAGACCTCAATTGTACAGACAAGACCCAGAGGACGACTTCATCCCGATCTCAACCTACTCGCTTCGACCGATTTCCGAGCCAGACATTTACAAAAGGCTCGCTTTGCAAGTTTTTGAGCTCCAGAATAACTTACGACAGAACCCTCCTGGCTTTATCCCTGTGTTAGAAAACCATCTCCGACATTACAAGGGACTCGAGCTCCATTTGCCGAATCAAGTCCCGATCATCACGAAAGAAGGAACAGCTGCTGTGCTCGAGACGATTGAGACACTGAAGCAAACCGATCCACTGCCGGCGATATTATGGTCTCCTTCGATTGCCAAAGCTTGTCAAGACCACGCGAATGACATCGGATCGAAAGGGTCGTACAGTCACGTCGGGTCTGATGGCTCGCAGCTGGGCGCGAGACTCGATCGGTACGGGCATTGGTCAGGAACGATCGGAGAAAACATCGATTTTGGGTCATTTAACCCAGAGAATGTGCTCGCGTCGCTGCTAATCGATGACGGTAACGCGAATCGAGGTCACAGGAGAAATATCCTCAACCCGAAGTTCCGACTGGGTGGAACCGCTGCCGCAAAACATTCAGAAATTGATGTTTGCGTCGTTTTGAACTACGCTTGTGAGTACATTCGTTCAGGACACTCGCGTACCCCCAGCCACAGTGGCTCAAGTCCGAAATCAGGCACCCATGCAGGCAGCTCGTCGACAAAGAACGCTTATCCGCTCTCGAAGGGTACAGACCAGACTTCCTTCTCTTCTGCGCTGCCCACGAACAAATTACCGACCACCCAGACAACGAAACCAACCCCCACCTATCAGAGTCCATTCACCAATTACACAATTACTAATGAACCTACTCGTAAAGATACTAACCCCACAGCCAAGTATCAGCCGGCTACAAGCAACACCTATCAGCCAACGACAGGCACCACATATCAACCGACGGCGAGCAATACTTTTCAACCAAAGACCCAAGATCCTGTGCGTTTCTCTGATTCTGACACTATTGTCCAGCCACAGAAAACGACTATTGATAACTCAAGCGCTAAGCCTTATCAATCGCAGCAAACTCAGCTGCAGCCGCAAAAGAAGGAGAAAGAAGCCGTCCATGATCACATGCAGTTCGCAAGAGAGGTTTTCGATGTTCAAAACCAGATTCGAAAATCGCCTAGCAACTTTGTTCCTTTGCTAGAGGACCTTCTTCAGTACTTCGATGGAAATACGCTGCGAAAACCTGGAGAAATCCCTCTTGTGACTAACGAAGGGCCTTCGGCGGTGCGAGAAGCGATAAGCGCTCTGAAATCTCAGGCCCCGTTGCCAGTGCTGCAATGGAGCGCGGAGATGACGAAGGCGGCGAATGACCACGCGAAAGATATTGGTCCGAAAGGGCTGTTTAGTCACAGCGGCTCTGATAATTCTTCAATGAGTACTCGGTTGGAGCGATACGGCAAATGGAATGGCCAGATAGGCGAGAGCATTGATTTCGGAAGCGTCAAGGCTGAGGACGTTGTGCTCTCGTTGATAGTGGACGACGGCAATCAAAGCCGAGGTCATCGAAAGAACATGCTGAGTCCTGTTTTCAGATTCACAGGAGTCGCTAGCGCAGAGCATAGAGATCTGAGGAACTGTGTGGTCATTGACTATGCGTCGGAGTACTCTTCTCTCACGTCTTCCCAGCCGGAGACTTCGTACAGCCAGTACACACGCAAGGAAGAGCCAAAATCAAAAGAAAATCCTCGTTCGCAGTCGCCGCTTTCAGTCTCGAGAGAAAATAGCAATACTGGGACTTACAAACCAGCAACCGACACCCAATACAAGCCAACTACAACCTATCAACCGCCAACTTCAACGACTTACCAGCCAAAAACCTACCAATCGACATATCAGCCTTCGACACAGTACTCAAGCCCCAACAGTCAGCTGAAAAGCTCAGGGTATTCTCCTGTGACTAAAGACCAATCTCCTACAGGCTCCCGGGATTCGAATCCATCGCAGAAATACGGAGGCTATCAGTCGACATATCTCTCCAAACAGCAGGACACCAGCCCAAAGGCGCAGGGAGGTGCTTCACCCAATAGGACAAGCTACGAGAGACCGAGCTACGATAAGAAGAAGAGTTATGAGACTCCAAAACAATCTGCTCCTGAAAACACAAGATTCACGGACTCAGATACCATTGTTCAAGCGGAGCCGAAGACACAAACTGGAACCTATCAACCAAAAACGACAACTTATCAGCCAATAAGCACGAAATATCAGTCTCCAGGAGGAACTACCTATCAGCCAACGACAACATATCAGGGAGCAGGATCGACCTATCAACCCACTACCTCGACAACGTATCAGCCAACATCCACTACCACGTACCAGCCAAAAGCCTCAAATTATCAGTCCACAGGATCAACATATCAGCCTTCAGGTACGACGACCTATCAACCATCAACCTCGACGACTTATCAGCCAAAGACTACATACCAGCCAGGAAGTACAACATATCAACCAACTCACTCGACCTACCAGCCGACTGCAGGTACTACAGCGACTTCTCAGCCTACTGGCACGGGCTACCAGCCGTCAGGTTCGACTTACAAGCCTTCAACTTATACCAGCGCCTATAGCAAGCCGAATGAAACGAACAAGAGCAATGAAGTGCCAACGCGGGTAAGCGAACAAGGAACTATTAATCGTACAGTTCAGCACGAGGAACCTCAGAAGCCAAGTTCATTCCAGATAGGAGACCTGGCGGGAATTCCGGGGCTAGAGGGACTATCGAAACTTGCTGCTCTTAATGAAAACGATCCGCATAGACCTCCTGATGCGATTTCTTCCTCCTTTAAACAAGAGACTATCTTTGAGAATGGAATGAAAAAAACTATCTTGAATAAGACGTACACCTTCCCAGACGGGACCACGAAGACGGTTAGAGTTGATTTCAAGTAAATAACAATGTCGGTTTTACGAATTACATGCCCTGTTAAGAGTTTATTTCTATACGAGTAGAATTACATAAGAAATCTTTCCTCCGAGGAAAACTATCAATTATTCTATATATGTTTTAAAAAATCCCTCAAAAATAAAAGAAAAAACTTGATCCAACTCGTTAGAACCTGCCACCTGCCTTCCCCGATCTGGCTGCAGGTTTCGCAATGATGTTATCTTTAGCGGCGATCATAATCCGAGTCAGCCCTCTCAAAAAAATCTCATCTGATGCTTTCGACTTCATTAAATATTTATCAGGGCTTTGGCTCGAACCGCGGTTTTTGGGTTTCCTCTCGCTCATGAACTCGCTCGCTTCTCTGAACGGGCTCGATATTATCTTCTTTCCTTCCTTCAGCGGCTCAGTCCTCCGGCCAATAGCGGCGATTTCGTCAGTGTTGGCAGTAGTTTGGAGCATTTTTGGATTGGATGGGGTGCTGAAATAGTTCCGCGCTGAAGGGGATTTTGTCGTGGAACACTTTGGAGACTCATTCGTTGGGCTCCGTTTGAACGAGCGGCGTTCGGCCTCGAGTTCGTTAGCAGAGAGGATGTTCTCGAAGTCTAAATCGCTGAAAGAGAAATTGGGGTCCTTTGGGATTTCAGAAATGTTGTTGTCGCTGGTTCTTCTGTCATAATGAGGTTCTTGAAAGAATTTTGAAGGTATTCGTTGGTGTGAGAGCGATTCTTTCGAGCTAAGAGTAATTTTGTTTCCGGACCCGCTTTTAGAATGGCCTTTTGAGTGGTCTTGACCCGATTTGCGTGGTTTGGGTTCAGGTTCAGCAGGCGGCTCTTCAAAAAATACGACGTCTTCTTCGTCTTTGCCGTTTAAAAACACTATTATTTTGATGAGTTTCTTGAGTTATCAAAAGTAAGAAATACGATCTAATTGCTGGTCAGGTCCATAGACATAGTGATCCAAGCTTTCGTAGCCTGGTCCCGAGGTGCTTGGTCGGTGGACAATGGTTTTCCTGAGCGAAAAACGTGGATGACGCACGCTGTTGCACAATAACTCTAACAAATTTGGTTTAAGTGATTAGTACGAAGCAACATTACCTTCGAGAATATCAAGACCTTGAGCCTCTACAAGGGTAAGAAAAATGCATTATAATCAAGAAAGGAGCTAAAATTTACTCTGAATATTTGCTAATCTCCTCGTCAAGCGGTCCAAAAACACCTTATTCTGCTCTTGAGACAGCTGATATGCTCGTTGCCTTCTTTCCAGTTTCTCTCTGAGAAACGATCCCTGAAACTTGATTAGTGAATGACATTTAAGCAAGCTTACATGGTCTCTTATAAATAGCACATTAAGATGGATATCGCAAGATTGATCTGCTCTCCTTCGACCAGCCAGCCCACATTTATACACTCTTTGCTGAATAACGTTCTCTTTCAGCGTGCTTACTTTGATTTCAAATTCTCCAACAATATACGAGCTCTGCTCTCTAAGGAAAAGTTTTATATGATGAGAAAAAACTACGAAAAAAATGCAATTACTCATCCTCATCGTATACTATGCACTTGATATTCTCATGGGAGTCGTGGGATAATTCGAATGTGAGTACTTGGTGCTCCCATTTCCCAAAGTCTTCGTGATAAAAGGCTGGTTTCGTCGTCTGACTATCGTCCTCATAGGACACTGTAGCTGTTAGTTTTGCAGTTTGCTTGTGCTTTAATTTCAGATTCTTCGCTTCAGTGAGGCTTAGTAGGCACAGTGGTGGTTTTAACTGCTCATCGTCGTCGTATTTTTGGATCTCCTCTTCCAATTCTCTGTTGTATTTTGATTAAGACCTCGAGTTCATGGGTAAATTAGCTACTCTTGAATAATTTGCATCATTTCAGTCTCCAAAGATATCCTTTCTCTCACAGCTTGTATTTCCACGTTTAATACCTCGAGTATTTTGCCGTAGCCCACAAGAAGTGACTTGCTGTTGTTCGAAACGCATTAAATTGAAGAAAAAGTTTGGAAAATGCTACTGAGTCACGCAGTTCGCTTTGGTATCAACAAACCAACTGATTTTTCCTCTATGAGATTTGTCAATTTTTGATAAAATCCCCTTGTTCTCCAGTTTCTGCATAAAATCTTGGAAAGAAATTGAAGTGTTGTTTGGTCCGGCCAATGATTCGAATAACTCTTCAATCGGATCTATAGAAAGCTCAAAGCACTTTTTTCAGGTTTCATTTCTACATTTGTAATCTATCTTCTTGGCGCTTCGAGAAGAAGGTAGCGAATCTGCTCCTTTTGAATGCATTTTGTGATGTGAGAGTTTATTTTATTTAAGTTTTATTGCTGAAAAATTATTTTAGTGTTTTTCATGAATGCGTTATCGAAATTTAGTTAATACGAGAAAAACCTTCATGATGAAGTCATTGATAATAAACAAAATTGACGTTTGCAATGAAACTTGCAAGCAGATCTAACCATAAAAAATCCTACAGAATTTGGCATGCTTTATATGTAATTAAAGTGAGATTAGGTAGATTTAAACACTTTAGTAGTTAAATATCTGGATTCAGTCTCAATACGTTCATGCCTCTTCTCCTTCTTTCAAAGTAGAGCCCTGCATTCGCCAATCCCCGTGGAATAACCATCATTAATCAACCGCTGAATTAATTATACGTTCAAACAAGAGCTTCTCATCATTCACAACTCAGAGGAATGCGAACTCAAGATATCTACCATAAGTGCTAATGTGCCATCTTTTCGAAATATATTGAATTATCTTCCGAAATAAATCGCGTGGTATTAATAAATTTCACAAAGATATAAATATCTATTTTCTAAGACAAACTTTCTACCGATTTAAAATAATTTATTGTCGATTGAGTCTCTTGAGAATCACAATTATAGGCTACTTATTTTGAGAAAATATGCTAAGAAAAGTCTACATGCATCCACAAGACTCGCTAATTTCCAGAAGTACTGTTACATCCTGATACCATATCGGTGTTATTTCGCTTCGAAAAGTGTCTACTCGATTGATGCGTCGGAAGGACTGGCAATATTCGATCGCAGAGAGATTCAAAGTCAAAAAGCAATTTTTATCAAGGACCAAGTTATCCGCTGGAAAATTAATAATACCAAACGAGAAGGAACCTCTTTATGAAATTGACCACAACTTCAAGGCCTCTCTTAGTGTTCCTCCTCCTCCAAAGCTGTTTCAGACTAGATAATGCGAAATGGCGATTATTCTTCACTTAAGGCACAGTGTAGAATAAAATCACTTTTGCTTTCTGTACAATCATCAGTAAATCCAACATATGACGGCTCTTTCCCCCTTCACTTTTGAATTCAAGTACATTATCGTCGATTCTTTAGCTCTAACTATGGATTATCAGGGTGGTAATTCCAACCGAAAGGCATGACGTTGCAGGGAAAATCATTGAATCTGTAAGCAGCATATCTTTCTTTGTTTTTCTCATGAGGAGGTATCTTTAAAATAATTCAAATAAAGCAGAGTTTTTTCTTCTCAGACAATTAAATCTACTTCTTGTACTGTGAACACAGCAGGGTTTTTGTAAACTAACTTCGTTCAATGATACACTTGCTCGGATTTATTGCTTTATTTATTTCATTTATTCGGATATTAATTTTTTCGCAACGATTATTAACACCATCAAATACCACTGAAATATACAACATTGCAACATGACTCAAAGACAATAAAGCTCTTTAGCCTCCCTCCAGCAGTTCTCTCCGCTATGAAAATCACGATGAATCGTATTATTCTCATTTTCTGTTATATACATGGCTCAAGCGACTTATTTAACTTATCGTTGGTACCTAAATTTCTTTTTTGACTATTTCAATTAGAGTATCAGATACTTAAATTGGATTTATACTATTCTTCTTGCGAAGAAAGATTCGAATTTCGATTTATTTCGATCAAATAAAATTGAATTAAGCATTCAAGGGCTCAAATTCAATTTTGAAAGAATCATCGTATATTTACGATCACGTTTATCAAAATTTCTTTTCTCCTAAAAAAGATATTTTCCTAAATTAGCAATCGTTAAGACCATGCACAGTGGTAATCTCCTCGATGCTTCTTCATGAGTTCATCCTATTCTTAGATATCCACCTAACCGGTCGCTCTAAATCACGTACTATTGATGCAAGCGCAAGAAAAGATGCCGAAAGCAAAGAAAGCGGGTGTTTCAAGCTGGGTCAGAGTAATGAAAACTTTGTTGAAGGCATATAATCGTAAATAGGAAGCAATGAGAGGGAAATCATGGAGATAAAGCAGGAAGAACCAGGCGAATTCATCAGCAAAGCCAACGCAAATTCGATGATGCAGATTGAAAATCTAGGAAGCAAAGATAATCTGTCATCTCATATTTCGAAGCTAGAGGGTCTGTTTAGAGACAGCCGACAAGAGCAACTGAATCGTAATCTTCTTCACTCAAACGAAGGAGCCACGCCGCTTTTTTTGCAGGATTTGGGAAATATTCATTCAGGCTCAATGAGCCTGGGGTTGCAACAAAGACTTTCGCCTTCATTCAGAGATCTCAGGCAAATACCGCAACCTGGAATGGGTAATCCGTTCCCGATGACTTCTGGAGGTGGCGGGTTGATTTCTAAGTCGAACGCCGTGCCAGTTAAATTCGAAGAGACTGGAATATCGAATATGAGTCCGTTGCTAAATAGGAGCATGAGTGCTAACACTTATCAAGTGGTTAATCCTCAAACAGGGTCTATGATAAAGAGTTCACCGTCAATCCCGCTCTCTAACACCACAATGATGCCTATTTTTACCTCAGGACCTCTCAATTCACCGGGCATTAATTACCCGTCCAATGACCAATTGAAATTACTTCAGCTCCAATCTCATCTGAATGAACTAAGCCACTTGGAACAAGCGCAGAAGCAGCAGCAAATCCAACAGCAGCTCTTGCAGCAGGCTCAAACTGAACAAGCGAGATCACTTTCACAGATGCCGGGATACTTTAGCAGTCCAAACATGAGACCTCAAACGAATTATCTAATGCGCTCTCAGCCAATTAATTATCCGATATCCACAACCGAAATTAAATCTAATCCGTTGACGCACTCACATGTCAACCTATACGGAAGTCTCGAACTCGGCAGATTCAACTCCACGCCTGTCGTCGGGTCGAATAACTCATTAGATGATGAGCTCTACGAGCTCGGCACGAAGCCGACGCTCAAGACTTTCTCAGAAAACTACTCCAGGAGCCTGAACAGTCGGCTAGATTCGAGCCAAGAAGACATATTCGGAATAAAAAAAGAGCCAGGTCAACGCGCCGTAGGGTCATTTGATAATATTTTCACCGGGATGCATTCGTCTCCTGACCTGGGCTCCTTCGGGCTCAGCGCTGGAGGGTTCAAAGGGAATAATTCGATTCCTATGCAAATTGTTAATTTCGGTCCGACTCACGGATTCGGCCGTATAGATGAACAGGATGAAATCAGCTATAAGGACTATATCAAATCCATGCCGTCCACAGTCTATATGAAGGAAACTCGGATCCAGAAGGTCCAAAGATACAGGAATAAGCGGCTTAAATGGAGAGACACTCATACGATCAACCGGAATTTTACAGGGAGAAGCGCTGTCGCGGGGTCAAAACCGAGGATTAAGGGGCGGTTTGTGAAGCAGGACGAGTACGAGAAATACCGGCAGCAGATGCAAGTGAAGGAATTATCTTCGCCTTCAATGACGAATGAGAACGAAACTAAAGGAGGTGATATGAAAATTGAGGAAGAGCTGCAATAATTGAATTGCGTCGACTGTTTTTAAGAAAGCCTTTTCAATTACTCAAAAGAGTGTTGCATAGGCCATTTCAATAAAAATCATTTTTTGGGAATCCCCTGGCAGGTAGGCCTTAGGGTTATTTCTTTGACTTTATGAAACGCTACTGAACACCTAACTGTGAGGAGTTCGGCGTTCTATCTAATCGCTATTAATATCTGTGTTTTTGTTCTATTTATAATTATTCTCGCGTGAACTATACTCACAATTAAATCTATAACAAAGCTCACCCTCAAATGCGTGTCCTATTCATTAATAACAGACTTCTATGACCATGATTGTTTTATTAGAAGATTAAAACGCCATAATTAATAGAAATTAGAGGGGTTTCACGTGTGCATAGGAACTTCGAATTAACCGAGCGAAAGATATTTTCAAGAAAATAAATTGAAGAAATTAAACACTCCAACAATTTTCTAATGGATTTCCTCGATAGCGACAAGTTCGGTTTGACTGACAGCTTCAAGTACTTCAGTGCTAAGGAAGAAGGCTCTCTTATTCCAAAAGAGCTCGAAACTGAAGACTTTGCCTTCGCTCCAATGAAAGATCCCGCGGATTTCAACAAAATCCTCAAGGAGTCCGATGGACCTGAGAAAAAGATCATGGACATCAAGAAAGGAACCACCACTCTCGCTTTCGTTATTAAAGAAGGTATTATCATCGCTGTTGACTGCAGAGCGTCCCGAGGCACGACTTTGGGCTCAGATACCGTCCGCAAGGTCATCGAGATCAATGACTACATTTTGGGCACGTTGGCAGGTGGTGCTGCCGATTGCCAGTTCTGGGAAATGTATTTGGGCATGCAGATGAAAATCTATGAGCTTCAACACAAGGAAAGGCCATCGGTCTCTGCCGCCTCGAAGGTCTTGAATAACATTATGTATCAGTACAGAAAATATGGACTTAGTATGGGATGCATGCTCGCTGGCTACGACAAGGACGGCCCTTCTCTCTACTACTTAGATAATGACGGCACAAGACTAAAAGGAGACATTTTCTCAGTCGGATCTGGTTCCACCTTCGCGTATGGTGTCTTGGATAGTTACTATAGAAAGGACCTGACGAAAGACCAAGCAGTTGAGTTAGGTATCAGAGCTATCTATCACGCTACTCACAGAGACGCTGCCTCTGGAGGTTATGTGAGAGGTATGAATGATGCTTGAGGAATTTTGGTTATTAATTGTGTGTATTTTTTTTAGTTTATCACGTACATGAGAACGGATGGACCAAGGTGCACGAGGCTCTTGATGTGAATGACCTGCATTATAAATATGCTGCTCAAAAAGGTAATTAAAACAAGGAGTTTGTAGCAGAAGTCTGATAATGCCAATAAAATAGGTTTGGTTGGTGATGGTGATGAACTTGGCTTGAAAGTGCTGTAACAACAGAGCGTAGTTTAAGCTCAAGCACGCAGAGAACAGGATGAAGAAGAAAGAGTGTGTACTTTAATTGTGGAGGTGTAATCCTGTAGTTGAATATTCTATTGCTTCAAATTGTACCGAGAGATTTGCTCAATTTTAAAAATACTTGAGTTGTATATCAAGGATCAGCTGTAGAAAATGTTTGATCAATCTGATTCCTCTTAGCTCAATTGCTGCAGAAGGCTAGTGACTTGTTTAGTGAGCATTCTGTTTAATTAGTTAATTCATGGAGCAGTTTTTATTTAACCAGTCACTATCATGATTCAAAAATATATTCGTGGAGTACTCGTTATAAAAAGCATTATAATAATAACTACATCTCGAATTAGTTGATTCACATTAGGTAGTAAATAACCACATATTGTCAACTTGATAGCATCACCTTAGGAATAACCCGATGCCGTTTCTTTTTCTTCGTTCTCTTCTTAATTCTAACAAGAATAATTCAAAATGTTGAGAAAGGAACCTAACAGTCAACAGAACTGAGGGTGAATTTTATCTCTGTAAGCAATTCTTTCGCTTCTGGGTTTTTGGTCCATTCGATCTCTTTCTCAGTGTCAAGGGCGTTCATGACGCTCTCGCTTGTACCCATTTCGTTAAACTTCGCAAACTCACACTTCAATTGATGGCTTACAAGGCCGTATTGGTTCCCAATGTAAGTACAGCCAAACTTATTATTAGGACAAGTTTCAATTTTATAGCAGCATATTTTTTCATGGTTTTGAATCAACTCAGCGTAAATCGTCGTCGTTTTGCAGCCAGCATTGCGGCACTTCGATAGAGAACTCTCCAACGCCCCTGCTAAGTCGTTGAAATTTAAAACGCTTAGTTTCCAATATTTTTCCTTCCTTTTCACTTCATCAAACTCCTCAACCTCAGGCAGAGCGTCTGAATCTGATTTGTAACAGAGAATTATCTCTGTGTTATCAAATCCTTTCGAGTTCTCACCTGAAGGACTCGAGATGGCCGGCTCAGAAAGCATACGGTATGAACATTCAGCGTGGTGCTTTTCCAGCTGGTTCCTTGGGACTTTGATCCCGCATTCTTTGAATTTGCACTTGACGTCCTCCAATGCACATTCATTTTCAATGTGAGTATCGATAAACTTCTTTATGATGCGCTGACCGCATTGCTTTGGACACGGGACGCTCTCAAAATCGCATTGGTTTTCGTGATTAATCAGCTCTTCCAAGGGTAATGCAACAGGACATCCATTTGTGTGGAGATGACAGCGCATCTTCATGCTGGCGAGGATATGCTTCAGGTACCTGTTCATCTTGCGGACCTGGAGATAATCGCGGCAGTTGGGACATTTCGCGTCTGCTTTTACTATCATTTCCACGCATTTCGCGCAGATGACTTGAGAGCACCTTTTGCACTCGGCGGGTGAATCTTTACAAAAAATGTTTGGGATGTTCAGGCATATCGGATCTCGCAAGCTAATAAGCACGCTCTCAGAGAGTTTGTCTTCAGTAACGAACTTTTCTTCTGGAAATGAGGTCAAGCCCTTGTAGAATTGGTTAAACATGCTGTGGAGAATCTGCTCAAAAATTAGAAACACAAATCAATTAATTGTTTAAATTCCAGAATAAATAATAGTATTCGTTATGAACACACAAGCAAAGAAGGAGCTGAGCGTCAAGTCATTATTTGTATCCATAGGAACTCACGAAAGAGTAGGTGCAAAGGGGTCTTTTAAGGCTCTAGGATGCAGACATTTGAGAAAAAAACAGATATGAAGGCCAGTAGAATTCGGGTAAAATTTTCATTGATGACTCTTTTAATTCTAATTAGAAAAGTCTTTTTTGCGTTGAGGGCTAAAAAGAAGTTTAATGAATGAAATCACTGTTCTATCAGGGAAGTCAACGGCTGAAGGCTTACGAAAAAAACTCGATATTTTCTATGTTTAGAACTTTTTTTGTTCCTCACGTTCTAAGAATCCACTTTACAAAATCACGGCAGAAGACATTGCCAAAAAGAAGGCCTTTCATCGGGCCCCTGACAAAACTTGGATATTATACTGAGTGAAGTTAGATAGCTCGATAGGTATGTAACTGAGAAAACACCATCAGCTTTTCTAAGGAAGGCCTAATCATTGTTGTGTTACGTACCGTCAAAGAGCTGACAGAATTAACCGAGCTGTCTTATGACTCAATGAATTCAGCGAAAATATGATTCTCATTCGCTGAGTGGGGAGGTACGGACTCTTTACTAACAGTATTGTTTCAGTATAGTATCTCACTAAGCTTTTTTTTTTTAAAGATTACTGGCTAATTCTCATTTTAAACATATCTTCATGAGAAATCTCAATTCATTAGATTAATTCCTTATGCCTCAATGTGTTTTCAAGAGGCGGAGTACTATTATTAGATAGAATTCACTATTCTCCATTTAGTTACTTCGAAATATACTGTCAATCCCTTAAAGTTTGCTGGCTTCCATTGGATCGCCAACCTTCACGACAATTTTCCCAATATTCTTCCCATCAAATAGTAACTGAAGCGCACTCGGAGCCTCTTTCAGACCATTCATAATCGTTTCGTTATATCTGAGCTTGCCTTCGTCAATATATCCCATCAACTCAATCAACGCGTCAGGAAATTTATCCTTATATATCCCAAAGTTCAACCCCTGCATCGTCGCTCGCTTGCTTATCACTGCCGCCACCCAACTCAACCCTTTCGCTCCATGAAAATCAAGATAAGTACTAGTCGCCCCGCAAAGGATGATCCTTGCGCCGATATTTATCTCCGTTAGCACCGCATCCAAAGTTTCCTCGCCTACATTATCAAAGTAAACGTCAATTCCCTTCGGACAGCACTTTTTAAGCGCCGCCCTCATATCCTTCGTCGTTTTATAATTTATGCACTCGTCAGCCCCTAGTACTTTCTTTACGTACTCGCATTTTTCGTCTGCGCCTGCGATACCAATGACTCTGCATCCCCATATCTTCCCCAGACTGCACACGATGCTTCCTGTCGCACCTGCTGCGGTGGAGACAACCAGAGTTTCACCAGGTTTCGGTTTTCCGATTTCTTTGAGGCCGAAGTAAGCGGTGAACCCGTTGATTCCGAGGACGCTTGTAAAGTAGCTGAGGTTAGGATAATCGTTGAAGGGAATGATGGTCAGCCTGGTTTTCGCTGGGTTGATCTTTAAGTATTGCTGCCATTCGAGGATCCCGCCGACGATGCTGCCGATTTTAAATTTCTTGTTATTGGAATTCACAATCTGACCAAGTCCGAACGCTTTCATCACGTCTCCTGGCTTGACCTGATCGATATAGGTTTTTGCAGCCAGCCAGACTCGGTTTACTGGGTCTACTGAGGCATAGAGCACTTTTACCCAGACTTCGCCCTCGCCGAGAGTGTTTATGTCGATTTTTTCTTCTTTCAGTTCGAAATAGCCTCGCAGATCCTTCGCTTTGGACCCTGGAGTCTTGGTCAAGATCATTTTTTGGTTTATCATTTTGCGTAAAATTTTTGATATTTATTTTATATCTCATCCAAGCAACTTCCAAAGAAGTAAATTCAACTAACTATGTTTTTAATAAAACTTAAGTAATTTTTCAAAACAATTCAACACAAACACTTCAAATCTTTAATCTATTCACAGCTGCAAGTTTCCCAGACGACTTCGAAGAAAGCCCGAACAGTACAAGGTTCAGCTCCCTTATATCCGCAAACGCGATAGAAAATTTCTCAGATTTTTGGTTCCTAAACACCGAAACCTCCTTCGCTGAGTTCAACCCTTGCGACATATCAACCTTCACGAGGATACAATCGTCGCGAACTCTCCCCGTTCCAGCCGCTACCAATTTCTTCTCTTCTATATCCAACGAAAATCCGCCAAGTCTGAATCGTTGTTGCAAGTTATAAATCTCCGTTCCTCGGATTAACTTCTCGGTTTGAGAGCTCACGTCCCAGCAAATGATCTTCCCCTCAGAACCAGCCGCATATATCTTTTTCTCGTTGGTATCATATTCAATATGCGATACAAAACAGTTTCTATTAAACCCTTCCAGTTTGAACTTCAGCGTCTGAGTTGCGATGTCAAAGAGCCAAATATTCCCTTGATCGAAGCTTGAGACTGCGATTGCGCCGAGCCAAGGGATGACCTTCACAGCTTGGAATGAACTCGAGCCTTTCGTTTTGATTTCAGACTTGTTTGAGCTATTTATACTCCAGAAGTATATGCTTTTGAACATTCCGCAGGATATTATGGTTTCTTGGTTATATATCTCCATGCCGTAGACAGCTTCTGGATGTGTGAATTCTTTCACTAAGGTAAGCGCGAATTTGTCATCGGTATCGACCTTCCACCCCTTGATGATTCCGTCGCTGGAACAACTGAAGAGCATTTTCAAAGGAACAGAGTAGACGAGCTTGTTCACATAGGACTTATGAGCAGCTTCCTCAGAAGAAACCTGTTTCCAAGTCTTCGTGCTGATTATTTTAATCGCTTTCAGCCCGCCGACCGCAACGTAATCATGACCTTCGATATGCGCAATTGAGGATAACATCTGCATTCCTGTATCAAATTCGTTAAAATCTGCAGGTTCTTCAGGTTTCGTGCTCTTATTCAACGAATTTGCGAGCAAAGGAGGATTTTTCTCGGATTGTTTACTATCGCTTGCAGCTGGTTGGACTTTTTCGCTGGTGACCTTTTTGACTGGAGTTGCAGCGCGTTCTTTCGTGTCGGACTTCCTCTCCTCTACGGTTTTCTTCTTTTCAAGCGGGGGGTCCCTTCTCGGCTTTTCCTCTGAGGTTGGCTCGGGTTTTTTCTCTTGTTTGGCACCACTTTCTGATCTTTTTCCTGATTTCTGTGAATTTTCTGTATTGATGCGTTTGTCCTCTATAGTCGGTTTCTGAATCGGTTGCGGGTCATTAACTTCCTCTGATTCGCTCTCGACAAGCGGTTTTGGCTTGCTTTTGCGAGCAGAGGGCTCTTTTTCCCTTCGTCTTTCAGCCTGGGCTCTCGATGACTCACTCGGCGTCATAATCGTGCGCCTTCGGCGCCCTTGTTCATCATCAGTGGTCATTTCATCGTATCGCTTATTCAAATCCGCTTCGCGAACTTTATCCTTCCGAACCGTCGATTTCTGCTTTTGATCACGCTCTGGTCGGTCTCTCAACTCTTCTCTACTACTGCGACGTTTATACGGCTCATCTCGGCTTCTCTCTGACCGAATTCGGCTCCGAGAGTCAGCTTTGCCATTGGGATCGCTCTTTTCCGACCTAGGATAATACTCTTTGTCCCGCAACTCGCTTCGGTCGTCACCAGGGCCTCTGTGATACTCTGATCCATTATTTCGGTCTTTGTCGGAGTATTTCCTCCTATCGTAGCTGTCAGGTCGCGTTCTCGTCTCCGAAGGAACTCTTCGATAAGGCTCTTCGTATCCTCCTCGGATTTCCTTATCTGACCTTGGCTTTTCTATATGGTAAGGAGGTGAAGCGTCTTTTTCATAGTAATTTTGGTATTTTTTCATTGGTAAGCTATTGCCTCTTTCATAGCGATCAAGCGGCTCTACTTCATTGACACAAAGACAGGTTACATCACTAATATATTACGCTGAACTTACCAGGCATGATAGGCTGCAGGTTCCTTCTCGGAGTATACCTCTCTCTGTTCCTCATATACTCCTCGGGACTCAACAACGAAGAATTTAAGTTATCATGAGCTGTCTTATGTTGAATAGGCAAAGCCGGAAGCTGCGAATTCTTTTTGTAAAACTCGTCGTTTGTGTTCCTTCTGAGAGGTATCGAGTTAAATGGCTTCAAGGTTGGTTTAGGCGTGACCGCCTCCCCTCCCAACATACCTTTAAGGTTACTTTCAAGCACTTGCAAGATGAATTTCGCTTGATGCATGAGCGAATCTATCGAAGTAAAAGGATTCACGTTTGAAGATTGCGCTTTGCTGGCCACTTTTGAGAGCAGAATAAATTGCTTTACGTAATTTTCCAAGGGCTCGCCGTCTGAAATAAAGCCAGAGGAGGTAAAACTATCAAGGAGGTTCTGCAAGTTTCTGTAAATCTCTTTGCCGCCCAATAAGTTTTCGTCGTCCTCGTTGCCGCCAATGAACTGGCTTGTGAGTTTCTTTTTTACCTCACGGCGGTAAGCCTGAACAACGTTAACCATATCATCGAAAACATTATCAATCATGTCGTGGACTGCTGTTATTTTTTCGGTTGTGCCGAGCTTTCCGGCGCCGCCGTTGATATCTTGGAGCCGAAGGTCTAGGGCTTTCTTTGATAGGATGTTGTGGATCTCCTCGAATTCCAACGTTTTTGATTTTGCTTCGTTTTTGAGACATTGGAGACAGAGCAATCGGTTTCCTTCGCCAGAATTTTTCATAATAATGCCGAGGAGAGGCTGGTTGTGCTTGGGACAGTTGAGTTTGCGTGGATCGAAGGAGTCGAGGGGGCGGTTCAACATGCGAGATTTATTATAAAAAATAAAAAAGTGATGTTACCACAATAGGAACTTGCACTAAATTTTATCGGTTTCTGATTGAGGAAATAGGACTCATCGTGGATTTGGAAGGTGACCGAAGAGGATCAACAATTACAAGTCATACAGTTCTAAGGATTAGCTTAAATTCAAAGCAATAAATCGTTTAATGAAGACTTTTTGCAAGCAATGAAATGGATGATAGCCTGTACTATATATATTTATAGAGAAGAGTGATAAATTTGTTTTGCTGTCCTTTACAATGTAGAAAATTACGGTGACTCTACTAATGGCCTTGCCTTTGAAAACTAAAGGAAAAATTCGGTTTCAGTTTTTAGCATTGCAAATAAAGCTAAATTTATTTATACAAGCCAGCAGTAAATTTGATTAATACCTTTTTATGGGAACTAAGTGAAACTATATTTTGCTACTATTGACCAAATCAGAGTGTGGATGCTGAGAGAATTATTACGATTACTAAAGGAGAGTTCCCTCCAAAGAATGAAGTAGTCTATTATTGCTGATTTCAATTACTAATTAGTTGTAACTACTGGATTCGCATCAAAAATTAAAGCTCTAAATTTCTTAATCCTAAACAATTGAACCTTAATTTATAATTCATTTGTAAAAATTAAGTTGAATACAACAACAATTTGAATTTTTAGAGTACCTGCGTAATATTTGAAATTCTCTTTTGCCATAGGGGAAAGGTTACTTCAGAAAGATTTGCGAATAGAAATATAATCAAAAATTTTCGGTAGAAGATGCTCCATGTATTGCGTAAAATTGAACCTCAATTGTAGATCGTGTATTTTTGCTTCAGAATTATGAGTATACGTGTATTCGCCAACTGCCTATGATCATCAACATCATTGTGAGATAAATAATCTAATGTATTGTTTTGACAAGACTCATAACATCGCTTCCTTAAGCCCAGTTCGAATGAACTGGAAAGAACACATCTAATTTCAAATTTTAATCGTGGAAAATTGTTTTAGAACTCGAACGAGCACGCCTTTCTCTATATTTATGCCTGTCAATCTTCAAAGCACGGAATCTTATTAGAATTGTCTCACTACTCAACCTTTCGCTTTCATTAATCCCACAATAGTCGTCATCCCCTTACTTTTGAGTCAGAATCGTAGAGTTAACATGAGAATTTGAATAATTAGTTAGTTATCTCTTTAAACCTCTCTTATCGAAAAGTAAATATAAATTCACGATCTATTATTCAGAGTGATCAGCACTTCCTAGAGCACTTTCATTGGAAAAAATAACTATAACTACTCAAAGTAATCACTAAATTAATATTTCATACATCCCTCGATAGCTCCTTCCTCAGCTATGCTGATTCAGAAGCTTTATTCCCCGACATATACGACGTGTTCGTACTCCTCTGCCTTTTAATTTGCTTTTCAAGGCTCTCGATGTACTTCGAGCACATATCATAAATCTTATCCGGATCATATTTCGTGTTCACACTATTCGGGAAATACTTCCTTCTCAGCTGATTCGCGCTCACAATGATCGCCCTCAAGTACCTCTGCATCGAATCCGGCGTCGTAATCTTAATCATCCTACTCATCACCTCGAGTATCTCGAGCGGATCACGACACTTCGCATTCAGTTCCGGCATCGTCTCGAAGTCCAAATACACCTTCAGATTCGCGCTCCATTCAGTAAACATATCAATCACTTTATTGCTAAGCGCGAGGTAATCTTTCTCAAAATTCCTCCTGGTCATGATCTCCGATTCCATATCAGCCATCTCATGCCTGTATAAATTCACGATCTTATTCCTTTCTTGCTGGTCGCTCTTAATTTTCACATCCTTGTCTTTGAGCGCCTCTTCCAGCTTCTTCCCCTCGTTTTTTATCACTAGTTTCTCCTCTTCGAGCAGGCTGATGCGATTCAAATGCTCATAACATTGCGCCTCTAGTTTATCAAACTTCGCAATGACATCTTTGATACTGTGGTTAGGGAATCTAGTTTTGAGCATCTCATAAACTGGTTGGAAGAACTCCAATGACTGGCATTTCGTGATTAAATCTTGCTTTTCCTCGGTATCAGAGAGCATCCGTTGCTGCAATAGCTGATTGGTGCGCTTTAGAATAACGTTTTCATCCTTAAGGTCTTCTACTTGCTTCTCCAGCCTCTCATTAGCTTCTTTCAGCCGAATGCTAATTAAAATGAATTAAATACAATTAAATGACAAGAGGAGGCTGAGTACTTCTCATTTTCTACATGCTCAAGTAATTCTCCAGCGCGATGAGCAAAAGCTTCCATTTCATGGCTCGTGTGCTGAAGAACCGTTTCGATCTTATGACCTTTCACTTTATTTTCAAGCCATTCGAGTCTTCTCTTCTTGAGCTCCAGCATATAGTTCCTCGTGCTTTTGTGACGGGAAAGTTTAGCCACGTCTTCTGCTTTATCGATAACTTCTTCCGGCTTCACGTCTTGAACTTTGCTGCTTATCTTCTCAATCTTTTTGAAAATCCTCTTCCTTTTTTTCTCGTCAGAGAAACTGAGGTTCTCGATTGCTTTCTTTGAAGGCGGCTTGAAGTACACGAAATTGCGATCTTCGTCGAAAACCATGCGATCGTAGTTTTTTTTATATTCGTCATAACTCGCCTGTAAATGAGCTTTCTCCACTTTGGAAAGGTTATCGAAAGCGTAATCCGTGGAGGAAGAGTCAAATTTGAGGTTTAATGATGAGACTTTTTCTTTTGGGGCAGTGTATAAGTAATACATCATTTTCTTCTGGGATTTTTCAGAGAGGTTGGTGACTTTAGTGGTGTCTGGTGAAGGCGAGACGCTGAGCAGTGCGACTTTTTTATCGAGGAAGATCGCGGATGGTGTCCTGGTTGAGTGTCTTTGCTCGGAGATTTGCGTTGAAGTAGGGGTCATTCGGTGGTTATTAGAGGAGGTATCACCGCGAGGAGAGTAGTAGATGGAGGTGTCGAGTCCGAGCTTGAGAGAAGCGGTTTGAGGTCGTTTAGCTGATGGTCTTGAGGTCATTTGGGAGTTGCGAATTAATTGGATTTATTCGGGTTTTGCAAAACTTAAGCGTAATTTTATATTGAAGAATCTTCAATGGATATGATTGTTTGTTTACCACGCCAACCATGATAATGACCTGATTAGTTTGCTAGATTGCGATTGGTAAATTCATGTAAAGGCCTGAGAAGGCAAGGATTCTAACTTCGAGGGTGTTTCAGGAGAAAATTTTCTTGAAGTATAGAACTGGAATAAAGGGAATAAATTAACCTCTATCGAACATTGTACAGAGAGAATCTGTTCTGTTCAGTGTAGGTACGATAAATGGAGAGTTTATTTAAATTTATGCCATATCGTTCGGAACGAATCAGAATTGGTTAACTATCACATTAGTATGTGTAAACTTTTATCCTTTAAACTTGAGAGTCAAAATTGATTTCATCGATGAAATTTCTTTTAATACTTTGGCTCCCTGCCATCTTCTCAGGTATTTCTGGCTGATAGCCCAGCTATTACTTTGCAGAAAACTCACTTCTTTGTCATTTTTTTCATCAGTGAGCCTCTCTCAAACAAAATATTACGTGGATGCTGAAAATGGCAACGATTCTTGGTGGACAAGCACAGAGAAACAGCCTTATAAGACTCTTGAACATGCATTATACAAATCGACAGGAAAAGCTGCGATTATCTATCTTCGGGAAGGCCAAATTTTCTCAGATCTTACATCACAGGTTGTGAAAGTGAGTAACAATCTCACGATAAAGTAACGCTCATTATCATTATCTGACTTATTTGATTGTCTTCAACATAATTGCTTATTAGATGTTGGACTAATGATCAACAAGATCCGTTGTCAAGTTCCTGTGTGACAATTTCGTTTAATCAGCCAAATATCTCATTCGCTGTTGCCTCTGCGGATATGCGATTTGAGGGTATTCGCTTCAACAAGCCCAGAAATAATCCTACTGCCACTCTCATCGACATGTCGTCCAGTTCAGCACTGCTTCTGCAGGTCTGCAAGCATCTTTCCTTTAGAATTTAATAAGAAATTATCAACTTAGAATGTCGAATTCAGCGGTTACTCATTGGATGGGGCTATAACCTTAATTTCGAGCGGAGCATCTAACTCATCAGTTATTATGACAAATACATCTTTTAGTGGGTTGGACTTCAAAGCAGCTTCCATTCTTACACTTTATAATGACAAGCTTTCTCTGGACAACTGTACAGTGGGGTAAACAAAAGATAATAATCTCCTTATTCTCATCTCGCTATCGAAAGAAACTGCACTTTTAATGGATCCGCGGCATTTAGTCTCAATGGAGCCCTTTCATTTGATCTTCGCAAGTCAAAATTTGAAGCAAATGCGTTGTATGGTTATCCGCTTTTCTCTTTGAGTACGATTCCGAGTACAAAGGAGCTCTTTAAAATTGATTCAGTGCATGTGAAAGTAAGAAACAACTTTGAAAAAGATTAAGCATTCATTTTACTTGCGATCTAGAACAACTATGGCCGACCCTTACAACAGGATGAGTCTATGGCAATATTCCTCTCGTTGAACAGCCAGGAATCAGAGTAATCTTCTAATTATCATTTCGAATTATAACATTATGAAATAAGTGTGATTCTGTCAAATTCCGTTTTTGAAAATAATGCCGTTATCAATGGGACCTCAGGCGTAAGAGTCTATGGGAAGCGCTTTGAGGCGTTAAGTATATCCAAATCGTGAATTCCTTAGAATGTATAACCCAAGATTAGATTGCTCTTTCTCCAATAACAACGACTCATACGCCCAGAAAAAATTCAATCACAAAGGAACCGGAGTCCTCACTATCTACGCATCAAACGCTGTTATAACAAATTCAAGGTTCACTTCGAACACCCACACTTACGGAGGAGCCATTTTTTTCCGAGGAAATACGAGTCTCACTATTTCAAAATCAAATTTTTCAGCGAATCGAGCAGCGAATGGCGGTTCGGTTTACGTTCATCCATTGAGCGCAAAGCAAATGGACATTAGCATCGTCGATTCACAGTTTGTTCGAAATGCAGCCAATGTGGTCTCTCTAGACAGCTTCGTTCCTGAAAAAGTTCTTGGTTATGGAGGAGCTCTCCATTTTAACCTTACAGGGAACACCGATCAGATAAATTGTTTCGTTTCCAGAAATAATTTCGTTAAAAATCAAGCCGGAAGCGACGCAGAAGAGTACCTCTTGGATGGTTTCGGAGGGGCGATTTATTTCAATTCAATCGGGAACGTAACCTTCATTAACAACTCCTTGGAAGAAAATAAAGCGCTGAAATGGGGAGGTGGACTCCATTATGAAGAGGGAACTCACTTCTATTCAGAAGGAAACACTTTCAAAGGGAATAACGTAAGGTTCACTTTTGCCCTTGGAGGTGGAGGAGGAGCCATCTTTCAAAGCAGGAATTATACCGATCGAGACAGCTTCTACACGAGTAAGTGCTTTTCTGAATTACTGATCCTTGAAAAGTTAACTCAGGTAACCAAGCCACTCGTGGAGGCGCGCTTTATATTATGGGCGGAATGTATGCTTTTGATAATGTTACCTTCTATGGGAATTTCGCTACCAAAAAAAGCGGATGCTTAGAAGCATGGGCTGACAAATTAACAATCAGTGGCTCTAATTTCTCAGTAAATTTCTCAATTAATGATTAATGATATTACTCTTTTTTTTTTTGTTATTAGCACTGTTGGTCTGATTGGAACGCGGGAGCTTTATTTTTCAGCGGCGTGTCGGGTGAGAGATCAGTTTTCGACAGGACTGTTTTTGAATCGAATGAGGCTGCTGAAAGCATCATAGAGATCTCAGAAACCAATTTTTTCTCATGGAATATCATAATTCGAGAATGCAATTTCTCCCACAATACCGCCGAGAAAAGTCTAATCAAGTCCTACAACTCAGAAATCGCTATTCGCGAAAGTAATTTCGTGAATACCACAGGCACTATTCTCGAACAAATTCGGGGAGTCGGGCCGCAATTCAATAACAATTCAGTCATCAATACCTCATGCAAGCGAAGCGGCTCTGGATGTTTGGTGGATGCTACAGGAGTTGTCCACCTCAATATGGCAACTTTGAATGTCGTGGGTATGCGCATGCCTGCAGACAACTCAGCGATAGTGGTCAGGTCGCTCCAGAGTCTCTTTTTAAGTAATAGTATCTTTGCAAACATTTCTGGACCCAGAACTGGAGCTTGTGTCTCAGCATTGGACAGCACGAATATTACCATTCGGAATTTTTCAGTCAAGAACTTCGAGAGCGGCTGTCTCTTCTACGATAATGTCACAAATGTAGACACTGGCCAGTTCTTTGCTGAAAATACAGTAGATAACATGAAGAGTGATGTCGATTCACAAGACGCATCAGCTATATATATGAATGGTGTTGTTGGAGCTAGTTTAACAAAGATCGAGATTAAAGGAAACAAAAAGCCTTTGAAGACGAACGGCGGAGCTATGCACTTGAGCAATTGCAGGGCAATTTCACTTGAGAACGCGAGCTTTGAAGACAACTTGGCTGAAAGTGGAGGAGCGCTATTTATTGAGAATTCTACCGTGGCGATGAAAAACGTTGTCTTTTTTCGAAATGCAGCAATACGAGGAGGCGGACTATACGTTGAGAAGTCTCTGGGACCTAACCGAGGCCGCCTTGAGCTTCTAAATTTAAGCTTTACAGAAAATGTCGCGCAGCTCATGGGCGGCGGCGCGCATTTTGAAGAAATAGATAATTTTACTCTGAAAAATATCACTTTTCAAAGCAATAGGGGGCTAGAAAGGAAATCTTCATCGGTTGCAAACAGCTCCCGAGGAGGAGCGATCTATTACTCTTGCGAGAAGAAAAACGGAGCTTGCGACGCTCAGATCAAGGGCGAATTGGTCTTCATTAACAATTCAGCGGACGTTGGAGGCGCTATTTATTTCAACAAGCGTTTATTTTATTCAACCAACGGCAGTATTTTTGACAATAACTCAGCAGCCAGATACGGACCAACATTCGCTTCGTCTCCGGTCCAAATAGTCCACGGAGAAGAAATGGAAAACGTCCCCAATCTTTCAGTAAAGATTTTCAAAAATGGAGCAGCAATGTCTCGTGATGAGTTCATCGGGGAATATTTTATCGACCCAAATAATCTGACTGATAATACTCAATGGAATCGGTTTATTGATACCGCAGGGAATACTCTTCCAAACCTCACGTTAGAAATCAAATATTACAACCAAACTGGGGGATCTCCGCTCCAGCAGCCTTTATCTTTCTACGCGATAGATTATTTTGGGCAGAAGATTGTGGTAGACAACGAAACTTATTATATTAAAGTCCAGCAAAGCTCGACCCTTCCCAGCAAAAAAAATAATTTCACCGAGTACTCTGTGAACGGATCATTCATTTTCACGGGCAGTTTCACCTCATATCCAGGAGAAAGCATTCCTCTGGCTCTCCAGACCACCATTGAATGTCTGCTGTTCAGTAGCTCGAATATCATCGTTAATATAGGCATTAGGAAATGCTACATTGGAGAAATCCTTCCTCAAAGCTCTGAAATATGTTCGTTGTGTCCTCCTAAATCTTTCTCTCTCGCCCAAGTGGAAAACTCCAGTGACATCTGCCAATCTTGTCAGAATGTGACTGGGTTGATGTGTGAAAAGGGCGGCAAAGACCTAACTGTCGGTCCAGAATACTGGCGGTTCAATGAGTCGTCTCTGAACGTCATTAGGTGTCCTAATCCAGCTGCTTGCACGCCTGGTATTCCAAACACTGCAAGTTGTTCGAGTACATACTCTCTTCTGAAGCCTAGCAATCTTGCGCAGACTTGCAAGTCATTGAGTCATCTCTCCGACATTCAAAGAGATTATTCTGCTTGTGCAGGGGATACTTTAAAGGCGATAGAAGAATATTGTTTAAAAATACGAAATGGAACAACTACTGGCGTTTGCAGCCAAGGCTACGAAGGAGATCTTTGCGCTCAATGTAAATATGGATGGGGAAAATCCAAGACCTATGAGTGTGTAGAGTGCAAGCTAACAGTCTGGTTCTTCGTTCAGATGGTTGGCGTTGGATTGATCAAGCTGGGGCTGATCGTTTATACGGTATACAAGGCCCAAAATATCTGCTTTCAGGACAAAATGCACTCAATAATGCTAAGAATTCTCATAACGTTTTTTCAAACTGAAAGCTTGCTGTTTGAAGTGCCAATGCATTGGCCGCCTTTCTTTGACGGCGTCAGAAATTTTATTATTTCGCTGTTCACTAACGGCGGAAACCCTGGTGACTATTCCTACGACTGTCTGTCTGATTGGATTGGCACTCGTCCCAGCCTGAGTTACTTCGAATCCAACGCACTGTACTCGTTCTTGGCTCCTTTGCTTTTCACCCTCGCTGCAGGTCTCCTCCTCTTGGGAATGAGATTCATCGGAAAGAGGCCTTTGACGTGGCAGTATGCTCGAGATCTATTGATAGTTACTTGTCTTGTGACTTACTTTTACTTCTGGCCGGCCATAGTAACAGCTGCCTTTAAAACCTTGCGTTGTATTGATGTTGGACCAAAAGGAGCGAATGAATGGAAACTTTTATCCGATCCAAATCTCAGCTGCTTTGTAGGGCGGCATTGGGTTCTTTTATTCTTTGGGATAGCGACTTTGGTCCTGTCAGGTGTTGTGCTTCCAGCGCTATTTTTGGGCAAACTGTGGAGAAATAAAAATTCGCTAGAAGACGAGAGCTTCATGAAGAAATATAGCTTTTTCTATTGCGGATATAGTGAAAAGTATTATCTTTGGGAGTTCTTAGTACTAATTAGAAAGATGGCATTGGTCGGTGCCTCAGTATTCCTGGCACGGTCTCTAAGCAATATGTGTATTACTCTGGCGGTCATTATAGTTATATCGGCGGGTCTTCAACTACGGTTTTCTCCATTCAAAGATGAAAAATTAAATCGGTTGGAGCTGATTGCATTGCTCTGCTTGACGGCGATGTCTTTCGGTTGTCAGTATCATATAAACCTGGCAAATTATAGTTCGACGATGATTTTTGTAACACTGGCTATAGCTTCGACGATTGTTTTCCTTTTACCATGGATAAGAGTATATGCGGGGATTTTATGGAACAAAGTCGAGCCGTTTTATCAATGTTTCAAGTCTTTTGCAAAGAAATGCTGGGTTTGCCTTCGAGGAGCAGTGGAGTCTTGCCTGAAGAAGATATGTCGGTCACAACCAGCTCATTCTCGAAGTATCACTGTGACGAGTATAGAAATTAACGAAGAAACTCATCCAGAATCAGTGTTAGATCTTCAACAGGTATTTAAAAAAGTTTATTCCGTGTTATTACATTTCATTTTTCACAAGGAAAAGAAAAAACTGCTTGGAGACGAAAAGTTTATACATTCAAGCAGTTCTTCAATAGCAGAACCACTACTTAATAAAGAGATAATCATTCATTCAAAGATTTATTAAGACTTTGGACTTATTGTTTGAAAACTGTCGTTTATCATTGTTGTATGTTAAAAATCTTTCTTGAGGAATGGAATTTCTTTGATGCGAATACTATTGAACTAATCAAGAATAGCTTCCATGGAGCATAGAATTCAAGAGATTATCTTAGCAAAGTTTCATGGATCTGGCTGAGGCAAACTAGTCGGTTAATTTTATTGTATGTTTTCTCACAAAAGGATAAGAAAGCGTATTTTCAATTTTTCAGTGAGAAAGTTAGCATGAAAGAATTCGAAGAAATTTTCAAATTTCTCAGAGTTATTTTTCCTTTTGTTAATTTAACTTTGACTAAGCCGGGAATTTCATCAAACCTCAGAAACTCTAAACAAAACAAACGAAAATTTGTAATAAGCAAGCCTTTCTTTATAAAAATGACCAGAATCACATTCGGAGGTATGAACTATCTCAAGAAAAATTATGAGGGATTAACTCCAACATATTTATGTGAATTCAAATACTCTTATCGGGAGCTGTCTCCCAATAATTTCCTTGGATTGCTGCTATAGGTATGTTTGACTGGTACTCATTATCGATTGTTGAGTAAAACCAATGAAAAGATGCGAACTCGGCTTCAAAAAAATTTTCAATTTCTAGTCTGTATGAAAAATTTACGCTGACAATGTCAAGCTAGTTTGACAATGCAATAATTATTTTTTCGCTACTGAATTGAATATCATATATCAATTTCCACTTCACTCCTCATAATTCATCGAAAAAATTTTTTTTCCTGATGTTCCTATGTCTATTTTTATCAAATTTTCACGTAGAAACAACAATAGTCATGCTAATAATTCTTTATTTCAGCCATATTGATCAAGATTAACAATGTTATGGAGTTTTATTTCGACAGTTTACTAAGGATGTAAGCTATGCTATTTTCAAATCAAAACTGCTTGTACTTCCTAACCTCAAGATGAAAAAATCAAAACAAGGCACCTTGTACTGCTCATGGCTTATTTCAATATCCGATGAGCCAATCGATTATTTCAACAACGATTGATGTTCTCCCCCTCTCTTAGTGTAAGGCTATATCTATGCTCCTTCAATGTTTTTTTTTTGTTAGTCTATGTTGTTCTTGCAGAGAAATTCCTTTAGGATGCTGTATTTTCTTTGGATTGGGCACTATGGGGATGAACAAACACATTTAATGTGCCTCTTCAATTCAAATCTTTGGTAGTCACTTTGTTTTTGGCCTAAATACAATTAAACAACATGGTCATAATGAATTGCTGATACCTTAAGGCTTCGCACAATGATACCAGTAAAATAAGAATGATATTGGATTCAATTCTGCTCATTTGTTTCCTGTGCGAATTGGAAACTTTATAACCAAGAAGATCTAGATATGTGACTCCTGCAATTCTTCTCTCGGAGATAGATTTCTCCTCTCCAACACCAAAGTAGTGAATTTTCGAACTTTAAAAGTCTGAGTTTCGAAAGAGATTTTTGCTTCAAGATTTTATCAAACATTTGTAAATATTATGCTGAAAAATGGCACTTTAAAATTGATTTCTGAGAGAAGATGATCGCCAGCATGTGATTGAGTTGCTTTTAATTGTTTTTGCACAGCATTTTCACTCTAAATCTGGAAAAGAGCTCTATCTCTTTGAGAATTAGCATGAGTATGCTTAAGATGCATTGTATTCGACACAAAGCAACTCCAATTGGAGGTCACATAAGATTAGTGCGTCGGATTTCCATGACCATCTGTTATCAAAGCTTCGGCGCATTCGTTTCCAGCCAATGTTTTTTTTTAAATTTTCAAGTTTTTGAGCGCCAACACCCCACATCCTGTCGAATCAAGCCTGGAGACGTCATGAATCTCATTGTCCTCGAATTTTGCGCCTTGGCGATTAGGTTTTGATATTTTCAAACGAAGGAAAGTTTGGTAAAATTCTTTCAGCTAAATTAATTTACTGTATGAGCAAAGATAAGTAACAAACAAAAAATACGAGTAATTTTGGTTTTTCCATTGGGAACCCTTTCAATGATCAGAAGAAATGATGTGAGACTTTTTTGAATCCGGCTGAGCATGACAAATATTGGAAGGTTATGCATAATGAAGAAGAAGCTGATTAATTTCAACTACATTCTATTGCAGTAATATCAAAAGAAAAAGTTTTCAGAAATGACTAATTTTGTCTTTATCAACCAACTACACTCTTTAGGTGAAATCGGATTTAGAAAAATATATTCATAATTTTTTCCAATGCATTTCGATTATCTTTGGTTTTTCGATGCTTTATTTGTGAAATGAAATCAGTCATCCTTAGATCTAATAAACTGAAGCTGGGAAACAGAAATATCTTGGGAGAGTACGAAAATTTTTAGGAAGTAATTGCCTATATCACTCGAACTGCTAGGTTAGTTTATTTTTGAATGTAAAAACAAAAAAGACATCGTCTGAAGCTCGCTTAGAGTGACTGACTTGTGAAATTAAGCCGCTAAGAGCTGAGCCAATTCAGAGTTGCTGGGACCTCTCTGGGTTTG
>ENA-UOTX01000246-UOTX01000246.1-compost-metagenome-genome-assembly--contig:-NODE-246-length-60856-cov-15.674526_pt1 | contig 60856 bp, 38 predicted proteins | sample MGYA00238143_ERZ746982 | MGnify/ENA primary metagenome ERZ746982 (study PRJEB28758, sample SAMN06268862) | compost metagenome | isolation source: single cell | place: USA: California, Emeryville, Joint... | reverse complement strand
TTGAAAATCTTGTGACCTTGAGCATAGAACTTCAGTGTGCCGAATGCCATGCTACCAAGGACTGAGGGAAGCATGTAAACAAGGTAACTATATGTAGTCTCGAGAAGCTTTTGATCATAGTTCAAGGCTCTCAGCATTGGCTTAAAGAAGACCAAACAAAGCAGGTAGAAACAATAGATGAATGCGTTTATTACGATGCCTTTATGAAAGTAAGCGCTGCAAAGCTTTGGCAAGTTTGCTCCGAAGGCTTGCGCTACCAATGTTGACATGCCTGAAGAAAAACTGGTCATAAGTGCAAGACCGAGGATCCAAATCCAAGTGTTTGCGAGTCCTAATGCAGCAACGAGGTCCGAGTCACCAGATCGAGACATAAAGTAGACATTTGAGATAAATCCGAGTCTTTCAAGGATATTAAATAAGTAAGTTGACACCATTGCGACCAGGAGTTCCTTGAGCACTGTTAACTTCGTTACTGGCTTGTTGTCTTCATGCAGAATACTCTCTCGTGGACTCAGTATATGATCCTCCATTTGATACTCCTAATTAGCGTTTTAAATAATGTCTTTTATTGGATATCAGAAATTAAATGGCCAATGTTATGATATATGTATCATCTATCAACAATCAATTAGCCATCTGTCGTTATCATGACCATGGTTGTTTCCTGCACTCAAAAGGTCTGCAATTCAAACCTAAACGTGGATTATTTGTTGTCATTTTAATTTTGTTAAGATCCCACTTCAGAAAAGAGAGAGAGAAAAAAAAAGCTACTCCGGCATTGAAAGTGTTTTTTTTTTAATTGTGAAGCCACAAACACGCATCTCGCGTATACGATGCTGTGGCAATGGAATAAAACGCGTTAAATTTTTTCCGAAAACTTATATCTCTTGAGATTAACTTACATTCTTTCTCATTTCGCGATCCATTTCCTTTCTCAAGAGCCTCGTAATTGATTTTCTATTTATTTGTGTGCAGCCATTCAATGAAAACATTTTCTAACTTTCTATGTTGCAAGCTTGTCCATTTTATAAATTTCATACTTATTGCGTGATAAGAAAATGAAATGACTATGGTTATTCTCAATATTTACAATAGATATTCGGAATTCATCTTGAAGAGCTATTAAGTATTATTCGTGCTCAAAAATCTTGCATCTCTATTAATCTTTCCTGTTTTTTTGCCTGCGTCTTCTCGCTTGAGTCTTTGTTGAGTCTCTTTAAGATACATTCGGATATTCACGCTACTAACTATTTTGTATTGAGCAATAACGTTCAAAACAATCACCGTCATCATTCCGACCCAAACACCCATGTGGCTCAAAACTGAAATAAAGACAAGACATATCATAGCCGCCAATGACAATCCGATTATAAGGTCAAAGAGAACCATGCCCACGAAGGCAGCTTGTTCCTTTCCAAATACTCTGGCAACTGATGAGAAATACATCTGTCCAACGCCAAATACCAGTAATATGCCTTATAGCATCAAAATTTTTGAGTTAGGTAAGGCCCTTGAATAATTTTTGAATGAAGTCTGAGAGCGCGACACCTGATCCCCTATATTATGGGCCTCTCAAGGTAGGAACTCTACGGTATTCTTGAAAGGCTCGGTAAAAAATAATAACGATTAGAGATGTGAATACTGGCAGTCTCCGCTTGAGACTATTATTCGGACACCTACTGCTATTCGTAAAAACCTGGCTCAGCCACGATCCAACGCACTCGCTCATCAACAAATAAAAAAGAGTTAGAGAGAGGAAATAAAAAGAAAGAAAAAGGATATAAAATCAGGAAATTTCGCTTGTCTGTAGGTGATGGTAGGTGGTTATTATTAGAACCTTTCCGATTCATCCATCACAAGCTCTCAGATCAGCGTCGATTCTCTATCAGAAATCTTTCCGCTTGATGAAATACTATTAGCAAATCCAAAATTGGTAATGAAATTAATTAATTTTCAATTGGTTTATCTATCAGAATTTTTAGATCAACGTCAGTTTGTTGCAATCGGAACAAAAAACATTCTATTAAAGAATGAACAACAACTCTTTGTTCTGGGATGATGCTTCGAATCAAGTAGAGCAGCTTTGTGAAGACATAGCCTTTCCTTGATTTTTTTTTCTAATAGTGTGAATTCTCTTAGTTTTTCAAAGTTCATTCGACTTACGAAAAAGATCCACTTACCCAAGAAAATTCAGTAAAGAATCATTCGGAGCTTAGTTATTTGGAACTGATACGTCAGAGAAAGGATGCAGAAACAGTACTAAGACCTGCTATCAGGGTAGTACATTTTACAGATTTTTTTCTGATCGAATTTGAATTTAAATACATCGGTTTCATTGCCTTTCATTGCCGATATAATAATAAATAAATATTCGTAAATCATTTACAAGATGGTGCAAATACATATCGAGCTCGAAAATACTGCAAAAGTAAACACAAGCGCTGAAGGAAGTAGACAGCCTCAAGCAGAGCAGGAAACTAAAAGTCGAAAAACGCAGAGACCAAAGCGTATCACTTGCGATTTTATTCGTTCTGCGCTTGATAATTGTTCTGCGAAATGTTGGGCAGAATGTATAGCTGTTTGCTTATTCTGCTTTCAACTGGCAATGATAATTGCAATCATGGTCAAGAATTTTGGTCCTGGAGTCGTGAGCCCAGGCGACATCGAGGGAGGAGTCTCAGGAGTACTCAAAAACCTCGAATCATCACCCTTTTCTGATATTCTCGTTGCCAGTAGTAGCTGTCCCTCAGGATATGAGAGACTGGACTTGGGGACTTGGCCAGGAACTGAAGAAATTTGTACCAAGAGGACTAATAGGGTAAAAATCTGTACAAGAACGACTGTTGAAATGCCCTTGTTTTCTTATTCTTCATGGAAAAACATATCAATTTGCGTGCAAAGAGTTTCTGCCATGTCAAATAGCACAGTGTGTCCAACTGGTTATACTCGATGCTATCCAGGAGTTTGCGTACAAGGATCTCAGTGTGGAGTCACAGAAGTCTATCTCGAACAATCCGCTCGTACTGATAGTGGTTGGTATAGTAACAATTACAACAACAGTCTGTATGTAAATTACCGGAAAGATGCCGGAGTACTACCCATATCATCTCTGGGAATAAGTCATGGAGAGCCAGTGTTATGTGTGAATCTGAAAGAATACGCTCAGCAAATCAATTACTTTAGTATAAAGTTTCCGGGATATGGTTGTGGACGCTATGGTGATTTCCCAAGGACCACCACCCTGGATCAGGATGACAGCTTGAATATTTTTTATTCCCAAGATTGGACTGCTTCTCCAGTAGATCTCCCGGGATTTACAAGCAAATACGAAATTGGTCAATCTGGATACTTACTCTCTATGAAAAGGCTTGAAATGAAAGATAATGATGTCTGCACAACTTTGGATCTACAAGAATTGCATGATTACGCAATTGACTTACAAACTTCAAAGAATATTTCAAATGGGTTTGCAATTACTATCCTTATACTGGTGAGTTTAGTGACTATCCTAGTTTTATTCGCCTTTTTCGATGGAAGAGATACGGATATGCCAGCAATCTTTGTCATATACCCATTTCTCATTGGCATCGTGTTAATTCCAGCCGCAATAGTGATAGGTGTTCGCAGTTCTGGCCTCAGCTCTTATATGACTCGAATTACTCCTGCGATAAACGCTAATTGCTTCTTGGATGCCAGCGTTCAATTAATTTTCAGTGATTTTCTTGCTACTGCTACTGTCGTCGGATTAGTAGCTAAACTCTTGATAGCATTTGTCCCAGTTTGGTGGGTGCTTTATATCGTCTTCGTGGTACTTTGCAAAAGAAAAGGATACGAATAAGTATATTTTACGACTTGAAACACAACGAAATTTTCTTCAACGTAAATTTTATATGCAAAAAAGTGCCTGTAAGTAAAGGTGCATCGATGAAGTTGGCCTCTATAACTTTTTCCATCCTTCATCTGAGAATAGTGCAAAGACACCTATATAAGTCCCTCTCTATTAAACTTAGAGTCCCTGCTCAAAAATATATTTTTAAATGGCTAGAATTAGTATGATAAAATAAACCAAATCCATTGAATCTTTCCAAAAAAATTATTGCGTCAAAGGGTGTCAAATGATATCTGCAAAGTACCCGAAGAAACAAGTGGGAGGTCAATCAGGTGCGACATGTCCGCTAACGCTTCCATGCCCTCTCCTAAATCTCCCTAACAAGAAACAAAGAGACAACTACATTTCAACAAGACCTAATCAATGAGAGGCTTCTCTTGCAGAAATGATGATAGAAGAAAAAAGAGAAATTCTATTTTGATGAGCCAATAATAACTCTTATTGCTACCAATACTATAAATTTTGATCGGATTTTTTGCATCAGAAAAGAGTACTTAATTGCGATTGGCTGCTAAGGACCAGGCAACTTGCCTGGAAATTGCTTTTTCATACTGTTTAGGCAATGCAAGGTTTATATACTCTGGTTAACATTTAGAATAATATTAAATTAAGCATCTCCAAAAGAAAGAGTCTTCAGTTAAGATATCAGGATGGCAGCCCATATTGAGCAGGCCTCTAGAGATCTAAGAACAGGTACTCGTAAGCCAAAGTTTGGCTTCAAGGGCACTACGATTCGAAAAACATCTAGCATCATTCATCCATGCGATTTAAAATGCGAACCATGCTGTAACAGAGCTTATCTTCTCCAATTTCTACGACAATGAAGTCAATCTCAAAAAATACAAAGACATGTTCGATCCCAAGTATCAGAGAACTCTTGTGAACAAGCTACAGGAGGTTGGATTACTTCCTGAGAAACATTGTGTCTATCGTCCACTTAAAGATTTCGAAGCAACTTCTGAAGAAGATAAGAGGAAAGAGTAGAAAACTACAACATTAGGCTATGATTCTGAAAGCACTCGATTCCTTTCTCGGAAACAAAAGGCAAAGGCGAAAAAATTAGCGAGAAGAGGAGAGGAAAGAAAGCTATTAAAAGAAGAATTGATTACCAAGGAGTTTGGAAAGGAGAAGCTTAAGCATACGCTAAAACTCTACCTAAAATATCTCGATGATCGAAATAATAATCTCCATTATAGTTTTCGACACATGTTTAACTGTCATGAAGAAACTAGGTACAGAAAGCAAAGTAGACTTCTTGTCATCGGGAATAAAGTAAAGGGAGAGCTTTCAAATTGTAAGGAAAGTGACAGAAGACAATACAACCAGCCGGATCATAAAGCAAGGAAGCACGCAATGATGCAGTTCGAGGTCTCACAGCCGATATTCATCACAGATGATGATCGAGAGGAAGAACTTCTCATTAGTTTAATAGTAGATGTTTAAAATTTGAGCAGCAAAACACTTTTCTGTACAAAGATTATGATAATTTATATGAATAATATGAAAAGTCAAGGATCCGAGTTTTTTGAAGTATATTGAATCTAATTGCTTGAATGATTTAGTAATAATTCAATATTATTTATGATGTAGTTAACGATTAACACAGAATCTCTGGAAATGCGACCTCTTCGAAAGATGTGCTGGCAGTACAAGCTATTATCCTTCTTAAAGGAGCGTTTAGATTGCTAGAGGATGGGTAGCAGGTTCTTATGCTGACTCCAACTCTCTGCAAGCTGCTTTTCTATTTTTATATCTGCTCATACCCATTCACACTAAATACATCAGGCTATTCACAATCTGCTCTCGGAGAAATTCAAACCTAACCACGCTTCAGATATCATTTTTTAGTTCATCGGAAACTGCATGAAATAGGATCGAAACTTAATAGTTTCACACTCCCAATCAACTCATATAATTTTTATTTTTTGATTTCAATATTCTTTCATGGCAGAACGCGAGTCTGTATTTCCTGGAGAAGGCAGTCATACAACAACAACTATCAACGAAAATGAAAAAGACCAAGAGATATTACTCTTACGCAATCAGCAATCCATCCTCGAAGACGCATTTTCTGATTTCGCTTCGAAAGTTTCGAAAATATTTCCCAATTGGAACACGAACCAACAACTAAATGGCATTCTCAACAAAAACGAGCCTGAGCCTCAGGTTAAAAACGACCCTGGAAACCAGGACTCTCACGATCAAATAGAGTCAGGCCTTGAAATTAAGAAACTTCAGGCAGAAATCTTGAATCTAAAGACTGCTCTCTCCAATGAAGAAAAATTCCGGAGGCAAATTGAACGAGAAATTGAGCATTATCAACAGCAAGTAGGCGCATTAGAGAATCAAAATCTCGCGCTGAAAAAGAAGCTGAAGGACGCGGAAAACGAAAAGTATGCTCTACAACATCAGCTCAAGTCTTTGGAAGCGACATTTGCACTGGAGAAAGATAAAGTAAATCAGCCTTCGAGTGGAGAGCTGGCTCTATTGAAGGAAAATTTGGAGCTGAAGAAAAGTATAACAATGTTACTTGGACAGATGGATATTATGAAAAATAAGAGCGAGCTATTGATTGAACCAAAAAGTGATAGTCATGAGGCACAAATAACGGGTCTCAAAGAAAAAATTGAGAATCTGTCGATTGAACTGGAATTAAATCAGTGCAAAATAGCTGAGTTGGAGCGCAATGCTGAATTTGAAAAACTGAAAAATCAAGATCAAATGCTGCAGGCTGATGAGATGAGAATGTTGGTGATAAAATACAAAGAAGAGATGAAGCTGCTGGAAATGGCGATGCAAAAGTTGGTACAAGAAAATAAATTGCTCAGAGATGAACTGAATTGTTTGAATTCTTGTGCCTAGTGATTAGATAATACGATGTTGGCTTCTACAATAATTTACTCACTCACTATTGAGTGCTGAAGAATGACTCTATGAGCCTTTATATCCGAAAGTTTTAATTAAGGGATGTTTCTAGTTTGTAATGAATGGTTTTGAAAGAAAAAGCCCATTAAATACTCGGTCTTAACTTGACCATGCATCGAAGATTAGTAACTCCTTGATTTCGTAAACTGAAATTTGCGAATGAAAATATACATAGCTGGTTAACTGATGGAATGCTCAGTCATTTCGATGCAATCGAGCGTGGGTAGGAAGTTATTCGTTTCGAGACTTGAGCAGCTAACTTTGATTTGAACTGAATTTCATTTTTTTTTTATGGCTATCAACCTCTAGCCCGCTAGGTGGATATCATTTCAAGATGGATTAAGTTCTTGGTAGTAAGGATTGGGTCCAGAATGTTCTGAAATAGAGACTAGCATAACTTCAAGGCCAAAATCATTTTCTTTGGCGATTCTTTTCGGTAGTCAATGAAAATAAGCTTGATACTCATTTCTAAGTGTGATACACTAAATATCAATGCTAAGTCATAAAAGTCTTTTCTCTCTTTCCTAAATTTATCAAAGTCACAACTGGTGGAAGCATATAGCCAAAACAGTTTCGAAATGAGTTACAAACCAATTTCAGAAAAAGGGGCTTGAGCCAGAGTTTTTTCATTGAAATAAATAAACACTCATCACTTGGATTTAAGCATGATTCGTTACTTTTACTAGTTGATAAACTCTTCTAATAAAAAAGATATAACCTGCTAGTGATTCAAATCACTGTTTATAATTTAAAAAACTCTTCATTGAAGCTTTTCATTTTTTTAAGAAATAGCAATTAAATTTATTGGGTGACTCCTTCTATTTGTGCGTGCTTTGTTTTTGTTTTTGAGGGAAACGCTTCCCTCAGTGTGACTTCCTCCTCATGGCTAGAAATGAGTACTCGACTCTCAGCAATCCTAACTACTACTGCTGCTTCAAAATTAATTCATCAACTAAGTTTAGGGGCACTTAACTTTTTGGGCCTGCGGAAAGCAAAGTTTGCCTGATTATTTTTTTCTGCTTTTGAATTACTTGAGTAGACAAATTAGCAGGAAATTTTGTTGCCTTTGTCCGAAATTTCTAGAAAAGTACTAATTTTGATGTAGCCTTAATTAATATCGGGCTCCAACAAAAGTATCGTTGGAGACTTTAGCAACGCTATAATTTATTTTTTTTTTCTGGTCGGAATTTTCAGCGCTTTTAAAGGGATTTAGCGATAATCTTTATAATCAATTACAAAATTTTGACAAATCGATCATACAATGGCAAGAATACGCGTATTCAACTCGGAGACTAAAAAATTCGAACAAGTGGCTCCTAAGCCGGGTGGCTATCATAATAAAGAGTCCAGAGAGGAACCACAAACAAAGCTTGATCTCAATACCGGATACACTGAGCTTCATGCCTCCCAGCAAATGGGATGGTTTCCTAAGATCACTTACAACGCTAGCTCTGGTATCATACCTGAAAGGACGGGGTTATCTCCAATGTCACCGTTTATCTCACTCCAGATGTATTTGAGTTTTCATGCTCAGTTGTTTGGAGATGTGCAGACACAGACATTTTCTCCTATAGTGCTAGTGGAAAACTTTCAACCAAAAGAAATCTTGAATAAAAAGTATAGCGAAATGCCTCAGAACACTTTATCATCGCATTCCAACGAGCTTGCTTCGGAGAACAAAGAGTCAGCAGCACTTAAGCAAGGCATTGAGAAAATGGATCAACAATTAGATCCTCGAGAGCTGATGTTTGATGCTAATAGTGATACATGTAGTTCTACTTTTAATGAAAATAGTGAGATTGAAGAAATTGAGAGTACTGATGTGATTGATTGCTGCAGTTCAGCCCAAGTGACAGCAAATTCAAGCGCTAATGACGACGATGAGAGCTCAACTCGCATTAAATCAGGAAGTCTATTTGAGGGCCGATATGAAGATACTAGATTTCTGAAAAAGACAAAGAAAGATTAATTATTAAATTGATTATTTAATTGAATGTTTAACAAATCATTGTGCATATCTACTTCGTTTGTGTGTCGGGTAGATTCTCTCAAATCAATATATCCATAGATCAATATCACTTTTGACATTGTGCATACTCGCACTGAATTTCAACAACTAATAACGCAACTAATTAATTATTTAAACATACATGTGAACATTTTCAAGAATAATGCTCCAATTTATTATCAGTCTGCCTCCAGAATCCAATTCAACAGATTCGAATGGCTGCATTGATAGCAATTCTGTTAAATTTTTATACATTTTGGTCGGAGTTGAACCATGTGCAAAGTAAAGTTCAATTTTATATCAGAATTGAATACAATATCTCTAATATAAAAAGCAAATCGTATTTCGATCCATTCTTTTCTTTTGAAAATTTTACTCACCTCATGGGCTTCTAAAATATCCTAATGTAAATGAACTATTTGCGTGGTCGCTATCACACAAAGACTCGGCTGTAAATTGTCCAATGCTACTGAATCCTATTATCCTAATCGTATCTATAAATCTGATACTTAAAGCTTTGATAACCTTATTTTCTTTATTTTACTCAGCTAAGTATTCAATTTGTGAATCACTAACTTTTTGTTTTTAGGAGTTACATTAAATTCTCAACAGTCAAACCAGTTATCGCTCATAATTTAATACATTGCTTAGTACATTCCGTAACTTATTTATCCCCCATCTGCTCAGATAGATTTCACTTATCCTAAACAATTTGCAAGCATTTATGAATGAAAACCGATAATTTAATGATGGCTCATTCATTTTCTATTCTTCTCCAGATCACGTCTCTCTGCAAAGACGGCATTTTCTGCTTGAACCGCTTAAATTAACAAAATAAAACTGCAGACATTTGCATATCCAAAACTTTCCAGCAAATTTTAGTAAAATTTTATTTCAGTCTCATTTCATTTTACTATTTTACTGAATAGAATTTCGTAAATTTCCAACCAGATTCCTTCCATCCATCCCCAAATCATCCGATCCTAGCTTATTCTACCATTCGTCATCTCCAGACCGAATTTGCTCTAGGTGTAAAAAAAAAGATTTGATGGATCTGCCTCAATGTATTCAAGAATTTGCCGTCAGGTGTTTTCTATTTTTCGTTCGATCGAAGAAAATAAAAAATTCTATTTTATCTAGACTAAATTCGAGATTTTAGCGCCCAAAAAATTTGTTCTATTTCTCTAATACAAGTAGATACCTTGATTATCCATATCTCAGTCGTAAAAAAAAAAAATTCAAAAAGAACAGAACCATGGCAGACGTAGAAGCAATTCAAAACTTAACAGAATCCGCTAACAAGCAGCTTCAAAGCGTCCTTGTCGCGAAAAACGAGGAGCTTAACAGGCTTCGTGACAAATGCACTGAACTTGAAAACCAATACATGGAGTTGTCCTCTGAGACATCGAAGCTCATCACAATGACTCAAAAGAGAGCTGAATACGAGGTCATTTTTAAAGCTGGAGAGCAAGAAATTGAAAATCTCAGCTCTGAGAACGAGTCTCTGAAACATGCTACTCAAAGAGAGATTAATGAGAGAAGCACTCTGAACGACCAGCTTGAGTTCACGAGGATTACAATGGCGATGAGAAGCAAAGAAATCGAAGAATTCCAGCATGCGCTGAAAATGTTGAAAGACGAAAACTCGAAGCTGAGTGCCGAGCTGCATAGAATCCAAACCGCTGAAGAAGAAATTGCAATTAAACAGGTTGAAATTGAAGATGCGGAACCTCAATCGCAGAGAATAGAAAACCTTTATGAAGGCGAAATCGCCAAACTCAAGCGAGAAGTTGAAAGACTTCAGGACGTGATCAGTGATATGCGTGCGACAATCGAGAAAAATGACCAGAAGATCAAGACGCTGGATGTCAAGAGTCAAGATTGTCAGGATTTGATAATGAGCTTAGAAAAAGAAATTGATGACTTGAGAGTGCAAGCTGATGACTTAGAGAGAGAGCATCTTATGCAAGAGACGGCTGTACAGAACTTGTCGTCAGAAAACGCGAGACTACGTGGAGTTACGATTAATTAATTAGTTCAATTTGCTAAGAGGAATGAGCCACCTGTGTGTGGAGTTGATTTTATTAGCATTTTGTACATGTATATATTTCTAATTTCAGTGTTGCTTATCTCTCTGAAAGAACAGACATCATAATTAAATTGTTGAATTGTTGACTTGCAAATTTGGTTTGGGAGATTAGACGTGTAGAACTATTATTGATTTGATCAAATATATAGTTTTTTTTGTCAATGACTAGGATCCAATAGTCCAAGCAGGGTCAAAGAGAAATAGCATCTGAGAATCAGATATGTTCAATTTATTGAAGTATCATTTCCTCTTGGCAGATTGGTGGAGTTTTATAGGCAAATACTTATCAGAATTAAGTTAGAAAATAATATAAAAAGTGTTTAGTTTGTGTTTTCAAAGAAAAATAAGGGTATTTCATGAGCATCTTTAAAATAAATATGGATAGTTTTAGTTTCTTAGAATAGAACCGCCACTTATGACCTCTTTCTAGACGTTTCCTTTTCTCGAATCATTTAATTTTCTGAAATTTGATTTTTGTACTAATCTTTCTAGGTTCGTACATGTTGAGCATATCCGCTGGAATGTTTTTCATTACTTCTTTTAATCCCTTAAGCATATTGATGAAGAAGTTTCTTTGGAGAGCATTTTTCAGATCATGACAGCTGAGAGCAGCTTCTTCCAATTGATATTCTAGGATGAATTTCCTAAATTCATCACGAAATTTAGGAATCTTTTTCCAGCATTCGATAATTGCTTCCTGAGAGCCAGTTTTTGGAGTAAGCGGATTTTCTTTTAGCTTTCCCAAGTACTCTGTAAGATCGCGTGATTCATTCATTCGAGAGCTTTTCAGATGTTTAAGGAATCTACTACAAAGTATCCGACAACAATTTTTAGAGTCTTTGCTAGTGTAAGGAAAACGAAGTTCTACAATAATTGATGATCCAGAAAACTGGACCTTTACAGCGTTTCTAGTGTCGTCTGAATTTTCAAATTGCAAGTGCGTAAGCTCTTCTGAGGTTTTTGAAGATTCAACCTCCATCGCATTTTCGAGGTGTTTCGAAGGTGTTTCACGTACATTGGTAGTTGCTCGAAAAGCCTCATGGTCCAATGAATCTTCTTTGGGATTGAATAAATTGATATCTTCTTCATGAGTTTGCTCCTCTTGATCAATGTTGTGTGGTTCCACGCTTCTTTGGAAGTCCTCTGGAACTACTTGATCCTTTTCATTTCCAGATTGCTCTTCATAGACACCGTTTTCAGGGCAGTAATCTCCATCAGAATCGTCTAAGAACCAGTTGTCATTCTGAATTTCGCTCACAAAAGGAGTAGCTGAGTCGTCATTTGAATCTGCGCTTTCATTTTCTTGAGAGTTAGAGAAAATATTTGCGAAGAAACCAGTCTTGTTCTTCTCATATTCATTGTTCCACGATTGTAGGACCCGTTCTTCCTGTAGCAATACGTATCTATCTCGTTCAAACTCTTCAGTATCGATCAAATTCATTTTTTCTTTAAAGAATTTTTCTCAAATCTTTTTGATTTGAAAATTATAAAAAATGAAAATGACTCGAGATCTTCTCAAGAAACAGAAATTGCTCACCTACAGCAACGTCCCAAAAACAAAGTTTCCCTTCAATTTCTTGAGAACTGTTAAGATGCTAGATGCCTAATGTCAGAAAATGTGTTTATCACTGTCATACCTAGTTGACTGGTTCATAAACTGAACTTCTAGTTGAAGTGGCAGCTAGGATCTTTGACGATATCAAAATCACATTGATAATCAGTATTAATTTCTGTTCAGTGATTCTACGAGCTGACTCAACAGCAAGAAAACTTAAAACGAATGAGAGAAAAGAAAATCATGCATAAACTTTTTGACTATATCACCTGTAAACATAAATTGTAGTGCTGCAAATTCCAGGAAACTCTGCTTTTGATGAAAAATCTCGCTAATACATTCTACGAAAACAACAACATATGACCAGAAACTGAATCCAAATCCAAATTTCTAACATTGAGTTCTCTAAAATGCAGAGATGTTGAATTTGAATTTTATTTCAAAAAAACAAAACACACTTGATTCCAATACTATATAAAAATATGATCAAAAGAATTATGAGCGGACTCAATAGCCTCTTTCCGAGTGAATTCATCAAAAAGTATACCATTATTCTTCTTCTTATTTATTTCTGGTGGCTCGCTAGGTGTCCTTTCTTTCTTTTTCGTGGGTCTAATCGGCTCAAGCCTTTTGGGTTTTCTTTTGCTTGGTCCGTATGGTTTCTCTGGGACTGTATTTAATAATACCCTATGAGAAGATCTATCGATGGAGATGGGCTCAGATGGACCCTCTTCAAGAATTAAAGAATTCTGACGGCTTTCCTTTCTTCTCAATCCAGATATGGTTGACATATCTGTACTTTTATACCTTTCCAATGGAGGAGTTTTGCTACGAGAGAAGTTCTCTTCAGCATTATTATTTAGTTTTATCAAGCCTTCTGATGCTTTTCCATCAGTATGACTTGCTAGCACAGTTTCGTTAGGTGTTTGAGGTGTCGAGACTAACTGAGCGTGTGGCTTCAGCAGAGTCTGGTTGCGAATAACTTTTCTTTTTTCAGGGTCTGGTTCATTTTGCAGAGCACGCCGAATTTTCCAATTCTCTTTCCATTTCTTCGCTATTAATTCCGCTGCTTCGAGTTTGTTCATGCGACGAGATTTCTTTGTTCTTTTCTTTTCCAGCATATCAGCGAAAATTTTTATACCGATCAGTTGGGCGTACATTTGAGATGACGAGCGCGTCTCCAACATCAAATCGAACAGCGTCTGATCCATTTCAAAGTCCAGAATCTTCAATATTTTGTCATTAAGTGGCGACTGATTTTTCGATTTTATGAGTTGCTGGTAACTTTGGAATAGTTTAGCGAATTTGTGAAGATCGTCGTATTCTTGTTGACTTTCCAGAAGTTGGTCACTCCTTTTGATGACTGTTTTCTTGCGAGGGCCTCTCCTTCGAAAACCCTCCGGAGTAGGCGAAGGACTCGGATTTTTTGTAGCTGATGGATTAATATTCTGCCGTGGCTCCTTCAGAGTCACCAATGGAGGCCGAGAATACGAAAAAATATTATTTTGATGTTCATTGAGGAGAATCCTCTTTAATTTGTCAGTCTCTTGAAGTTTTTTGAGGATTTGCAAAATATCAATGTCTCGTGCGACCATACCCGTTGCTTTGGCCACAAGCCGATCTTTATACCTCTTTCGACAGCACAGCAGCCCAACCATAAAATCGAAAAAAGTGTATTTCAGCTGCCTTCGATTATTGCTCGAGTATTTTGCGAATTTTTCCACATATAGATCCAATCCGTTTTTTTCGTTGTAAGCTGCATTCTTTTCAGTCATTCTTGCTGCTAAATTTATCGTCGAATCATTTAAATTAGCGATCCGATTGGTTGATTTAGTTGTATACTTTCTGCGGCAACATCTTCTTGTTGGTTTTCCATTAGAAGGGCCTTCTAGATCAAATTCGTACATTTCATTCGCTATTATGAGAGAAAATTGCTGTTTCGTGTAGAATAGGGCAAGAGTTCCAAAGACTCCAACACAAAGACTGAAAATACCACCGACAGAAACCAATCCCTGCTGGATTTTTGGAAATGTTCTGTAAGTTGAGTATTTATTCGCACTTTTTCTGAAGTAAAGATTAGCGAGGACATAATTGTGCTCATCTACGGTTTCGAGAGCTGAGGCTTGAGGCCTTTCCTCTGATGGGTCTATTTGATAGGATATTATGGAATGCGAGTTCATGTCAGAAAGCCATATATTGTCATCTGTGACTATTACTTGTTCGTTTACGAAAATATCTGAGTTTGTGGTCTGCTGACCTGCCAAAGTGTTCCAGTATAAATTGCTCATGTAATGAGAAATTGGAACTGAATAGTTTGTTGGGGTGAATATTGTATTCGAGAAAAAGATTTGTACTTGCACAGTAGAACCCGTTAGAGCTTTCATGACGTCATCATAAGGCTTACACACAATATCAGGCTGAGATGTGTCATTCATGCAACTATATGCAGTCAGCTTGATGAAATGATAGGTGTCAGCCAGAAAAGTGCCAACTAGATCGTATTGTTGAATAGAAGGGCACAGAGCGTTGCCGATACCGAATTTTTCGAAATCAACCTTGAATTGGCTCATGTATTCAGGGTCACATTTTTTCAGAGGGACATTTGTATTATTTTTCACAACAGTACCGTTTGGAAAACGAGTATAGATCCGATATTGCATTTGGAATGAGACATAGGAGGAAGAGAGATTGAATCCAGCATCTTGGACTGTGATAGCGAAAACAAAATTGGATGAGTTTAATTGTAGATACCCAGGATCTTGTAAAACCTCTTGTTGAATGCTTACCATAGGGTTGGTTCTGTCGAATATAGAGCTGATGGTCGCAAGGGACTGGACTAATGTGATCACGATCACAATTACTGTAAGGACGGTACCTGCGTTGGTAGTGAGCTTATGTTTCGAGTTAACGTTAAGATGTACGGGTTTGTAGAAAATGTCAAATTTGCCGATGATTGAAGCAAGCATTCTTGAGGGTGGAATTGATCGTTTTAACAAGTAATTAAAGTAGCATTATGCTTCGGCAGTTAATTTTAATTGAACTTAAAAAAATTAAGTCAAGAGAAAAAATTGTAGAGTAATTCGTTGAATCGGAATTTGTTGAGAAAGAATAGTAAATTCTTTATGAAAAAGGCCTCCGCCTTGAAGATCTCTTATCTCGGAAGATTCTCCTCCTTTTTTTTTAAATAGGAGGAATTGCTTTCAGATAATCAAGAGATGAGCTCATGGATGAGCTTTCTGTTCTTACCGGCAAAGTTGAAAAAGCAAAATAATAGTTTCTCGGTATGAAAAGAAACCAAGTACTTGAAAACTTAAAGTGGCCATTTTCCATTGCGTAAAAACTATAATCCACCAAAATTGCTTTTTTAATTTTTTTAATGATGAGTCCGGTTCAAAACCAGCCATCTTTCGAAATAACCGAAAAGAGTATAGATTGTGCCAGATGATCTACGACACGATATTATTAACATCCTATTCAAAATTTAGGAATTTCGAGCACCTCGAATGCGAGCAATCGGAACTATGACATTACATTTAAAACAGTTGAGGGTGTAATTAGCGGGGTGAAACGTCTTGCTGAAGGCCAAAACTAATGAAATGATGGGCGATAACGTCAGACTTTTTGAAAAAATATTTTCTAACTCAAACTCTGTTTTCGCACTTTCTTGAACTGTGAAATAATTCAAATAAAATTTATCAATGCTCTTTAAAATGAATATTCGAGTGTTCGAGATCTTAGCTAAGAGATAGATTCTCACAATTTTCGAATCCAAAATGTTTAAAGCCTGAAAATCAGAAATAAGACCTGAGGAAGGTTTCTTACACACTCATTCAAAGTTGTTTGGAACTCCATGATTCTACCAGAGCGGCTCGTGAAGACATTGATACCAAATCAAAATTTTGAACGAATAGCAGCAGTTGTGATGAAACGCTCCTCGTCTTGCGTCTTAGCGAACTCTGCCTCTTGGATAGATAGCAGTATTCCACTATTCTTCATGAAATTACCTCGATTCATAACACGGGAGTTAAAGCTCATTCCTCTCGATCTTATGAACATACTATTTTCACTCCCTAATCCACGTAGTCAATTATTCACATCCCCATGAGAATACAATGGCCTCTAATTTTGCTGGCTAATTAATTCCCTTGGATTGCTCAAAAAGAGAAATCAACAAATTAACTTAAGCGAAAATTTGGTAAAATTGCTTAGTGACAGCACTATTCGACTCCTTAAACTTCTAATTAGCTATCATGTTGAATTCAGCTTGCTTCTTCTCTCTCTGCCATGATCATTTGTTGAATTAATATGATTAGGTTGCATTATTGGTGTACAGTGTACTAACAAACATAATAAGCATCTCTGCAATTCCCTGCTCATGTGAATCCAGCTTTTCCAGAATAAACTTATTCCGAAAGAACCGGAGCCATCTACTTTGTCCTTCTAGGAATATTGCAGTTATATCAAGGCAGCGTCTCAGTTGGTACTCCATTGGCCAATGACTCAACGATCAGTTTCATGCACAGCTCTTTCGCGTATTTCAGCGAAGCAAGTATGAATGCGAAAGTTCTCATAGCAAACATCATCAACTCAAACTAATCTACAGCAGGTACAGCATGGATTCTAAACACTAACTCCTTCCTATTCTCCAGGATCTATTAATTCAATATTTTGCTTGCAACCTCACTAATTTTCCGTTTCGAATGAAAGAGAATTCTTCAGTTTGCCTTCTAATAATATTCATACTCTGCTTATTCTCCACAAGAGGGCTACTTGAAGGTAAAATTTTGTGCTAACTTCATTAATATTTACAAATAACACTTCCAAGGGCCTGAAAAACACTGACTGGCCTCATAATTTACTCTGATCAGATGCTCTGCAGTCTATAGCAATTCAACGTCAACAATACTATATTGGATTCACTCATAGAAGACAACTGAAAATTCGAGTTCATCTCGTAAGATTTTTCAGCAGGATTTTGACATTAATCCATCAAAAGTCAAAGAAACACCTTCTAAATTGACAACCTCACTTTAGTATCACCTTGATCTATCGAGATCCCAATACTCAGACTCTATAAACCCTCGTAATATACAGCAAATACCATGATAAAACTGATGTCCATCTGTGCTATTCAATTATCCAATGTTTTGCTGGCAAATTAAAGCTTAACTATTGTCGATGTGAATCCTGCATATGATTCCTACCACCAACTCACGTGGGGAAATATTTTCAAGGTTCTTGCTTTGTTCAAGGTGGTTTCTCATTAAGGTGAGAGCACGTGCTCCTCTCTAGGAAAATTCATGGAGTTCCAAACTTTTTCTGAATGAGTGTTTAAGAAACTTTCTCAGGTTTTATATCCGAGTTTTATGGCTTTGATCATTTAGAGTTCCGAAATTCTGAGAATTGAGATCTCATATAAGATCTCGAGTCTTAATTTTATCTATCGCAGATAAATTGTTATCTGAGTTAATTAGAAGTTCAAGAAAATGCGTAAGCAAAGTTAGAATAGCAAAATCTGTTTTAGAATATAACTCTGACGAATACATACCTTCTTTCCATGATCATTGACCTTCATCAATACATCCATACACTAACTCCACATTCGGCTGTTGTTCATATAACCATAAAATTTACCGTTGCTAAATTTCGAAGAAATGTATGTGCTTGAAAACCAAAACTGTATGTAGAAGATAATTTGGCACAACACGATGAGCGTTTTGGTTGCTTCAAATAATGTACTGGTTTTTTCTTGATTCATCAAAACAATTAAAAAAAATAAAAAAGTGTTCGGTGGATTTTCGAGTTTTAATGAAATATCGAAAGTAGCCATCTAACTGCTCATAGTTATTTTTGTCTCTCGTAGTGAAATGTGATTATTTCTCATTTCTCAACTTCGTTGGGACAAAGAACAGCAAGATCTATCTATAAACTCTCTCTGGATTCTCTGCAAATGTTTCCCTCTTTTATTTTTCCAAAAAAAAAAACTTCTTGGTAACTTCTGATGGAGACTTCTTCCTTAAACAGCTGATATTCTAATTTGCAATTTCCAATCTTGACGAGATCTTCTCCACTTTTTCTTTCAACTTAATTTTTTAAAGTTCGATCAAAAAGATAAATCCCGAAGCCAACAAACAATTTCTTTAATTGCTTTTTAAATAAAAAATCGGTTTCACTAAAAAAATGCTTGATTCAGTCTTAGGTGCATTCGACATTTTCAACAAACCCGTGCAACTTAACGTCAACTCCAGGCAGAAGCTCACTACTAACGCCGGTACCGTCCTTACAGTAATTGTGGTCGTGATTACTTTAGTGCAGTCTCTCGCGACCATCAGCTCTATATTCGACAGAACCAAGCCCACAATAAGCATTCAACAAGAGGTTTTACTAGATCCTGGTTATATGCAATTAAACTCATCCAACTTCGTTTTCGCTTTCACAGTTCAAGATGCTGGATTCAATCTCTCTTCCTCCTATGTCTCATTCCAAATGCAATATAGGATCTATACCCGTTTTCCAAACGGCACTCTTGTGAAAAATAATACAAAAGTCCCGCTGAAAAAATGTGACCTCGAGTATATGAGCCAATTCAAGGTTGATTTCGAAAAATTTAATATGGAAAACGCTCTGTGCCCTTCTATTCAACAATACGATCTAGTTGGCACTTTTCTGGCTGACACCTATCATTTCATCAAGCTGACTGCATATAGTTGCATGAATGATACATCTCAGCCTGACGTCGTATGCAAGCCTTATGATGACGTCATGAAAGCACTAACGGGTGCCACTGTTGAAGTCCAAGTGTTTTTCTCGAATACATTATTCTCACCAGCGAACTATTCAGTTCCAATCGATCATTACATGAGTAATTTGTACTGGAAAACCATGGCAGGTCAGCAGACTATAAACTCAGATATTTTCGTGAATGAACAGATAATAACAACAGACGACAATATATGGCTCACGGGCATGGGTACGCACATCATCACATCCTATCAAATAGACCCATCGGAGGAGAGACCTCAATCTTCAGCCCTCGAAACTGTAGGTTCACAAAATTATGTCCTCGCCAATCTTTACTTCAGAAAAAGTGCGAATAAATACTCAACTTACAGAACATTTCCAAAAGTTCAGCAGGCATTGGCTTCCGTTGGTGGCATTTTCAGCTTTTGCGTTGGAGTTTTTGGAACACTTGCGTTATTCTACACAAGACAACAATTTGCTATCACAATAGCGAATGAAATGTACGACTTCGATCTAGAAGACCCTCCTTCTAATGGAAAACCAACAAGAAAATGCTGCCGCAGAAAACATCAGCCCAAAGCGACAAATCGAGTAGCTCAGTTAAATGATTCGGCTTTAAATTTAGCACCAGAATCCATTGAAAAGAAGGCAAATTATAGCGAAAAAAACGGATTGGATTTGTATTTGGAAAAATTCGCAAAATACTCTAGCCATAATCGAAAGCAACTGAAATACACTTTTTTCGATTTTATGATAGGGCTGCTGTGCTGTCGAAAGAGGTATAAAGATCGGCTTGCAGCCAAAGCAACGGGCATGGTCATACAAGATATTGATATTCTGCAAATTCTCAAAAAGCTTCAAGAGACTGACAAATTAAAGAGGATTCTACTCAATGAGCACCAAACCAATATTTTTTCATATTCTCGGCCTCCATTGGTCACTCTGAAGGAACCACGGCAGAATATTAATCCACCAGTTACAAAAAATCCGGATCCTTCGTCTACTCTGGAAGGTTTCCGAAGAAGAGGCCCTCGCAAGAAAACAGTCATAAAAAGGAGTGTCCAACTTCTGGAAAGTCAACAAGAATACAATGACCTCCATAAATTCGCTAAACTATTCCAAAGTTACCAACAACTCATGAAATCGAAACATCAGTCGCCACTTGATGACAAAATATTGAAGATACTGGACTATGAAATGGACCAGACGCTATTCGATTTGGCGATGGAGGCACGCTCCAGTAAAGAGACACCTCAATGGTACGCTCAACTCATCGGTGTGAAGATTTTTGCCGATATACTGGAAAAGAAAAGGGCGAAAAATACTCGTCGCATGAACAAGCTCGAAGCAGCCGAATTAATAGCGAAAAAGTGGAAAGAGAATTGGAAACTTAGTCGTGCTCTGCAAAATGAACCAGACCCTGAAAAAAGAAAGATTATTCGCAGAAAAACGATGCTGATACCACATTCTAGGTTAGTCTCGACACCTAAAAGACCTAACGAAACAGAGTCAGCGAGTAATAATGATGAAAAAACAGTAGATATAACATCGGATATGGCAAGGCTAAACAATAATGCTGAAGAGAACTCCTCTCTCAGCAAACCGCCTCCGGTGGAGAGGTATCAAAGTGCAGATATGTCAAGCAATTCTGGATTGAGAAGAAAAGAAAGTCATCAGAATTCTTTACTTCTTGAAGAAACCCTCTCTGAGACCATTTCAATGGATAGATCCTCTCAGAGGGTATTATTAAATACAGTCCCTGAGAAATCTCACGGACCAAGCAAATGGGGACCCAGAAGGCTCGATCCGATTAGATCCACGAAAAAGAAAGAAAGGACACCGAGCGAGCAACCAGAAAGAAATAAGAAGAAGAATAATGGTATACTTTTCGATGAATTCACTCGGAAAGAGGCCATTGAGTCCGCTCATAATTCTTTTGATCATATTTTTATCTAAGAGAAAGTGCCTGGAAATTTGAAGGTAAAGTGATATTTTTTGATTTAATCAAGACAAGTCATTATATCTCGCTGCTCATTTTTTTTTTTGAAATTAGCTCATTTTAGCAATTTATTTTAGAATTCAGTTTCTTGAAAGATAATCTTACTTTACTAAAACTGGTAGCGAGATTTTCTAACTAGAGTTGAGTTCTTGAAATATTCGGCTCTGAAAGCCGTGTGTAATGTGAGATAGTAAAAAAGTCTATTCTAAATTTTATTTTCCGTCCATTACCAATTATTTTTTCATTCATTCGATAAAATCTTATTTGATCAGAGCCTCTTTATCTGGAATCAGTTCGCTTGGACTCTAGTAAATTTCAAGCTATATGGAATGGTCTTCGTGTTTCTAAAAGGAATTAGTCCTGATTCAAATTTGATTTGGTTTCTAAATATACTAGAAATTGCTTCAACTAGCAGTTCCGTTTATGAACCAGCTAATGCTTAAAAGCTTGCCGCTTCTCTGAAGTGTAACTAGTAACACTTGTTTTGGCACTTGGCATCACATTTGTTAACTTTTTTCGATGTTATTTAAAGGGAAATTTGTTTTCAGGTTGCTGCTGTAGGTGAGTAATTTCTGTAACTTGATAAGATCTCGAGCCCTTTTGATTTTGTAATAATTTTCAATTCAAAACGATTTGAGTTAATTCTTTTAAGAAAAAATGAATTTGATCGATACAGGAGAGTTTGAACGAGATAGATACGTATTGCTACAGGAAGAACGGGTCCTACAAATGTGGAACAATGAATATGAGAAGAACAAGATTGGTTTCTTCGCAAATATTTTCTCTAACTCTCAAGAAAATGAAAGCGCAGATTCAAATGACGACTCAGCTACTCCTTTTGTGAGCGAAATTCAGAATGACAACTGGTTCTTAGACGATTCTGATAGAGATTACTGTCCTGCAAACGGTGTCTATGAAGAGCAATCTGGAAATGAAAAGGATCAAGTAGTTCCAGAGGATTTCCAAAGAAGCGTGGAACCACACAACATTGATCAAGAGGAGCAAATTCAGGAAGAAGATATCAATGTATTCAATCCCAAAGAAGATTCATTGGACCATGAGGCTTTTCTAGCAACAGCCAATGTACGTGAAGCACCTTCGAAACACCTCTAAAATGCGATGGAGGTTGAATCTTCAAAAACCTCAGAAGGGCTTACGCACTTGCAATTTGAAAATTCAGATGACACTAGAAACGCTGTAAAGATCCTACCTAAATCAAATTTCAGAAAATTAAATGATTCGAGAAAGGAAACATCTAGAAAGAGGTCATAAGTGGCGGTTCTATTCTAAGAAACTAGAACTGAATACAACTTAGAGAGGCTTATTATTCCTTGTCTTTCTTTTCCTTGGAAATCATCTTCTGCATAAACTTTCATAATTAAAATCTGATATACATTTTCCTTATGAACTTAGAGAAATTTGCTTGCAAGCAATAATTCTTCGATCAATCTTAGCTCGTCTGGATTTCAGTACATATGATCACTTGTTTCATAAAGTACTCTAGCAATCATCGACAAGGGTATTATTCCCTTCGAGATAAATATTTTTTTCTCCTGACAATTCATGGTTCTCTCGATTGGGAGTATGTGGCTGTAAATTAGAGATTTGTCTACAGGTCTGCAGCTAATGAAACTTAAATCAATTTGTTCTTAAGACCAATTTAACTGTCATTATATCTCCAGTTTTGACTTCATTTTACCTATTAAATTATTGCCATGCTAACCAAACATAACTATGAAATTTTACAATGATATTGAACTAATCAAAAGATTTACAAGCAAATGAAAATCGCTGCTTTACTTTACACTAGTTTGCTGAAAGAAAGCTAAGAATCTTTAAACACCATCGTTGAATTTCATTTAGCATTTTGATTCTCGTTTTAAGCGACAAGAGTACTTATGTCTTTCTGAACTGATCATTCTTTTATTAACATTGGGATCAATGAACTCATCTATATTTTCAAGAGCTCTTTTCATCTGCGTTTTGGGTTTATGCTTTATCTTTGTCAAATAAATAGAATCAGAAGATTTCGGGCGCTCTCAATCTTCAAAATAATAAAATACCGCATGGATAGAAAGCTGAGTTGGATTTAATAAATAAGTTATTTAAAATAGTTATCTCTGGCACAATCTCACATTCTAAATTAAGCGATACTGGCTTTAACGTTTTTTTCCCTTAATGACTCACATTCTGATCATACACTGGTTTCAAAAGACTTTGAAATTCTTATTAATAGAGTGCTATTCAGCGTTCATTTATTTCTGATTAGACCAGACGCTCAGAAGACCATGATCAAGGATACGCTCAATTTGAGTCGCACTGAAGATGGAATTTTTTGAAAAGAGTCAGGAACTACTCACATCGTCATAACGCTACAATCAAAATTGCCAAGCCTGCCCTACCGAGATTATGGTTCAGATAGAGACATCTACAAGCGTATCTGAGTTTCTTTACCAAACTTAATATTACGAACTCTTACTCTTGTTTGGAAGAATCATCATGTTTAAAACAGCAAACTACTTATTAACTTAACCAATTAGTTTCGTTTCTGATAGAAATGCAGTGAGCAAATAAAATAAATATTGAAAAGGTTCTATTGAGATCCAAATGCGCTCTCGAATTATAGCGTCGACGCTGTTCGATTCTATTTTCGTAATTTAATCACGAAGCATTTGAATTTCTGAATTTTAATGCTTTAATTCTTTTAGAATTAAATTAAACACCAATTAAAAACATGTTCTCAGTTCTGAGATATCGAGGGCCATAAAGATTTCAACGACTCATCTTTTCTATGAAAAAAGTTCTAAACATCGATGCTTGATCTTATTCATAGAATTAGATAATTTTTGAAATTAAGAATGGAAACTCGTAGCAAAAAGATGGGAGTAAGGACAGCGGAGCCTTTCTCTCAAGCTCAAATGACTGAAAAAGAGCACAAGAGTAACACTTTGAGGGTTCCGATGAAGAAAAAGAAACAATTACTCTATAAGCAAATTTCCAACGAGACCCGAGCAGAGATCGTCCGCAGGGTGATCGACCAGAGAGAATCCGTTGCTGAGGTATGGAATGATTGAAATCTCTCTAGAATAGCTTATTACGAACTAATAGGTGTCTAGAGATCTCAATATTAAATATACAACTGCCAGTTCCATCGTTGAAGTTTATAGAAGGGTTGGAAGAATTGATAGAATACCACAGAAGCAAAGAAAACGAAAACCGAAAATTATTAAAGGAATCAAATTAAAAAAGGAGGAAGAAGTAGTCAAACAAGAATTTTTCACAAAAAATGAAGAAAGTGTAGACAGTGTCAAACTGGAAGAAGGCTCTAAGTGCTCATTTGAAAAGACTATGAGCAACCAAAGCAGTGTGAATCTGGATTTGCAGCAAATGAAATTCGAATTCGCTGAGAATGAAAGCAAGAGAGACTTACCTCCTCAGAAACCGCAGTTTCAAGGTCCTGGAACAGTGATGCCGCCGACGATGGGTCTGAGGCAAGATTTTCAACCAATTCAAAGGACTTTTCCTTCAATGGATTGGAGTAGACAAGCAAATCCTTTAATAAATCCCATGATACTGCCTTTTCCTCAAAATTTTATGCAGGGAGGATTGACACCTGCTTACTATCCAGGAGCCTCACATGTTCAAAATTTTATCAGCCGACCTCAGGCACCTGTTTTCTTTTCTACAGCGAGAAATCAGGGAATTTTGAATCCGAACTCGAATGTTGGAAGGAGCATTTTCGACCCGACAAAGAAGATTCCGGAGCAATAGGTACAACTCGAGGATGCTATATGAAAGGATAAGATCAAAAATAACGATATGATGATGTGACGATAATATGACTTTTGGCTAGATTGCTTGAAAGACACATCATTGAATAAAATTTCCTCACAAGCATTACGCTTTTGCTTGGAAGATGAAATGAAATTTGGAGCTTAGAGATTTTGAAAAGTGGAAAGATATGTATTCATTCATTGTTATTCAGATGCTGAATAATTGCACCATTAATAATGCTTTCAGAAACTCTATTTTTTTTCTACAACAATTCCTGTAAATTGTGAAACTTGAAAGCATTTCTATTTAATCCAATGGCTTTTTCAATTGAGTTTCGATGCAAATAATGTTAAATGATGCAAAGAAAAGTGTGAATTATATCGAACTTGTAATGAGTATTTTCACCCTGCGAAAAGTTTTCCTTGTCAATGATAAGAGCTCTCCTTTAGTCTAAGTTTAGTAAACGCTAATATTTCTCTGATTCTCCGTTTATATTATATTTTCTGATTCTAAAACTTGCTTCGAAAGGCCTGATAAAAGAGCATCACTGTGTTTGAAGAAAGCGGATTCGGATGATTTAGTGTATTAATTTGTTATTAAATAACATACACTCCATACTTTCGAATAATGCAAAATTCCTAAAGTATACTCTAACGAATATTAGTGATTAAAGTCATATTTTACAATTCATGCATAGTCTCCCGAAATTTCTATTAGCACTGCCATAAGTGCAACAGCTCGCTGTTTTCTCCCATCAAGGTGATCTCAACCTCTAAAAAGGATAACTAATCGGTGTCTTCAAACCATGTGCCAATTGCAGATAGGGAGAGATTGTATTAAAACTATCTGAAAATTGCACGAATGGCTGGTTTCCAAGTCTCATCTGATTCATTGCTTGCATATTCGAGAGCAGCGGCAGCATATTTAAAGCTCGAGTCTGACTCAAGCCAACATTTCCTATGCCATAACCTCCATTCTGTAGGAAATTATAACCATATGAATGATTCCAAGGCCTCAATGGAACCTGCCCTCCCAATGGAGAGGGTTCTAGGCATATTGGTCCCAGACTAAATTCTTTGTTATTTTTCATGAGATCGTGCGTTTGGTTCATAAAAACATGCTTTGCGCTATCCATCGGGGAGCCGATTTGGCAAAGTCCCGGTTCGATGCGGGTGATGGGTTTGGAGCCCTCATTTTCGCTTGATTTCGTGCATTCTTCCATTTCTTCTTCCTTGATACTCACATCTTTTTTCTTTTGGGCTTTTTCCATGATTTTCATAGCTTTCTTGCGGTATTTCTGCGGAATTTTCTCCACTCTGCCCTGCTTTTTATAGATATGCACGATTGAACTCGCTGTTGTGTAATTGACGTTCAAATCTCTTGCGACCTAAAACATAATATAACAATCAGTTGCATAGTTTAAGTTACTCTAGAGAGTCTTTCTTTTGCAATGATGACTCTGCGGATAATCACCTCTCGTAGTTCGTTGGAAACCTGTCGATAAGGCTTAACGGTCTTTCTTCTACCAAGATCTGCTGATAAAGATGGGCTGTAAGGCGGGGAGGATCCGTCGACTTCCTCAGCCTTGACAATGGATTTGCCTGTTTCTTCGTAAGAGACCATAGTGGTTTGGTTATTTGTGTGGAAATTTTATTTACTATATAGATCTTTTCTTCTCTCTGATTAAGTAGTTGAGCTCGAATCAAGGTGTAGGGAACCTTTAAACTACTCAAAGAGTCTTCGGTAATTAATATAATACCGCATTCGAGAAGGAAATGATCGATTTTCTATAATCATTAGCTATATGTCATCTATTTTTGCCGAAATTGTTTAACTATAACATCTTAATGCCGATTCCCTCGATATCACGATTAAGACCAATCAAATCTATTAAATGCTCTCAGAATCAATTTTATAAACAAATTAACGATCACGGAATTTGCGAAGTTCCAGATTTTTTTAATTAGATCGTGAGCATAGCGTCTAAAAGCGATTAATTCGACAAGGTTGCTCTGGGTAATGAAACTGAGTTTACAACCCAGTTAAGACGCGATTTCATGAAATACCTTCTATCCAAGACTCATTTTGAAGGAAATCACGCCTTCAGCGTTGCCTTAGAGTTTATCAGGAGTTGCTTTGGCATTTCAGCAGTTTATGAGAAAAAAAGAGAACCAAATCGTTAAGTTTTAATCGTTAATATATTACCTAGGGTAAACTGTTACTTGTCAGAAAAGAACAAATTATTAGGTTGGCAGCCATTCAATTCACTTTAACTGGAAGCAACCTGAGTTGCTGGGAATTGGATGCATTTTAACGAGAGAAATTATCAAACTTTTTCAAACAAGATCCTCATTGCATGAGAGTACTAATCAGTAGAGGAAAAAGCTATGAAATTGTGAGGGTTTTTGGAGGGGTGAGTGATGAATAATTCAATTTGATCAGAAATGGGGATGTTCAAGAAAAAAAAGGGAAGAAAGTGAAGAGAAGAGAAGACTCACCTCAATGGGCTGAGCATTCGAGTCAACATATGCATGAAAGAAAATGAAAGAAAATCGAATTGCTGCGGTTTCTCGAACGTGATATGAAAATCAGGATCAATATACACAAGAGGAATATTATGCTTAAATGGAAACTTTAGCTCAAAAAGTTTGTTTTCGAAAGAGAAGCTACATAATATGCATGGAGCGGATCAACAAAGCATGATCGAGGACTATAGTAAGGGATGTTTGATTTTTTCAAGATTGATAGTTGGATTAGAAAACTATCAGATTTTGCATCCAAATATCACGTTCAATGAAATTAAGGCAGTTGCATTCAAGGATCAGGGTTTGAGTCTTCACATGGTTAATTTCAATCTCGTCGGGTAGGAAAAGAAATATTCAGTGTTAATATATATTTTCAAAATAAAGGTAGAATTATTTTCAAGAAGAACGACAATTCATTGTAAGAGGTAAAGAGAATAGACTCCTCCAACATTGGACACCTCATTATTCTTATGGCAAAGAGAAATTTTTTTAGTTAAGAAATCAATGAAGCGAGCTCCTTAGTTTGTTTTTTTTAAATTGATATACAAAAAAGCTCTGTCTCCAATGCAAGTTTTGAAGGAGCTTTGCTCAGATCCAATTCGAATCCGCTAACAGTGCTCCCTCTTTTGTTTTCGTAGGCATTTGTCGGTAGAATTATTAATCTTTCTCAAATTTAGGAGTATGGAGGGTAAATCTCCGCCTAGTAATCAGAAGTATTCTCTTGAGCACGCTGCCTGGGTAGCTTCTCTTGAAGATTTGATCGTCATTCCTCTCCAGGCTGAAGGAAAAGCGGTTTCGAACTCGTAGATTCAATCTTTTCAAAAAAAAAAAAGGAACCAAGGCTCAAATTCAATAGGGATTTTCAGAGCTGCATCTATAGAGTTTCAATTATCCAGAGTTAACTGTTTCGTGGGAGAGCAGACAGTGCGGGCAGCTCCTGATGACTATGTGATTCTTATCATACTAAATTAATTAAACAGCTCGTAACAAAGCTCCAAAAGATTGCTTTAGAAATCCAGTTCTTCGAATTAGAATTTCCCATAAGGCCTTACTTCGTTTACGCAAGGCGAATGAATGAAATTTAAGAATTCTGACAAATACACAGAAAATTTGCATTTTCCATATTTTAAGTTTCTCTTGATATTCAAATTACACGCTTGCTCATCCTCAAATCAAAAGCAACTTAAAATCTTAGAGTAGCTGCATTTTCATGAGTTTTTCTGAGAATTCAGATTTCTTTTTAAAATTTTTATCATTTCAACTCAGCTTAATATTGCCAGAGGGTTATGATTTTAAACACATGCTGAATTTAGTTAATATTGTCTATTTTTCCAATTTAATACCAATAGCTTGATACAGACATATGCAATATATCATTTAAAGCTTCTTTGGCTTTGACTGGGCTCTCATGTGGGTCTTTGGGGCGTCCAACTTTGGGTCTGGCATCTTGGCGAGCTTGTTGACGAGGTCTTGGTTATCGCTGGATTGGATCGTAATGTCATCAATGAAATTGCTGCCAACGGTGTTCTTCACGGTAGCATCGAAGGTTCTGTTTCCAGCGAATTCCCATGGCTTTTTGGTTTGGCTGTCCCATCCTCTGACACCATAGATGACGGCATTGTGGGAGTCAACGGTGTTAGTGTTGTTGCCGGTGACGGTAACAGTGGTTTGAGTGCCACTCTTCCATCCAGCTTCAAGGAAGGTTTTGATTCCTTTGTGATGACGGCTGTGGTTGTGGTGGCAGCCTCTGCTGGAGTTTCTTTTGTTCATTGGCTTGCCAGCAATGAACTCAACGCTGGATTCTTCAGTCATAGCAATATCGCTATCATCAATCATTTCGACGAATCCGGATGGCTTTCTGGTTCTGTTGTGGGTCTTGTTGGTGTTGTTTCCTGGGAGGTAGGTGTTTTGGAAGTGGCGGATTTTACCAGCTTGGAAGGCTTCAACGGTTGCACCGGTGGCGGTGGTGTTAACTTCTTGGGCGTGATAGACGGCAGCAACACCTCTAGCGATGGACTTAGCGACGACGGTGCCGTTGACAGCGACCTTTTCTCCGTAACCGTATCCAACTTTTTCAGCGACAGCAACACCAGTGGTGCCATTGCCGTTCCTAAGCCAGGTATGTCCACCGAAGCGGGCACCTCCTTGCTTGGTTTGGTTGTAAGTAGTGCCTTGGAAAGCGAAGGTCTTATCATCGGTGAATCCGACGCGGCCTCCGAAAGTGGCGAGTGGTTGCTTGCCAGTGGCGCTAGCGTTGACAAGAACACCTTCTTTAACATGAGCCTTGGAGTTTCTGGTGACAGTGAAAGCACCCAAAGAAGTGCCGTTTGTGCTGACGGTACCTCTGACGGTAGCATCGAGAGCGACGTCTTCAGAGACTTTGATGCGGCTTCCGTTCTGGGCAATGACTCCTGTGGCAGTCAATCCGGTGTTGGATTTGCCGGTGACGACGGTTGTGCCGGTTCTAACAGCGAAGGAGTTGGTATCGGAGATGGTTTGAGCAAAGGTGATGTTTGTGATGTTACCTTGTTTCACGCCGAGAGTGCTAGTGAGAGTGGTAGCACCACTAACAGTAACGTTGGAGCCAACACCACCGTCAACGACGGAGATAGCACCATTGTATTTAACGGTGGCATTGGTGGTGTCACCGACTTTTTTGACTTCAGGGGTAGCATCGAAGCTGACTCCGAGACCAAGGATTGGGATGGTTTTTCCACCGAGGTTGTAGGTGAGACTTCCATTATAGCCAAGATTCAAACCATTGGTGGTGTTGAAGGTGGCTTTTCCAGTAAGACTGGTGCGGTTGAGGACGTAGTCAACGATGCCAGCCTGGGCAGTGACCAAAGCGATTAAGAATATCGCAAGTGTGACAGTTTTCATTTTCCGAATTTCTTTGATATTTATAAGAGAGTGAAAAGCTCTTGAATTTAAATACCCGCTGACTAACGATAACAAGAATTAAGTTATCTTCAGGAAGTAAAATTTACTAATAATCCACTTTTCCATAATATCGTTTTCAATTTTTCTAAATTAAAATAAAGTGATTCACTCCTGAGGCAGGCTACCGTCCAGGAAATTTATTCGAAAAAATCGTTCTTGCAGCCATGACGGCTGCTAGTTCGCAAAACCTTGCTTCTATAATGACGGTAATGGAACGGAAAAGAGATGTAGTGAAAAACGAAAAGCAAATAATTCAGAATAAACGTGGAAATTTTCAGAATTCATTACAAATGATTCACACTGAACTGCAGGAAAAAAATATTTTATGCTTGAAAAAACCTAATATCAGCTGCCTATTAGAAGAAATACCCATGTAAATTTGCATCCGTGCTGTATGAAAATTTTTTTCGTGAACATAAATGCTGTTCTTTGAAAATGAAACAATCCTATTTTGAGGAGAGACTCCTTAGTTCTTAGGCTAATTTTTCTTCGAGTTTGGTCTCAAAAAAGTCATTTTCAAAGAAGATTTCAGCAAGTGGATTGAATATGCCCAGAATTTTAATTGTTTTAGTTTAGAAAGGAACTTTCCAATTATCCAGTACATTTGTATTCTATAAGCAGTCGTGCGATTCATAATGTTCCTATCGTTCTTGTCCAGCTATACTGGGCTGTAAATATGAGAGTTTTCTACGCGGTGGCGTAGTAAAACGAACCAGACTTAATAGCTTTAACCATAATACCCTATTTGATTTTCTTCGTTTTTTTTTGTTAAACTCACGAACAATTTAATTTCTGAGGGTTCATTGTTTCAATAGACATTTCGGAGTGAGCTACGTATAAAATAAATGAGATCACAAAGAAACTTCGTGAGCTTTAGTGCTTCAGAAGCCACGCAACCTGAGCAAAAATAATCAGCCTCCAAGGGAGAAGAAGTGGCAAAAAGCCTACTTCTGTATGGCTAAAAATAAATCTCGAAGAATTGCACCAATAACAAGCACCAACAAGCTTCGGTGGGATATCTCGCTTTTCACAAAGATCAGAACGTCTCATAGAGGAATTGGAATAATCATTGGGTTTCATTACTTTTCTCAAATACGTAATATTGGTGCGCGTTTGAATTAAAGGAAATAAAATTTAATCTCTGGTAACTGAGAACTCTATCGGCTCAAATGCCATAATTTATAAATTTCGCATGGGTGTTTGGTTTTTGTTTTTTTTTTTCGAAAAAAAAGGTGGCCGTCATATATACAGTCAAAAAAGAGTCGGTCGTGACGTCGCACTCTGCTGATTGATTTGAAAAAATGAGGCAAGCTCATTCAAGTTATGGATCTCCCTCAGCTTATGGTTAACTCAGTGCAAAGCTAATATCAGCTAAAATTGTTACTCTTATAAACAGTTGGTGTCTCAGAGTTAATTTTGTTTGATAGTTCGAGAGTTTTCAGTTCAAGTGGATGCTAGGATCATTCAATATTGCTCATGTGGGTTCAATTTCATATGGAATAATTATAATCGGAATTATGCAATTATTGTGAAGCCATTTTATATAGTTTCTCTAAAGCTTCTTTGGTTGACCTTTTGGCTGGGTCTTTGGTTGGGTCTTTGGTTGGGTCTTTGGTTGTGGTCTTGGTTGTTGCTTTTGTGGTTGTTTTCTTAGTTGCTTCTTTGGCTGAGTCTTTGGATGAGTTTTTGGCTCTGGGAACTTTGGATCTGGCATCATCTTTGGATCTGCCATCTTGGCAACCTTGTTGACCAGAGCTGGGTTGTCAACGAGTTGGACGGTAATGTCATTAATGCTGTTGCTGGTAACAGTGTTTTTGAAACTAGCGTTGATAGTGTTGTTTCCGCGGAAGTTCCATGGCTTTCTGGTCTTGCTGTCCCATCCTCTAGCTCCATAAACGGCAGCGGAGGTTGCGTTCACAACATTGTTTGTGGCGTCGGTAAGGGTGACAGTAGCGTGAGTGCCAGCCTTCCATCCGGCTTCAAGGAAAGATCTGATTCCTTTGTGATGGCAGCTGTGGTTGTGGCGATGATGATGGTGATGGTGGCAATGATGATGATGGCGATGGTGATGATGGCAACCGAGGCTTGAGTTTCTGTTGTTCATTGGCTTGCCAGCAATGAACTCAACGCTGGATTCTTCAGTCATAGCAATATCGCTCTCATCAATCATCTCGACGAATTTGGATGGCTTTCTGCCGACCTTTTGAGTCTTATTGGTCTGGTTTCCTGGGATCCAGGTCTTTTGGAAGTGACGGATTTTTCCAGCTGACTGGTGGTCAATGGATGCACCAGTGGAGGTGGTGTTAACTTCGTGAGCATGATAGAAGCCACCAACACCTCTAGCTTTGTTCTTGGCGACAACAGTACCGTTGACACTGACGTCTTCGGTATAGCCGTATCCGAAAGCTTCATCGATACCCATGCCAGCGATAACGCTTCCGTTCTTAATCCACCAGTGTCCGCCGGCCACAGCGCCTCCTTGCTTGCTGACGTTATAGGTGGTGCCTTGGAATGCAAAGGTCTTGACATCATTGGCTTTGACACCGCCTCTGAAAGTTGCGTATGGTTTTTTGCCAGTTGCATTAGGGTTGAGGTGGATGCAATTTTTAACATGAGCCTCGGAGTCTTTGGTGGCAGTGAAAGCGCCCAAAGAAGTGCCGTTTGAGCTGACGGAACCTCTGATGTTAGCAGCGAAACTAACATCTTCATTGACCTTGAGGTGGTTTCCATTGGCGTTGATGTCTCCTGAAGCAGTCAATCCGGTGGTTGATCTCGCAGTGACAACAGTTGTGCCGGTTCTAACAGCAAAGGAGTTGGTGTCAGAGAGAACTGTGTTGAAAGTGATGTTTGCTCCTTTAGTTTTGTTGTCCATCTTCATACCAACGCTGCTAGCGAGAGCGGCAACACCGCTGACAGTGACATTAGAGGCTACACCGCCGCTGTTGATGATGTTGATAGCACCATTGTATCTGACAGAAGCGTTATTAGTGCCGTTAGCAGAACTAATTTGAGGAGCAGCAGCATCGAAGCTGACTCCGAGACCAAGGATTGGGATGGTTTTTCCACCGAGGTTGTAGGTGAGACTTCCATTATAGCCAAGATTCAAACCATTGGTGGTGTTGAAGGTGGCTTTTCCAGTAAGACTGGTGCGGTTGAGGACGTAGTCAACGATGCCAGCCTGGGCAGTGGCCAAAGCGATTAAGAAGATCGCAAGTGTGATAGTTTTCATTTTCCGAATTTCTTTGATATTTATAAAAGAGTTAAAAGATCTTGAATTTAAATACTGAATCCCGGATTAAAAGTTTTGCTTTAAGAATCAGAGCAATAATTTGATATCAGCTTTAATTTCTTAAAGAATCGTTTTGATTTCATTCTATTAGTGAAGTTACTCTTGAGTCACTTTTATGCTCGAAGTCATCCTTCTTTTATATTCTTGTTTAAAGACTGTTTCTAACCCAAAATGGTTGTCTCACTTCACGGTTCTTGACCTGATGATGGTTCTCAGTCTCGAAAGAGACACAGAAGAGCAAACACGTATCTCTGAGAGGCAATCTGGAGTTTCGTCATACCTACAATCCTTTACAAAACGTCTCTCAGAAAAGCATAGATATACATATATGTAAAACTTCCATAATAAACGCTTATTACAAGCTCTAACAAAGTTTCAGTACTTAAGGAAGAAAGTTTATTGGGAAATAATTGGGTTCCAGACTGTTCAGAAATTTAGCATGTAGAGTCTGTAGAGCGATTCCTTGAGTTAATACAAACTAAGCTGAGAAAAATACATGCTTTTGAAAGCAATTTCATAACTGACATATGCCTAACGCATGTTTTTTTTTTCTCTCTCAACAAGAAAATATTTGCTACATTTTCGAAGTCCTTATGACAGTTTCGAAGTTTTCGAATGGACCTTCCGGTATTTGGGTTTTCCGTCTATTTCTAAAACAGCCAAACGAAGTTCACTCGTATTGGAATATTACTTCTTGAGTTTAACTTGGCAGCTCAGAAATTAAGTATTGATGCCGCATTTCTGGAGAGTCTCAGAACCTAAACGCTCATTACTTCTCTGACTCCGTTTGGAATTATATCAAAATTACGGTAATCGTATCAGAAGCCAACAATGGCTGAATTTGAGGGAGTTTCTGATATACTCGCTTTCACTTTCGCAGTATGATCCTCCTACAAATGAATCAAACAGAATAAAAACTTGCTCCAATAAAAAAGATTTGAGACAAAAAATCGAAATAAAATGACTAAGTGTGAGTATTAATCTAATTTTCTTTATCATTTGAGATTTCTATGAGAGACAAAGTTAAGGCAGTCTGAAGAATTCAATCTTGTTTGATTAATTAAGGATATTTTGGTTAATAGATAAATAGATGCAAACATCTCCCAAGTTACGCTAAATTTTCCCTTCTGTACTCATCTTAGAGAGTTTTTTTGTTGGATGACTCATCTTCTCTTGCTCTTTCGGCATGACTTAGAGTTTGTGGAATAATTCTTCCTAAATATTCTTTATATTGGTTTAACTGCCTCTGAAGCATAACTTGGAAGTCTCTATCGGTCCTTTCAAATTCCGACATTGCATATTGAAAGATTTTTTCCGGATGATCTTCAAATTCTGCAAGTCCTGCTCTCTTATATATCCTCAACCTAAAATAATAATTAAGGCACGATGCAAAGTGTTTACTTTTGTTCAGTCAGATCTAAGTTTTGCATCGACTCAAAAAAAATTGGATGGGCTAAGTAGATTTCTTGGCCTTCTTTAACCAACTCTTGACAAACTTTCTGAATCACCTTGATTGTCTCATAGACTTCCAAATAGTTCAATTCCTCATTGATGCCAAGCCACTTTTCAGGTGTCAAAAACGCAGGAATGGTTGATTTTGTATCGAGCTTTCCGTATTGTGCTGCGTCGTTTAACTCATCAGAAATTAACTTTTGCTTTTGTATTATGTCCCTTTTTAATTTAGCCTGGTCACTAATGCTGCTAACTTACTTTAAATCGCCAAAACTTGCATCAATGGAAATATCTTACATACTTGTCGTCCTTGTAGACGGTGGCAATCAACAGATCAAGCTCTGAAAGTTCCATCCCATTCTTAGCAGCCACTCTCTTCTTGATAGTTTTCATTGACGTCTTTTTCTGTCGATTGCAAGTATTACAACCAGTACTAAGTCTTAGAATCACCCTTAGCTAGGAAATCGTCTTCTTCTAGATCATCTCGGTCTGTAGGACGAGAGACCTCACCGTGAGGATGCATGTCTGCCAAGCGCTTTAATGAGGGAAATAATTCTCGTCTTGTCTCTTGAAGAATTTTCAAAATGCGACCTTTCTGTCTCTTTTTTTGAAGTTTTTTTAATAGCTGGTAAGATCCTCCTATGATCGCTAGTCCTGTCACTCATAATGCTATGAGTTTTATAATATTGCTGTCTTTTTTGGGAACAAGATTTGTCTTCATAATGAGCCGTGTGTTAAAATTTTTATTTTATTAAACAATAGCGCAGAATGATGTCTTCTTACAATTAACTAGGCACTTTCTTCACCAAAAGTTAGGGGCCCAGATCCAAATTTATCACGTTGTTCCACCAATCTTTCATCTTCACGGTCCTTTTCATGAATGTCGGATTTTTTTCTCTTCTGAATATATGTTAGCTGATTTACTATTCAAATGAATTGGTGAAACACGACTCTATCAACTACAAATTCGCTGAAAATCTGATGAACTTTGGCAGGATTCACCTCTTATGCCTTCGTTTGTCTTCTAACGATCTCGAAAATTTATATTTTTTTGGAAACAAGGATAAGAGTAGAATTTACGCGATATGTAAATTAAATCATTCTGAAAATTAAAGTTTAGAATGTCTCCGCCAAGTGACTTTAACAATTCAGTTTACATCCCATTCATCATGCAAAAATGCGTCTCTAGCGATAAAGAGACCTAATATGAGCAATCTGCTGTTGGAAGAGAGTCGAGAGAGCTCAAGGCATTTGTAAATAGCTCTCATCTTCAAAATATTGCGCATGCTGTCAAGAAAGCAAGCTCCCACTTTGATTGACCTCTTTACTGGAGATACAAGTTCGAAAGTTCGTCAAGAATAAAATAATAGTTCATGAATTCACATCTATTTGAGCAAGATTCGAAGAGGAAAATCGAGCAAATCAATAATTTCTGGGTTTCTGGCAGCATACGGAGAGCGCTTAGAATTGTATTGAAAGGAGCGACTTTGATCTGATTCGTGAATAAAGGCTCACTTATAATTCTCAAAAAAGATCTCATATAAAGCAAGAGTTTTCGATTTATTTACATTACTAGCAGCAAAAGAGCAAACTTTACCCAAAATCATAGCATATGAGAGTTGGTGTTTCAAGAGCTTCTGATAAAACAAATCAGCTTACTGACAAATCCATCTATGCCAAACAAAATTCCTTAAGTCTATTTTAAAACAGAAAGAGCACCTTCAAGCACCATTTTTTTTTTCTCTCTCTCTCCAACCCAGCTAGTGCATAGATGCTTATTACAGCAGAACTGCGCTGTTTCCCATAAATGAATACATCTAAAATTGGTTGCTATCAAAAAAGTCATAAAGAAAATGAAACAATTTATATTTCAAAAGCAGAAAAAGCAACTTCAAGCAAAACATGGAAGTTCTAAAAAATGTTCACATTTTCCATTGATGCTGCTGAAAAGCGGTTACTCGCGAGACTTTCTCATGAAATAGTATTACATAATCCAATCGTTAATTGTATTGTTCGAGTTCAAATAATCCATATAACTCCTCCAATTTTGGAAAACATCGGTGTATCTCAACTGATTAGGATTAATTCGAGCTTGTTTGAGATGAGTAACATCAGAATTATCTTTGAAGTTTCGTAGTACTCTGAAACATATTTTATCGAAACCATTGGAAAAAGATAACTATAGGCTAGACCCATAGTATTCATCATGTATTTTACAATTTATCAATAGACATCTCGATTGGAGAAGAAAAATGAAACATTGAATTCAAAAATGCAATCTGATTCACTATTCTCAAAGAGCTCTTAGAACGAATTATGTTGTCTTCGAGCGTCAAGACCTTGTGACATCAGCAGCCATTGCCTCGTTGGCTGTATAAAACCCATAGGCATTAGATTCCGGGTTATATCTACTGAAGCGGCCATCAATTGGTGAGGTATATAATTTGGATGGTACAGAACCCCAGTACTGTAAGCATTTTTGCTATGTCCTACGTTCTCTAAGAGCTCATATTGCGAGGGATGGTTTTGAAAACTGCCTATTAGAGCAGGAAAATCGTTTAACTCATGTTTTACGTTTGAAAATTTCTGTTCTTGTTGAGCTTCCAGCGCAACTTGTTGAGTTGCTATATCATTAACACAGTTTTTCACATCGGTATCCTCTTCTTCTTTTTTAAAGATGAAGGAATGTATGGCATGATCCTCCATTTTGCAAAAATTATTTGTATAGTTTTCCTCTTCCTCTTTCTTGAAATTTGTCTCAGTTTTGAGAGCTATATCATGAGAATCGTGGAAATTTGAACAATTTGAGTCTTTTAAATCAATGGCATTTTCTCTGTGCTGGTGCTGGATATTCTTTCGCCTTTTATTTCTGGTTTTATGTGGGATTTTTGCCACTCTGCCCTGTTTTTTATAGACACTCACAATAGAATTTGCAGTTGTATAATTCACTCCGACATCTCTCGCCACCTATAGATCAAAGAGCTTAGAAATAATCAATGGAAGTTAAAACTCACCCGTGCGAGCCTTTCTTTGCCCTCGATGACTCTTTTAATGATGATAAATCTGATATTATTGGGGATCCTTTGATAAGGCAATGAACTCCTCTTTTTACGAGAAACCTTCACATTGTGGCCAGCCTCAGGGGTGGTTGCTGATTGATATTTACTTTCTGAGGGAAGACTGCTTGTTTTTTCTGGAGTGCTACAATATTCCATTTAAATTTTCTTTGTAGTTATGAAATGATACATGTGAACGATTGCTTCAGCTAACTAATTGTGAATTCGAGGGGAACACGGAGCTGGATAAAAATTTGATCAATGAAATAAGAGTGATTTGCAGTGACAATAAATTTTTCGAATCAAAAAGCGAAATAAAATAAATCGATAAATGGCTGAGATCGTGCTTTAATTTCGAAATAGCTTTTTTCGTTATCTATAACTTATTTATTTACCAGATATTTTCATTTTTGTTAAGCTAACAGTCCCCGGAGGTGTTCCAATGGAAATGACTGAGAATGACTTTAAAAATCTGCTTTCCTGGGTCGACGTCGCATTATGGACCTGAAGCCCACTAATGAGGTATTGTGACTCTCATTATAGACTCATACTCCAATGAAATCCTTTTCAGCGATTTCATTAAGAATAAATTAAAGGTTTTTCAAGTACTCGATTTAAATTTCGTAATGTAAAGGAAATAAAAAGGCTTTGAGGTTAACAAAGGCATTGAACATCTTGAAAACTGAATTAGTTTTAGTACTTGTGATTTATTTCAAAGTTGCAGTATAATTGTGTGTCTATGTGGATCCATCTAGATCTCATATTCTATTACTTTAGTGCCCTTGAAAAGGGAAATTTATCAGATGCAGACATTGCTGGGTGTAATATTTAGTTCCAATGACACCCTAAGCATTTTGAATGATGTGTCTTTAACATACAATTTCATTGATGTGATTGGACAGGAAAACGCCTCAGGCATTCGTGAAATCATAGCTTTTGGAGGTACGCAAGTAAATTATTTACTAGTACAAATCGAGTTGTTTCAAGACACCTGGATGAGGACAAGCTACCGACTGACTTAAACAAATTTTTGCAATTTTGTGATTATGAAACCAATTATAGGAATCTATATCTGGACAGAGTCATTAATTGATGAATTGGATTTGAAATCTAATTGGAATCAAAAATCCAGCAACCTGTAATGAGCTTGTAGTGGTCCGAAATACCAATGAAAGCACTCGACTTTGGGGATACTGCAAATTTCATTCAAAAATTGAACTAGTTATATTGAGATCTGCATTGAGCAACATTTGCAATATTGTTAAACTATAGAAGATGATTGAGGTGGTTTCTGAATTTCTGGAATACAAGAATAAAGAAGAGAATACCTCTTCAGTGCTGATTTGAATTTTTAAAAATGCTGTGAAATGAAAGAACTTTTCGACACTTACACACTCATGATCAGATTCAAAGACGAGAAAGCAAAAAGAGAGGCAAAAAACCAAATATGTATGATCTCTGAATCATTAGCTGCCATATTAAAGATTCAATGTTAGGAACAAAAAGAACGTTGATCATTTATCAGCCATATCAAACCTAAATAGCTGACCAGCATCAATGACATAGTGATAATTGAGCAGTTTCACACAACTGCCGTTCAAGTCGTTGCTAAATGGAATATAGTAGGCTCTTCATTATTTCAACATGATCCAAGAAATCTGCTAATGATGAATTGGTTAAGAGCTTTCGAGATTCCTCCACGAATTATAAAATGGAGCTGTGGCAAGTGCCAAGCAACTTGCTTTTGTTTGGAAAATTTATCTCATTACATATATACAGCATGGAAATTAAGAGTTTCCTTCTAAGGAGAAATAATTCGGATGTTAACTTCCACAAAGCAACAATTGGAAAGGTAAGTTACTTCAAAATAAAAAACTTCGCAATATTCAATTCAAACATAGAGGTGTGTATACCTTCTGATCATGGAGCTATCTGTATTCATTCAGCTGTTATCTCGTCGGTTTGAAAGTATGTTCTTGTTCCAATTAGAAAAGATTTCGCTGAAAGTCGGTTTTTTTCTCATATAAATCCTTGCAGAAATGATCTAAATCTAATTTTTTTCCAAGTATTTTTATCCAATAGCAGCAAACCAGCTTCCCTAATCCTAAAGATTAACATTAAAATAGCATTGTTTATACTCAACAATCAAAATGAGACCAATTTTTTTCCTGAGAATACATATTTTATCAAATCAAGCATTAAATGCCTTGTTACCTATACTTCGGAACTAGGCATTCTTCAAGTGTATAGCATAACACATACACAAATAAACGATAATCCATAAATTTTATATACTAGTAAACCGATAATTTATTTCCACCACAGGCCAGCCTTTGGTAACCGATAATTCCACGGCCTGCAAAGGATTCAGATCCATTTCTTCCTTAATAGCAACCGCGAGCTTTTTAAGCTGCAACACAATTATTTTGTGGCACCATTTAGTAATGATATCCCTGGTGTCTGATTGATTGAGTTCGTCAACATCAAACATAATCAAGAACTCCAAGAACGTCTTGTTCAGCTCTTTTGTTGAGAAATTTTCAATCATTAGACTTCCTTTCAAGTACAAGTTGAGTTTCTTCCACGACATGTTATCTTTGAAAACTTTTCTAACGTCTCTCTTGCTCGTATTTTTGACATAATTAGGAAATTTATCTAGCAGTTGCTTCGCGCAGTTCTTCGTATATTGGGTCCTCTTTGCGGTAATCTCTTTAACTCGCTGACTCTTAGGCGTTTTCTTGGTTTCAACGTATTGAGTAGCTTGTTTTCCCAAGAATTCGCCTAATGCATCCACAGATTGACTTGGAAATTGAACTTTTATTTCTTTCAAGGTTTGATTGTCTGCTTTTGAAGTGATTTCAACTGGTAATTGTTGTATTTGCGCGAAATGAGTTTGAAGATGAGCACTCGAATCCTCAAGACTCTTTTCAATCTTTTGATTTGCATTGGCAAGCTCGGGCTGAGCGAATGAAGGAGAATTTCTTTGAAAAGGACTTTCTAAATGATCATCAAAGGGAATTTGTGATATTTTTTTGTTAATGGAGTCATTTTCGGTGAAAGAATCTGTGGATTTAAGATAATCAGACTTCACTGGAAGTAATGGGTTCGGCTCGGCTGAGAAAATTTTTGTAGGGAGGTCGTTTGGAGTACCATTCTCAAAATATGCTCCAAAGTCTTGATTAAAGTCTTGATTGTAATTTTGAAATCGACTGGACTGATTGATAGTCGAAGCCACAAAGTCTTCCATCAAGTCGTGACCTTGAGTTTCTTCAGGGATAATGTCGGAAAATTTTCCATCCAGTGTTGGTTTCAAGTTAGGTTCTTATTGTTCAAGGTGAGACTTTTAATTGCTAAGGATAATTACTTTTAGTATCGGTCTGATTTTCTGAGAATTTCTCTTGAACCGGTTGACTAAAGTCAAAGAAGCACATTTTTCTTCTTTCAAAAGATTTTAATTATGCTGCCTCACTGTAAATTCAGAACGTTAATATAGCCGATGCTCTCGCTAGTACAATTAAACTACTAGTAGTGTTTGACAATTAATTAAAAAGAGGAGTAGTGGTAGATATCTAGTCGTCAGAAATCAGGTATTTTGGAGGAAAGGGGTTCAAAATGACACTGTTCTGCCTGGATTGGAATAGAAGCTGCTTCAAGGAAGGATGGTCGTAATCATTTTCGATATTTGCTGAGGTTTTTCGTTGAGTATTAGGGGCCTTATAGTTTCTAATCAGATCGGTATCGCCAGAATTTGGTAGAATTTGTGTAGACAAAACCTAATACTTATTATAGGACATAATTCAGATAAGCTTAAGACTCTCCTACGTTTGAACGCCTCTACTGTAGAAACCTATATTTATGAAAATTTGCTAGCATTTTGCGTAAAGAACATTTGAGTTTGAGAAAAAATGAATTACCCAGACTTATCTGAGTAACAAGCCAGTAATGAACACTTAAGTCAATATTTCTCGAATAACATTATTTTGCTTTTTGTTAGCTCTCCTAACACCTCACACATGTGGTACTGCTGGTAAGTCTATTTTAAACAATTAATTTCCTTTGATGAATACGAAATTAAAACTCCTCATAAGAAAACAAAAGTAATGTACCTTCTTGATGGTATTATAATAAGAGTAGGTAAACAAAATGCGTTCACAAAGCTTCACATTTCACATGAAAGAAAACAAATTGGATGCCCTCTAAATTAGATAGCAAACATTCTCTTTATTACTACAATATAGATCATTGATATGTCCTAGTAGCATAAGCCGACGCTTTTCTTGCTTGAGAACTCAATTCCTTTAATTTCGATAGCATTTTTCGAAATTTTTGTTCCACTTCGATTTTTTTCCCTTCTAAATTGACACAAATTCCATTGAGATCAAACAGCTGGCTATCAAATAACATTTCATCGTCTCGGATACTCTCAATGGGTATTTCAAGACTCGAATTTAGTTCGTCCGAGTCCGAATCTGACTCTGGCTCGCCTTCTTCCTCAACAAGATCTTCATCAACTAACTGACTCACGGTTTCTTTACCACCGGTAGGAATCGAATTTAAAGCTCTCGGCAGACCTAATGAATTGCCGTAATTGAGCCCTGGAGATAGCTGATTATTTATTTTTGTGGGATTTGTATCAAATTTTTGAAAGAAATAACGCTTTTGGACGATAGGCTTGCCGACACTATTGGAAAATTGCATACCCTTTTCTGAGTTCACTTTAATCAGTATTGGAGTCAAATTTTGACTGATTTTTTGAATTCCGCTTTGATTTTGAATATGCTGTTGGCTTCCCAAATTCTGATTCTGTTCTGAGTCAAGCGCCTCTAAAATAAACGATTCTTCTTGACGCACGGTCGGATGAGATGATTCAGATAACTTTAACAGAGGTCGTGTTGTGCTTGGCCTTTGCTCGGAAAAATATTTCGTACGGCCTGAGTCGAAGAGGTTTCTATTGGGGGAAGAGTCTGGCCAAATTGAACGGTTCATTATGCAGGGAATATCTTCAATTGTCCTCATCGTGCTTCCAAGCATTTGGTCGTACGGTGTCAATGATATTCGGGCCGAAGATCTCGGAGTCTCTGCTTGAGATTCTCGTTGGCAGTTTAAAGGCAATTCTTGGTAGATTTCATTAATTTCAATGGATTTCATGTGGTTGCAAATACTGGGAAAATTATCAAATTTTCGTGGTTTAAAGTATTCAGTATCAGGCATTGAAGATATCTTTAAAAACTTTGCTTTGGCAGCCGTCTTTGCTCTCTGAAACTTTTTAATAAAAGTGGCCATGGCTCTCTTTTTGAGGACCATCATATTTTTGAACTGAACCTTCGTTAAACTAATGAAAGCTGATTTTGGAATACAAAACCCTGACGCTATACCATCCGGTTTATAAATCATTCTGGGCTTCTTATTTAGCAGAATGTAGTTATATCCAAGAACGGAGCCAGGCCTATGGAGTTTGACTTCAGTTCCGTCCTTAGATAAAATCTCTCGAATGGTGCCTTCTCGCACGAAATAAACTGCATAACACTGGTGATTTTCTCCAAACAACGCCTCGGAAGTTGTGAATGGGAGCATTTCTGTGACTAATGCGTTTCGAAATTCTTCTGTGAGACCTTCGAAAAAACGTGAAAAAACGGTAAAGATATCTCCAAATAAGCGCTGTATGAGTTGGCTTTGAATTTCAAAGGGCAATGAGACATAATTACCATCTTTTATCGTTTTCTCTTGGATATTGAATGACTTTCCTTCGAAATAGAAATTGGCTAGGTCTGCTAAAAATTTGCTAGTCATATATGCTTTTCTTTTGTTTATCTTGGTTAATTTGATTGTCCACGATAGCAGGTCGTATTGCTCTTTTCTTCCTGGATTATCAACAGTCTCAAATTTGTCGGAAGCAGAGGCGAGCTGATGGAAAAATTGGGCGTAAAAATACGTTGCGATAAACTGTAATATCATTATTGAGAAATACTCAAGTACAGAGTCGGGTACAACCTCTCCAAACCCGACTGAGCTAACTCTTTCTGTCATAAATAGCAGAGCTTCAATATAAATGTCTGCCTCAGCAGTTGAGTCATGTTGGTGTATCCAAGAGTTTTCGCGAGTCTTGGACAATAGAATCCAACAACAAGTCATCACATTCAATGTGATCAATAGCGAAACAAATAATCTGCGAAGAGGTCGCAATATACGGGATTTCAGCAGCATCTTATTGCTCCAACGATTCTGACAAAACAGTCTCCGAGATATCATTCCAGCATCCTTCAGCCACAGCAAATGAAAAAATTTGATTACGATCAACTCTTTGCTCATCATCTCCCAAGGCACACTTAGCATAATAAAAATCAAGAATTGCCAAAAGAAGAAATGTTTGAACCCTACATACGGCCATCGAAAACTGATTGATGGTTGTGTTTGAGGATCTGCTAAGCTTTTGAATCGCTCTGCCAGGTACCGTATTGTGTAGTAAATTATCAAAAAGAGGTCCAATCCAATATCAAAATAGACCCACGTATGGTAATATTTCTGAAATGCGAGACGGTACGGAATGATGATCGCGCAATAAAATTTGATTGCAGGAATAAGCGTTTGGTTAAGAAAAAACTGGAGAGCTGTTAAGGTTCGGGTTGATTTGTGGACATCTCGTTGCATTAGTATTTGAGTAAAGATACTTCTGCTCTTTCGAAATTTCCTAGTTGCAAGCTGAGTGTCAAGATCTGATAAGCTAGTTCCTCTATGTGTTAGCATGCCTCCGAGCAAGGTTTTGATTCTGTATTTGTTTCTAACCAATCTCCATAGCGCTCGAGCGGATCTGTTGGATTGTATGTCGTTCTCGGCTTTGACTGCGTGGAGTGAAGTACAATGCTCAGTCATTCAACGAGTTTGTATGAGCTTTTTATTTTGATTATTGATTTTTTGTTAAAATTACTGGAGCGTGCGATTTATTATAAAATTCGTGAATAATTAAGCATTCGAATAATTAAATTAGAAATTTAAAATCCAAGTTTCGTTGACCGAGCTTTATCATGAAGATGATCAACCCAAAAATCATCATAGATGCTTCGCGAGGACATATGTCTGTTCCTAATCTCTCAAGCTAATATTGATTTGTAAATTCTGTAAATTAGAGAGTGGAGAAAAACAAAAAAAAAAGTGAAGCATTAAAAAATTGATGCCCTTTAAACTAGAGAGTAAATAGTTTCGGCTGCACATTCCATACATTACCTGATTAAATGTTGAAGGAACGTTGCTAAGGGATAAGGGTTTTTCGCAAAAAAGTAATTTTATTAACGGGCAGGGTATTAAAGTTATAGTTGTGCCAATCCAAATAAAAGTCAATTTGAAATCGCACTGCGCGATAATCGTGTTTAATAAATAATTAAATCTGCAGACCAACGCCTCAGATACTTATCCTATAGGTTAGGTACGGCTGGAAAACATAATGTAGCATCAAATCAATGATTGAATTCAGTTTGCATCTACCTAGTTAAATCCCAAACCCTTATTTCAGTTTTCTAACTCGGAGATCTATATTTAGGTCAAAATTTCGAAAAATTCCTGTAAGAGGACTGAAAATGAGAAAATATCTGTATCAGCTCTAAGTCAGCTCATATCATGTTGATATGCACTCCAAATTACGATCTATAACGATTCAAAAATCAAAAGGCAGGAATTGCCCATGTGAGCCAATTATATCAACAATCAGGCGATTAATTTTTCATTTGAAACTCGAAAGTTTCTTCTCATCGTTAGTCATCCCGAGCAGTACTCGAAGATAGTGTTTCATTCTTGAATGTCAAAATGAATTTATAAACCAAAAAATATTGTGTCGTTAAGTCTTTTGTTCAAATCCGAAAAAGGTTTATTGGTTTATTCCTATAAAGGAGAAATCTAACGAATTTGGACTGAGATTTGAACGCTTTATCGTTATAAAATCACTTTCAAAATGGATCATGTATGCTTCAAATTTTCCTTATTTTCGAATCACTGTTAACGCTTAGATTATGGGTCTTAGGGTTTTTGTTGATGTTGTTGGACAAAAACTGGCATAATATATGAATGATAATAAGCCCCATAATTAGATCAGCCAATTTCTTTTTTCTAAAACCAAACCTTTGAAGCAGACGTCTAAAATGAGCCAAGGCAATTATGTTAAACACAAACGCAAAACCCAATAAAAAAACAGAACTTTTGAAATCAAGAAACTTGTTGAGACTTGGCCTAGTCGATTTATATACGATCATAGATCATTAAATGCTCTAAGAGCCAAGAAGAAAGAATTTTGTTATCAACGGAATTCCTCAAATTAAGACATCTAAAATGCTTTAATTATTATTATTGTTGTTGAGTACATCAACAAAATTAGAACCAAAATACTTCAGAGTTGAAATAAGTTAACGAAAATTTGCGAAAATTCTTTCTAACATTATATATTTCAAAAAAAAATTCAATTAACGATGTTGCTTGAATATGTGAGCTGAGGCTTTTCTCGTCTGAGAACTTAATACCTTTAATTTCGAAACCAACTTTCGAAACTTTTGCTCCACTTCAATTTTTTTTCCTTCCAAACCCGCACAAATTTCGCTTAGATCGAAAAACTGGCTATCAAATAGCATTTCATCGTCTCGAACACTCACAATCGGTATTTCCAGACTCGAATTCAGTTCATCATTATCTGAATCAGACTCCGGTTCGCCTTCCTCCTCTACCACATCTTCATCAATTATTTGACTCACATACTCCCGGGATCCCAGTTGAATCGACCTCGAAGATTTTGAATAACCGAAGGAGCTCCTGAGAGTCAGCAGAGGATTTCGTGGGTAACTTGACTTCGGGACGCTTGTTTCAAATTTTTGGAGCAAAGTTCGCTTTTGTGTGGAAAAGCCGCTCGCGAAAGATTGACGAAACTTTTGCGGTTGTCCTTGGAGAATTCTCGGAAATTTTTGGCTTTGACTTTTGTGATAGGATTGGCTCTGACTTTTGCTGTAGTGGTGGTGGCTCTGGCTTGAACTTTCATATAAGTGCTGTCTTTGCGAGTCCAGATGATTTCTCGGTGAATCTAGATAGTGTCTCTGTGGATCCTGAGGCTTTTCAGATTCGTCCATCTCTAACGCAAGCGAATCATCTTGATTTATCATCGGATGATGAGAATCAGATAACTTTAACTGAGGGCGACTTGTACTCCATTGCGAGAATTTTGACCCGCTTGAGCCGTGGGAAAGAATTTTGTTTGGACTGGAGTCTGGCCAAAGCGAGCGTTTCTCATTACGAGGAACTTCTTCAAGGACTTTCAGCGAGTTCCCGAGCATTAGATCATATTGTGTTGCTGTTCCTCGAAATGACGCATTTGGACTGTTAATGCAGGAATCCGGTGGAGACTGCATGGGTAATTCCTCATAAGCGTCTTTTGTATCACGAGACTTGATGTCAGAGTTGAAAATACTTTGAAGATATTCAAAGCGTAGTGTTCTTATATTGGCTGCGACTGGCAGTGATTGAATCTTCGGGAATTTTGGCTTGGTAAGCGTTTTTGTTTTGTGAAACAGAATAAAAGTGGCCATTGCTCTCCTTTTGAGAGTCATCATATTTTTGAACTGCACTTTCGCCAAACCAATGAAAACTGATTTCGGAATACAAAACCCAGACACTATTTCAGCCGGTTTGAAGACCATCATCGGCTTCTTGTTGAGTAGAATGTAATTGTACCCAAGAACCGCCCCAGGATGATGAAGTTTAACCTCAGTTCCGTCTTTCGGTGAGAGTTGACGGATTGTTCCTGTACATAAGAAATACACTGCATCGCACTGGTGATTCTCCCCAAACAACGCCTCGGACGTAGAAAACGGAAGCATTTCTGTGACTAAAGCGTTTCGAAATTCTTCTGTGAGACCGTCGAAGAAGTGTGCAAAAACCGCAAAGACTTCTCTAAATAAGTATTGTGTTAGCCTGCTTTGAATCTCAAAGGGCAATGAAACATAATTCTTATCTTTTATTGTTTTATCTTGGATATTGAGCCACTTCCCTTCGAAATAGAAATTGGCTAGATCCTCTGAAAACTTGCCTGTTCTGTATGTTTTCCTGCTGCTCAATCTGCTAAATTTGATTGTCCAAGACAGCAGATCTTCTTGCTCTTTTCGCTTTGGGTTATCAATAACTTCAAATCTTTCTGACAGATACGTGAGTTGAAGAAAGAACCGCGTGTAAAAATAGGTTGCGACAAACTGCAATAGCATTTGGAAGAAATACTCGCCTACAGCTGCGGGTGCCACCTCTCCAAACCCGACCGAGCTGACTCTTTCTGTCATAAACATGAGCGCTTCTATATAAGCATCTATTTCTTCTTGATAGATATGTTCATATATCCAGGAGCTTGCTCGAGCCTTGGAAAGTCGAATCCAACCGCAAGCCATTAAATGCAAGGAGATTAAGAGAGAAACAATTAAGTTTCGAAGAGGACGCAGGATCCGGTACTTCAACAGCATCCTGTTGCTCCAGCGGTTTTGGCAAAGCAGCCTTCGAGCGAGCACTCTCCACTTCTTTAGCCAAAATACGTGAAAAACCTTGATGATTATCAAATCATGATTCATTAATTCCCATGGAACGCTGAATAAAATACAGATCAGCGTTTTCCAAAAGAAGAAGTATTTGATTCCTAGGAAAGGCCAGCGGGTATTCGTTATTGCTTGTTTATGAGGATCCGCTGTAATTCTGAATCTTTTGATCAAATAGATGATTATATAGTAAACTATCAAGAAGATATCCACACTGGCATCAAGATTGACCCACACATTGCCAGACTTTCGAAACGCGAAGCGATAAGGGATAATTATCACGCAATAAAAAAGGATAAAAGGAATGAGCGTTTGATTTAGGAAAAATTGCAAGGTTGTTAAGGTTCGAGTTGACTTATGCTCTTCAGGGTTGATGATTAACTGTGTGAGGATGCTGTTTCGAGATTTTCGAGCTGTGAGTCGCCCGGTGGATTCGATTAATGTGGTGGTTCGTCTTGATGGCTTGTCTCCGAATAATATTTTGATTCGGTGGTAGTTCCTGAGCAGCCTCCAAAGCTCTTTAGCTGATTTATTAGTCTGCTTACTACCTCGTTGTGTCTCGAGTAAATTAACTGCCGAACCAGGTTGCAACATTTGACAACTAAGGCTCTATCGACAAATAATTCTAATTAAAAATTTATGGAGGCTCCGAATTTATTCCGAATCAATTGATTGAGGATTTAATCAAACGTTTAAATCGATAAATTGAAATCCAGGCTGTGAGTTAAACAGTCTTTTGATAAAGAAAGGTATTCATTCATGCTTAACAGAATGAAGGGAATTCATAAATTTCACTTTGCGACTCGTGAGAGAAAATTGATTAATATTGGGAAAATGCCATGAGATTTTCTCAGAATCAAGGTGGCTAAACGAATAGATTTCGTCTTAAAAATTGTGGATTTCAGGAACCAAAGTCTTTCGAGGAGATAGAAAGCATCTCATCTGAATACAAAAATTTTCTATTCAAAGTAAGAGTAATAAAACTTTTCAGTTAATGAAAAACGGTAGTAATAATGACAATCGCTGCTGTCGAGAGGAGTAAGTATGTTGCTGCATGAACGTCCATTTCCACAATTGATACGAATTGACAGTGCTTTTTGGCACATCAGAGGGTTTGTTGGATGAACTTCATTATGTCAAGAAAAGTTACAATATTCTCAAGGGCAATGATTGGTTTAAAGTAAATGACTTCCGATACGAAACGTTACGCAAAGTCATTCTCTTGGATATTTTGAGGTCGATCATCCGATTACAAAACACACACATCAAAGATGCTTCCTCATATGCATAAAAAAAATAGTTAGCAGGCTTTATGCTATCTGCGAATAATTGTGCGGTAGTTTTATAGTGAGCACCACAACCTTAAATGTGAACTCTTTCCAACCAAAATTGATGATTCGATCTCGAGAGAGAAAATGCAAATCTTGAATTTGAATGAACGGAAGCAAAAGATTTCTTGCTGTAAACGACTTTATTCTGAGAATAGAGAGCTTTTGAGAGCAAAAGATTTGTCTCACTTTGTGTTTCAGAGGAAATTATTTTTCAACATAAGATCCTTATAGATATTTTTCATTGTTAGCATCAGATAATGAAAAAACTGATAAAGTCACTGTAACTGTTGATAATTTATCACATTGTAAGAATTAAATTTTGTTATAAGTTCAGAATGGACTTTGTTCTTATACCTTTCCTCTTCCTCGAAAGCACCAGAAGACTTTTACCTTTTGTAATAAGAGCAGCGATCGTAGGATCCTTAGTCATAGGAGTGACAGGAGTGGCAATTACGGGAGGGTCTTATCAGCTGTTCAAATTTATAAAAAAGAAGAAGCAAAAGGTCCTCATCATAAGAATCTTGAAGGAGACCAGAAAAGATCTTTTTCCCATTTTAAAGAATCTCGCAGATATGCGTGCCGCGATGGGAAACCAGTTTGGTGATAGGAAGTTCCTTCCTAAGCATATAACTGACAAATTGCTTTTATTGCGTAATTTATTCTTTGTAGTCTTTTCTCACCTTCGCTGTTTATAGCAAGAGGCCCTATCGTAGCCGTCAGGAAGCGAGCTGCTGCTAAATATGGCATGAACCTGTCAGCATTTGATCGTTTGGTTTCTACCATCCATAAGAATGACAAGTAAATTTGTTCATCCTTGATCAAATTTTAACAGAATAGGGATATAAAACTTATTCAAGATTTAATTTCTGGTGATATCGATGATGCAGTTCGGAAAGGAAAACTCGAGACAAAGGCAACAATCCCTGCGTTTCTGACTCCCAAAAAAATGCTTGAGATAAATCAGAAACTGGATGAAGTGGCTTTCGAGGCAACAAAAAAAAGACTTCAAGAGGCCATCCAAGAAGGTGTTGGGGTCTCCTTCTATAATCCTGAGTTCAAAGAGAAGATACAAAGTTTGGACCTGGATGACTCGAAGTAAGAGATAATTTCTTGCTGGCAATTGAATTTATTCTCATTTGAGGATGGAGATATTCAGGAAAGAAGGACTGACAGACTTTGACGACCACGCCGAAAAAATTTTACTTCATGCGAGGTCTGAGTACGAAAAGACTGATGAGAATTTCAAAATAGCAATAACAAACCAAGAACAATTAGCTGTCGCAGAAATAAGAAAGCTTATCGAGCAAGCCTCCAAGGAACGCAACAGGACTGAAGAAGTTAGACCACCTACTGATGCATTTACATTTAAAATTAAAACTCCCTATGAGTGAGAAGATTGGAATATGAATATAGGTTTGAATTTATAGTCTATGATGAGTGGTAAGTGTATATCTCATCTCATAAACCAATGAGCAAGGAGCGAATAAAGACAAATACTTTTAGCTGCAGTTTTTCAGAAATGCCCGACATGATCAGATTTATTAGCCATGCTGTTCTTCTTTGGTACACTTTTTGAGTATTATCTAAAATTCCACCATATTTAGCTTTCGGTAACAGGATTGACTAATCTGGCTTATTTGAGTCTATCAAAAATACAAATGTTTAAGGATAACATTGGTCTTCAATATAAACCATATATTTCTCCAAAATTGCATACAGCTTCAGCCTTAAATAATCCAAATATAATTCTTGCTCCGCATTTACCACGTTGAGCAGCTTTATCAAGTTGCGTACTCCTAAGGTGATAGCGTGTCTCTAATGCAAAAGATTATAAACATAAATATTTTTTTTTGATAAACTCGCTCAATAGTCACTGTACTCAAGACAGCGAAATATGAAACGTTCATATTTCGATGATTTAGCCAGAAGTGAAAAGAGTTTAAGTTTTGTAGTAGACTAAAAATTTATCTCTGACAATTAAATTTTAATGCCTGGCCCAACATGAAGGTCAAATGTTTGATGAAAAACGACAAAGTTATTGTTTAATACTTGACCATAGGAGTGACATAACTATCGACTAAGAAAGGTCTTAACACCTATTAAACTCAATACAAAATCAGAACAAACAAGTTTGTATTATAAGAGAATCTTGTGAGAGACAAGAAATGAGAGTATGGATAACAAACTAATGATCAAATTTTTATAAGTCTCAAAGTGACTCTTATAGTCTTATTAACTAGGAAGATGGGCATCAATTTCTCCTCTAGTTTGTAATTTCCCTTTTTCGTTTGATAGATTATAGTCATCTCAACCTCGAAAATATCATCAATAGTTCAAAAAGAGAAGAGTAATCTCTTTCTAATTTCAAGGATTTGAATTTCTTAAAGTTCGGAGTGGATTCTTAATGAAGACCAAAGGGTATCTTATTCTCGCTTCTGCATGCTAAGAGAAGATTTCACAGAATTATTGTTGGGTTCATAATTAAATTAGGTAGAGTATTTCTATAGGAAAGCATCTTGCGAATATGAAGAATATGATGTTAGAGCAGCTTTTGACGGCTGCTAGCTAGGGACAAAGCGGATAACTTAATAAACTCACGTTTTTATATTCAGTCCTTCGTATCAGGTTCAATAGAAGATCTTATAACATGAATCGTTGTTAGAGATGGAATGGAATTTTTAGAATTTGTTCAGTTAGCTGCCACCGCTCACATATAAACAAAAACTAGAATGTGCAGGGTCTAATTTGGAGCTGATAGACAGCACTAACACTGCAGGATAAAAAATTTACGAAAGAGATTGCACAACTTATTGAAGAGATTTCCTTTTGAATGGCATCAAAATCAAAGTGTTATTCTTAGTACAAGCGGGAGAAAACCTGATATATGGATTTATGAAAGTATTAATTGAATGCAGCTCATCTAGAAGTTTCGAAATATTTTCGAATCGGTATTTATGTTTTGAGTTTGCATCCGCTATTGTAATTCTTTTGAAAATTGCAAAATCTTGAGTGATCTACTACTTTTGAGGTCGAGCAAGCAAGATGAGATCATTATTTTTGTTTTGATCAACTTTTCAAAGTAGAAGTTTTTGTTTAGAAACAAGCGTTCATCTTCTGTTATATTACGCGAAACAGCGGTTAGTCAATAATCACACCAATTCGTGATTCCAACACCACCTCCCCCCCCCCCCCCCCCAAAAAAAAAAGAGACCTCAATAATTTAAAAACAAAATCTGTGAGATTTACTAAGTAAAATCAATAAAAATTGTAATAAGCAGTTTCTTCATGGAGACGAATCTTGTCCCAAAAAACAGCAAAAGAATCATAAAATACTTGGCAATAGGAATGGCAGGACTCGCAATAATCGGAGGGTCGTATCAGTTCTTCACAAACCTCCAAAAGAGGAGGCAAAGAGATCGTGTTTTAAGAATTTTGCATCAGACAAGAAGAGATCTATTTCCGATGATAAAGAACATAAAGGATAGTCGCGACTCAATGTTAGAAGAACTTGGTGGTCAAGTCCTTCCTCAAAACTTGATTGATGAGTTAATCAATGCAGGTAACTGCAGAATTTGCTCTGATTGTAATAATCTTGTTTGAAATCTCTAGAAAAAGTCAAAATGGATGCTGTCAAAAGGCGAACTGCTTTGAAAAATGGGCTCACTCCTTCAGAGCTTGATCATTTAGTTAACACTGTTTACAAAGATGACAAGTAATCTTGGTGCATCGTTGATTTAAGTCTAATGTAGATAGGGATATACAACTGAAGCGGGATTTGATTGCTAAAGATCTTGATGATGTACTGTACAAAGGAAAAATCGATCTCGAGACAACACTTCCTGCATTTCTGACCCCTCAAAAAGTGATTGAGATTGATAAAGAGCTGGACGAATTGCTACTGAAGGCAGGAACCAAAACTTTAGTCGAGTTAGTTCGAGAAGGTGTTGAGCTGTCCTTCACAAATCCAATTGTTATGGAGAAAATGAATAGCATAGATATCGATGATGAAAAGTAAGGGATTTTATGTGATCCAAAATTAATACATCCTCATTTAGGATGGAAATTTATAAAAAAGAAGGCCTTGCGCATTTTGAAGATCACCCTGACAAAATAATGCGTTGTGCGAGAGAGAAGTATAAAAACGCTGACCCAGGGTTCCGAATGGCGTTTATGCAACAAGAACAGCAAACTCAGCTTAGATTAATGAAGGCTATTGTTGAACAATGTGAGAAGGAGAATATACCTCTAAATATGCTCTCATAAACATCGCAATAAATCGCTAATACATAGTCTATGCATATAATAAAGAACCTGGTTTATCTTTCTCCTTCAAATAAACTTTAGAAAAAAACATAAATTTAACCTATGAAGTGAAGGATCTATATTCACAGTTAAATAGGTATATTTATCGTTGAAGCTTGCTCAATCTTCCAAAATACAAACTGAAATAAATTGGGTTGTCTAACATTGATTCTTCTCTTGTCTCTGTCAGAGAAAATTTTGAACAGGTTGTATTGCAAATTATCAACTGATGTGGGTGAATCATGTCTGAGGAATAATAAGAAATATAACTACAAACTGCTGCTGTAAAAATAAAAAATTTTTAAAGTGAGGTTCATGATAAACACAAATCCTGTTCCAAAAATCAGCAAAATCACCATAAAATACTTGACAATAGGAGTGTCAGGGCTTGTGCTAATCTGAGGAGCCTATCAGCTCTTCAAAAGATTCAAGCCAATGAAGCAAAGGGATCGCATTCTGAAAATCTTGCAAGAGACCAGAAAAGAGCTTAGCAGATATAAACGCAGATGTGCTTCGCCGACTTGGTGGTAGTGGAGCGTTTCTCCCAAAGGAATTCGTTGATGAGATGATGAACTCACGTAATCATTTCAAGTTTATTTTATAGTGGTAATTAACGCTTTGAAATTGACAGAAAAAGATCATATTCTGGCTACGAAAAATCGAGCTGCCGCGAAATACGGCATAAAATCCTTTTCAGAGATTGATCAGTTGATTACTACCGTCTACAAAGATGACAAGTAAATAGATTTTTTGTTGATCAAATCATTATGGAATAGGGAGGTGCAACAGATGCAAATGTTAATTACCACAGATCTAGATGATGCAGTGCAGAAAGGAAACGTTGACATGAAGGCAACAATTCCTGCCTCTCTAACTCCTCAAAAAGTGCTTGAGCTCGACAAAAAAATGAAAGACTTGAAAGTTATGAACGGAATTTTACAAGAATTAACTCAAGAAGGTCAAGCAGCCTCCCTAGACAATCCACTTTTCCTAAAGAAACTTTCTAATTCGGATATGGATGAATTAATGTAAGGGGCTCCGCGTTAACTGCCTGATTGTATTTTAGGACGAAGATGTTCAAGAAAGCTGGGCTCGCAGAATTTGAAGATCATCCTGAAAAAATCATTTATCACGCGTGTTCAGAGTATTCGAAGACTGATGTGAAATTTCTGGAGGCATTTAAGAAGCAAGAAGCACAGTATACGCAGGATCTGATCAAACTGGGCTAGTAAAGAAGACCAACTGGGAAAAGCGTGTCTCGTTGATGATTGTATGGCCATTTGGTAGGGAAATCATTTGATCCTAAAGAGCACCAAGATTAAATATTGCTCAGTAGTGTAGCAAAATTAAAGTGCGTGTTGATAAATTGAATTTCATAAAGACTCATTATTCGCAACGAATTTCTCATTCCAACTGATTTCTGAGATTCTCCAAGTACTTTCAATAGTAGGTGTTACAGATGATAATTATGAAAATTATACGTTACTTCTGTTACTTGGCCTGCTAGATCGTATGAACTGGAACATCTATCAACCTAAGGAATTGGTTGATCATCTTCAATGGAGGATTCTCCGAATGAGATTCTAGAAAACATCATGAATGAAGATCAAGCATAGGTTCTTTGTCAATATTGTCGTTCTCGAACGAGATCAATCTAATTCTTGTTCATGAATAGTGAAAACGATATCTACTATTGAAGAGCAATCATTACAGATTAAAATCTTGAACTAGAAAAAAATAAATTTTATCTCCTGTATACCATGGAGGCAAATCTCGTCAAAAAACACATATCATCAAAGGCATCGCGGTAGGAGTGGCAGGGCTCGCGTTAACTGGAGGTGCTTGCCTGCTATTTAAGAAGATTCAACAAAAGCGACAAAAGGATCGCGTTTTGAGAACCTTAACAATGTTACGGAAAGACCTATTTCCAATACTAAATCGTATGAAAGAGATGCGCGAAGCTTTTCTCCAGCAACTCGGTGGTGGGTTGTTCCTTCCTGGAGAAGTAATTAATCATATAATTAATATGGGTAACTCTGAGTTTTGTTCTTGCTTTATTACCACTTAGAGAGGGACAATATCCAAGCTGTAAGAAAGCGAGTGGCTGCTAAAAATGGGATGGGATTTGAAGAGTTCGAAAATTTACTTGCTACCGTCTACAAAGATGACAAGTAACATTATTATATTTGTGATAAATCATATTTGGATAGGGAAGTCAAGCAGAAACAAATTTTAATTTCTAATGAGCTAGCTGACGCGTTGCAGAAAGGACAGGTCGATACCAAGGCTACAATTCCTAAGTTCCTTACTCCCGAAAAACTACTCGAGATAGATCGGAAATCGAAAGATGTGGTTCTGAACTTAGCAAGCAAGGCGATACAAGAGTTGATCGAAGAAGGTCACGAAGTCTCCTTTGAAGATCCAATGTTTGGAGAGAAATTGAAAAAAGTTGATTTCGATGGACCAATGTTAGAAATTTAGTAGTTTCGTGTTATGTAATGGATTTATTCCCTATATTTCAGGTTTGAGGTGTATGAGAAGGCAGGACTAAGTGCTTTTGAAGACCATGCTGAAAAAATCTTGATTCATGCTAGGGAAGAGTATTCAAAGAAGGACAGAAGTTTTGAAGCGGCCTTGCATCAACAAGAATTACAATTTCAGAAAGAAATGCAAGACTTATGGACAACTTGTGCCCAACAGCCAAATATTCCTCTGAGGGCAAGTGGAAAAATGTAGCATGTGATAAATAAAACTCATCACAGTTGTGGAGAAATTTATTTATGAATTTAAAATCTCATATGGCACAAGCGTTCATTGTCCAAACTGTAAATTAAACAATTTTATCTGTCCCAACTTCATTGTCAATTCACTGAGCCAGCAACCCTCAACTACTACTACAATGAAAATGCTTTCTGTCCTTTAAACAATCTTGATGAAAATTTCTGATATTTTCCAATAAAATTGCCAGTTTATTATCTACCTCATTCTCTCTTCTAACAAAAGCTGATGAAAGTAATGCTTTCGGGATTTAAGGATATACAGCTGATTATAATTTTACCTATAGCTTACAATTCAATTTCCATGTATTCAGTGACATTAAGCTCTTGTCCTGAAAACCAACAAAAGATCAGAACAAAAATAAGAGTATCAGGGCTAGCCCTGATCGGAGAATATTATCAGTTTTTCAAGAGATTCAAAAGGAAGAAGCAAAAAGATCGCATTCTAAAAGTTTTGTAAGAGATTAGAAGAGATATACCCTAGTTATTCTGCGTGTCTGTGTGAAAAAATAATGAAGCAGCTCTAAGAATTGTCAACACAAAAGGTTGGGAAAATGTAGCTGTTGATTGGACATTTCCCTTAATAAAATCACGATGGTTTACATTTGGTTGCCACAGATTATCGTGCTGATGAGTAATATTGGTGAATCAATGAGCATTTATATTTGATTAGAGATGTAAACTCGCAGAGGGAGGGTATGATGGGTGATATTCAAGTTGCGATACAAGAAGGAAGGGTCGATATACAGGCCACAATTCCTCGGTTCCTGACACCTGAAAAGCTACTTGAGATAAATCAAAAACTGCAAGAAGCTACTCTGAAAGCAAGAGACAATGCATTACGACAGTTAGCTCAAGAAGGTTGCTCTTTGGGTGACCCGATCTTTAAAGAGGAAATGAAATTTTTGGATGCAGATGCGTCGAGGTAGGACGAGTCGAATGATGAAAGTGCTTTATGTTTTATTTAGGATGGAGATCATGAAGAAGGAAGGGCTGGCCGATCTTGAAGATCATGCTGAAAAAATCATACTCTATGCGAAATTAGTGTATACAAGAAATAATGTGGACTTTAGAATGGCGCTCAAGCAGCAAGAAGAGCAATTTGAAAAAGAATCGGAGGAGCAATGGAAGCCCTTCATTGAAGTTGGTCAAAATTAGATTATGCATTTTATTACTCTCGAGCTGTTTACACTCGAATTGTCTCGAATTGAAGCATTTATTAAATCATTATTGTTAAATTCTCTCAGTCAGAAATTCTACTCCAATGCCTGAATTCGGTAGAAAATATCCTTAATCAATAGGGAAAAATCTTGCTCTCTCCTCAAACACGAGCCATCGTCTTCTTTTAGTGTATATCACCTAAGAATATCGCAACATTTCTTACTGTTATTTTAGTGTGAATGGTTTGCAAATCAACTAAAGCTCTTATAAGTTGGATATATTTTCCGAATACAGAGTCAAATGAGGTTATCGATGATATTGGAAGACTTTAACTCATCATGTTTATATTAGAAAGTATATGGATTTATTCAATTGAAATTGTTCCATTATTACAACAAAATTGTGATTAATTCGTTACAGAAACCGATAAAAAATTAAAGATTGATAAAGAGGCTAAATTTGAGTCTTGGAAACAGAAATTTTATTTTTTCATTAAAGTTCGGATATCATGGCCAATCCAGTCCACAAAGCAAACCGGAATATCATGAAATATATGGCAATAGGAGCAGCAGGGCTGGCATTGCTCGGAGAGTCTTATCAATTATTTAAGCGTCGGCAACAAAAGAAACAAAAGGATCGTGTCTTGAAAATCTTACAAGAAATACGCAAAGAACTGTTTCCAATCTTTCAAAGGTTAAAAAAGCTCCATGATTCTCTCAAGCGGTTTCTTTATGTGCGTCTTCCTGAAGAACTAGAGAAAGCACGAAATAGCGGTAACGCTAAGTTCAGCTCCTACTGTAATAAGATCTTGAAATTAATAGAAAAAGGCAATATCGAAGCTATCCAATTACGAGTCGCTGCTAAGTATGGGATGGAGCTTTCAGAGCTCGATCAGCTGGTTGCTACTGTATTCAAGGATGACAAGTAAGTTTGGTCGATCGTCAAGCATTTCAATTCGTTTAGGGACGTAAAACTGAAGCAAGATTTGATCTCTCGTGATTTTGATGACGCAATTCAAGGAAAACTTGACACAAAGGCAACGATTCCTGCGTTTTTCACTCCTCAGAAGTGTCTTGAAATAAATAAAAAACTCAACGATGCGGCTTTGAGTGCAACACGCAAAGAATTTCAAGAAGCATCTCAGCCCTTTTACACGAATCAAGAAATTCTCACGAAAATGAAGAATGTAGATATAAGTGGAGCTAGGTAAGACATTCGTAATAGGCCACGAATTTATATATTCCTATTCAGAGCGGAGGTTTTTAAGACAGAAGGACTCGCAGATCTCGAAGATCACCCTGAAAAAATCATGTGGTATGCGAAGAGAGAGTATGGAATAGCCGATAAGGGCTTCCAAATGTCATGGAAAAAACAGAAAGAGCGATATTTTGTGGAACTTAACAGATTGATGGAACCTGAGCTGGAGAAGACCAAGACTAACATATTCCAAAGAGTCCAGCATGAGGAAAAAGTCTAGAGACTTAGAAAACGCATCTAATTCGTCGGCAATTTGTAGGTTGAGTGAATTTCATTATCTCGTGCTTTTGCAAGGTTCTATTTTGTGGAAAAACCTAAAACTAAGGTCAGTACATAGCTTTTACAAAATCCTATGCATAGAATCTGCTAGGGGCTTGCAAAATAATCAAAACTAGGCTATATCTCAAACTTGCATAGAAGGGGAAAGTTGTTTCGTATTCATTACTTGTAGCCTTACATTCCGAACAAAAAGCAAGGGATTATATAAAGCTTTACACATGTATTCATGTATTCGCCAAAGTTAAAGACTTAAAGCTTTTAAAATCTTCATATGTGTAGTCAGACACCTGACTCGTACGTAAAATTTTAAATGATCTCTTGAATAGACAATATTTTTGTGCTATACTATTATAAACTCTGGAAAGAATTCTCAGCTACTACTCTTGACAATGTTCGTTTGAACGTCTGCGTGAAAGCTTTACTTGCCATTGTACAATTACAAGCTATATTTACGCTGGCTGGCTTGCATCATTTGTAAAGGTAATCTTTTGCAGAAAATTAATTTGAGATTCACGAAGTCATTTTTAAAAAAAAGCAGAAAACTATCATATCTAAACGTACAAACTCTTTACAAAGTTTGCCTGTACTACATATTTATGCCTGAAAGAGAGTGCGCAATGGAGAAATTCAAAACGAACTCATTTAACTGCTTAAACAGAAATGTAATTAGTTCGTTTTGGAAGCAGATTCTCCATCAGATTCACTCGTCGGAATTAAGGAATTTTCAAACCTATAAAAGTTACTTCATCGTACAAATAAATTTATTAATCGGTAAGATATGGAGACGAACCCTGTTCCGAAAACAAACCGGAATATTATGAAATATTTGTCACTAGGAGTGGCAGGACTGGCAATGATCGGAGGATCTTATCTGTTATTCAAGAGAGTCCAAAGACAAAGACAAAAAGATCGCATTCTTAAGATATTCACAGAAATCAGAAAGGAGCTATATCCAATTTA
>ENA-UOTX01000245-UOTX01000245.1-compost-metagenome-genome-assembly--contig:-NODE-245-length-60882-cov-14.616134_pt1 | contig 60882 bp, 29 predicted proteins | sample MGYA00238143_ERZ746982 | MGnify/ENA primary metagenome ERZ746982 (study PRJEB28758, sample SAMN06268862) | compost metagenome | isolation source: single cell | place: USA: California, Emeryville, Joint... | reverse complement strand
GATAAGATCGCTCCATTTTATGGAATCGAAAATTTAGAATCAGTCATGAAAACTATACGATTTAGTGTTGATCACCAAGAAGAGCAAGCAGCAAGTTATCTAAGGAATGCGGTTCTGAGCAAAATCACACCCAACAGCAAAAGAATCATTGATGCCCATGCTCTGTTTCAAAAAATGAAGCAAAACAGTTCGAAATTGCGCGAATATGATGAGAATTTCGAGGAGAAAGCACCAAAAGCAGCATCACTTTCCTTTTCATTCGAAAGGTATTCACATGTTATGTTACCTTGTTAGGTTAACTGTTTTTTTTCTGAAGGGATCTCAAGCCATATGGAGTCAAAGAAAAAATCACCGAGATTCAAAAGAACTCAGCATTTAGAGTTTCTGCCAAAAAGATTGACTTAAACACAGTGAGTTCTAAGCTGGAACTACTGAGACGACCATTTGGCGAGAAGAGCAGTGACCCTTACAAAAAGATTAAGATGTTGTAATTAACAATTTTGATCGCTGCAAATGCGATTGATAATTTTGATAATTGATTCGCTCCTATAACTCAGAGCGACAATTGAAATTTTGGCAATGATTTGGTATCAATGTTATTATAATTATTACTAAAAGCTTATTTATTTTTACTTGTCTTTTTCAAATTTATTCGCTTCATATGATAAACTTCCTCAACCATAAATAAACAGCATAAGTAAATTTTTTAGCATTTCATTGCTATTCTGCTTAAGCCAGAGAATTCGAATATTTATTTGCTCTCAAATAAAAGAATTCAATTTTATCGAAAAAAATAATGATGTCAGCACTTAAGCCTTGCTTATTAATTTGGATATTTATCATGGTCTGTGCTCGAGAAGGAAACACTCAGGCAACTGCAAATACCGTGACTGCAACGAATATTCAGCCTCCACAAAAAGTCTCTGAAGAAACAAGCAGAGCAGTTTCCAATAGCAACGACACCGACCTACCCAAGGAAGCTAGCCTGAATAGTTGTGAGGGTTCAACTCGCGATCAAAACAACAAGGCTCGACAAGGAGGAGAAACATTCAACCTCCTGTTGAGAGAGATTGGAGAAATAGAAGGCCAAATTGCTCTCCATCGTCAGAAAATTGAGCTATTAAATATGCTGCGTGATTTTTACATTGAAAATAATATGACGATCCCTGTAATGATGCACTTTTTCATGGAGTCACTGTAATGATTCCTTTAGGAACTAGGAGATGATTATTATAAGCTTTTGGAGGTCAGAAGCGAGGGGAAATTTTCATCAAAATCAGAAAGTGGGTCTATTAGTAGAGTTAGTACTACACCGCAGCATTCATCAAGAAGTGCCAGTGACAGTAGGCGTGCAGAAAGCAATTTGATGACTAAATTTATTAAAAAATCAGCATTTTTGGTAACCAGAACTCACATTCTCAAAGCTTAAATCACCACAAAGGTTGAAGGAACTGCTCATGAATCAGTTTTTTTACCAACAAGAGGCTTTTATAATCATACCAAAACAATTGGCGATGGTAGTGATTTATATTTATTGAAGTCATAATCTAATTTGCATAGACAATTTGACTCCCTGGCTGCTGGCTCTGATCGCAAAGGGTACTGATATTGAGTTTTATGACTTTCGAGGCACGAAAGTGCTTACCGTTCCAACCGGTAAAAGAATAATGTTAGTCTCATCACTCTCAACCTAACTTTTTCTTTGAAAGGAAAAAATATCATCAAATTATCAGCAAACACTGGAGCAGATGGTAAACCTTCATGTCTTCTGTTATTGTAATTCAAATATACCCGTCATTAGAAATGTTTGTAATATCTTTGGCTGACGACGGTCTATTGCAGCTTTACGTAATAACCGCCACTAACGTTCGAATTGGTAAATAGCACATTCTCATTCATGGTTGTCATCTCACTTTCAAAAGAAAATAGCGAGTCAAACTTAAACTCTTCGAAATCTCAAATGAAAAATCCACATCGCTACAGAACAGAATTCACCTATAAACTAAATTTTTCAACCAATGTCAGAGATACCCTTGCTTTAGAGGAAGCTGAGAGAACTACTAGCCCATTTTCGCCTTCAGATCCTCAATACTACACTTCATTGCTGTCATTCACTTTATGGCCTAATAAATACTTCCTGATTGGAACTTATTCTGGAGAAATTTTGTAATTTTCATTCTCAAATTTCCTGCCTAAACTCCCCTAGAATTTATTTCAGAAATGGTACTTTTGGAGCAAAAATGCAGGTGGCATCTTCACCCATTCTTGTGCTAGACAGGATATTTCCATACGTTCTTTATGCAAGTAAATTATCAGAGATAATATCCGCTTAGCGTATCAAACTCTTCCTATTAGCGAAAGACAAGCTTGGTTTAATGAATCCTCAAACGTTAGAGAATGATAAATATATTTGCGAGAAGGTAAGACTCGCTTCATTTTATAATCTAACCCAAAGCGTCTATCTGAAAGCCTGGAAGCTCTGTTATACATGCTGTTGTCGACCTTTATGGGAGCACAATATTTTATGCGTTGGTCGAAAGCGGGGAAATACTTATCTATGAGCTTAAACCAAATTCGCAAAATTGCAAAGGTACGATTTCATCTGAATAGCAACAACTGAATATTCACCATTATACTAAACTAGTGATTTCGAAACGAAACTCAATTGTTGGAGCTCCCGAAAAAAATGCAGCAGAATCTAAGCTGCTTAATATCAAAAATTATATTCTCTTCCAAGGCCACCCAAATCAACGATCACTGCTTGCTTTCAATGTCAGCAGTATGAAATTTTGCAATATGTTAAGGTTATCCCGACTAAATAGGTATTCTAACGCCAGATTTCGATGCCCTGAATGGAGTCAGCATGACGCTGGCTGCTCCGGAAGACAACTTAAGGACCATTAGTTATGCCGCTTTTAAGAATGGTCAGCTTTCTTCGTTAATTGCTTCTGTTGGCGAAACTGCGGAAGGAAACAGCAAAATTTCAATACATGAGATCACTATCCCTCGACCTCCCATGGACGATTGGTTCTCAACTGTCAGGCTGCCAATGTATTGAATCAATATTCTTGATTTTAAGTGATGATGATATTTTGTCTAAAAAATAGCATTATAGTATCTGCTGTGCTTATCTTCGGATATCATTTTTGCTACAAAAAGAAGAAAGATGATGAAGGACAAGACGAAGATTATTTAGGATATCAGAGGTATGGTGGAAGAGGAAGTTCCGCCGATAAAGCCAGGTTAATGGAGGAGAGACTGCAAGAGATGGAAAAACGTATTGGGTCATCTTCAACAAGACAGCAAGTGGCAACAGAAGTCATTGAAGAAGACGAAGAAATTGACACTCAAGAAATTAGCTATGACAAATATTAATTGATTTAGAAAAGTGGTTGAGATAAGCAACAATTTGAGTTGGCTTTATGTTTGAATATTGGTTTTGTGCAAATTCCTTGTTATGATAAGTAAATCATCCGAAAGAAAAGAACTTAATGATCAGAACGACGGATTAACTATTTCGTGCATTATTTTGAACACAAATTCTCTCCAGGTAAAGCATTTTGATGCCTTACTAACAAGATAGTGGTGTCCTTTGATAGGAAAATATCTTATAATTTATGAATTTGGTTGAAAAAAAGTGTGTGAGAGATTAGCCTCTGACTTCTAAACGTCGCCACATTGGAGGTCAAGCGAAAGATAATTGCGAGTGAGAGCAAAATATTTGCTGTGCTTTGTGAAAATTTTGTTATAACTAAGCAAAAACAAAGGAACTAATGCATAATCTTGTTGAATAATAGGAAATATTCGAGATAAAATTGTTAATAAATTTGTACTTATTTTAAGCATATAAAGAAACAAAGGGAAGCGAAACAGCTTTCGTCCTTATATAAAGATTGTGCTTTCCAAATGATAAAATCTATCTTATTATATTGTTCAAATAACCTGTCTTCCAATTTGGACTGTCTTACTTTCGCTGCTTCATGCCCAAATTATTTGTATGCCGAGAAACCTGCGGGCGTGGGGGTTGAAGGTGCAGATCGCCACGAGAATGCTCGTCGAATCTCGAATCATAGTCGACGCCAACCTCCTCGAGTTCTTGGCTATCAATGTTCTTGCTAGTACTTCCTTTAGTCTTCTCTGTTGAATTTAAGCTGAACGCATTCGGGTCCTCTATTTGAATAGAGAAAGAGTCTACTATATGAGTTTCGACTTCAATTTTGTATTTTTTCTCAGTTCTTGTCGTTTTTTCGATGTCCAGTTTCTCTTGTGGTCTGCTAATTGTTTTCATCAAAGGTTCTGCTAATATAGGAGCTGGAAGCTCTCTTCTTTTTATCTTCTCTATATCAACTCCTTGCAACCATTCATGCTTAAATATTTCAGCTATTCCGCTGTCAGCACCAAGTCTACTTTCTGGATGTTTATCAAGTAGCCTCAAAATAAAGTCCTTGGCCTCTGGCGACACAGAAGAGGAAAAATCTGGAGTCTTTTTCATGATTTCTAGCCAGAGTTGATTGAGCTCTTTTTTCTTAAAAGGGACTTCTCCGGTTAACATCACATAGACAACTGCTCCTAATGAATAATAGTCTGTTCTGACGTCATAGCCTTTCTGACAAATCATCTCAGGACTCATAAAATGAGGAGTTCCACAAATCGTCTTTAAGGTTGATTTCTTCAAATTTTCGACTTTTTTTGATATTCCGAAATCGCAGAGCTTAATATATCCTTCGTAATCAACAAGCAAGTTCTCAAACTTCAAGTCTCTATATATGATATTTTTGGAATGGAGTTCTTGAAGAGCAAGCAATATTTGAACAACATAGAATTTCGCTTGATCTTCAGTGAACTTTGAGGCTTTTTCTCGCAATTGTTGGAGCTCTCCACAAGGAATAAAAGCCAGGACAAGATAGCAATATTCAGCTGTCTGAAACGCAAAACGCAGCTTGAGGATTTGTTCGCAGTCCATCGAAACCATAAAATTTCTCTCTCTTAGCAAAAGCTCACGTTGCTTATCTCCAGAAAATTTGGCCTTTGACATCTGTTTGAGTGCATAAAATCTTCCATTAGTCTTCATTTGCACGAGATAAACTTTCGAGAACCCTCCCTCTCCTATTTTGGAAATGATGTCGAAATCTTCCAGAGTTAATTTTGGATCAAGAGATTCCGAAGATATTATGTTCACAGTGCAATAAAATGGAATGAGCTCGATCCTTTTGGGAAGAAAAGAAAGGAGTTGATCATGTAGACTTAGCAAGTAGTCTAGATGAAAATTATTTTCCTTCGTTTGAAGACCGACAATTGAATAAACTGATTCCAATGGTAGTCCTTGATCGTACAAGATTTGAGCCGCCTCAAGGCGCAAAGTGGATATGAGCCAGCCGGATGTATGAAACTCTTCGAGAATATTTGGAAGCTCGATTGGCACTCTCAGTTGATGTTGAGAAATCTCAACAATAATTACTCTGGCACTTTCCATTTTAGGCACGTAAGTCGTCTTTCTCTTTTGGGAGGTTTCAATTCTGGTCTTTCTTGGCAGGAAAGCATTAAGATTAGGTTTCATGATCTTTGTGTATAAAAAAGTTTTCTGTTATTTACCTCAGAAATGCACTGACTGCATTTAAACCAAGAATTTCATCACTGACTTAAAACGCCAGATACAAACGTACACAAACGCTTTCAAGATGGCGTTTAATTACCTTTACTGGAAAAAAAAATGAAAGATTTTTTGAGATTTGAGAGATAGAAGCATCCATGAATAATATTGAATATTTTACGAGGTCAGTTAATCTGAAATAAATTAATTAGCACCTAATTACCAGTAGTTAAATGGCTTCATGCACCTACCGCAAAGATCGATTTTGAGCAACGCAATATTAATTTACAGTCACATGTAGGTGAAGAATTTGATTCCTCATCCTTCGCGTAAGCTTGCTCTAAATTCGTTCATTGAGTTGCCGCTTTCTCTAAGTAAATTTAGAACGCTCTGTTTAAAATAAGTCTTAACAGAAACTTTTAATAAATTTCATAAAATGGAAGATGCGACACCTCTTGGTAGTTTTTCATTCACTTATATAAACAATATAAGCGGCACATTAAGCATAAGATGACTGTAACTTAAGAGAATCGAAGGAATATTGCTTGCTAATAGGATATTTCCTTGAATCTTGAGTGTAAAGAGAAAGAGCTTTTATTGTTAAAAGCAAACTAAATCGGAAACGGATTTGTTAGGAAAAAAATTTTAAGGAAATGTGGGTCTAAATAAAAATTTCAGGGTTAATGGCTGCTAATCACAGAAGATCTTTACACTTGAAATTATATCCAGAATTGGTTTGTTCATATTCATTAGGGAATATTTTCCTTGTCTAATAAATATATAGACAATAATCGAGGTGAAGCTTGTGTTTTGATAGACAATTTTATGGAATAAATTAGGATCACCAAAGGTTTCCCAATTTAGATGATGATGATAAAAAGCATAGCCACAGGTGCCAGCTTTCTCTTCTTAGTTAGACTCAATTCTTTCCAAGAGATTGAGTAAAACCCATTGAATTCGTCAAAGCAGCCGTCTGTTCTGAGCTGTCCCTTTCAAAGTCAAAGCATTTATGTTCCGATAAATCGGCTGATATGTGTCTAGCCTCAAAGTTAGACCCATACTGTAGACCTGTAGTTCTTCGAGGCTAGAATCATAATTGACTCCATCTTCGTCCTGATCAGCATCAAGCTCTTGGCAGCTCATATACTTTAGAAAATAGCCTAGAGACTTTGCTTTTTGAGGTATGTTTAAGCTGAACCTGTTAGGATCTTCAATTTGAAACGAAAACGAGCTAAGGGCGTGAGCACCATCACCAACAAATTTTACTTTCTTAGCCTCGATCACCACTTCTTCGATTTCCATTTTCACTTGCGGTCTTTGCATCTTCATTGTTAAAGATTCCATTATGAATGGAGTCGACATCTCTCTATTCTTTATTTTTTCGATATCAATTCCTTCCAACCATTCGTGCTCAAGTATTTCGGATATTCCGCGCTTTGCGCCGAGTCTTCTCGTCGGATCTTTATGTAATAATCTCGAAATAAAAATTTTCGCTTGTTTCGAGAGAAAAGAAGGATATTGGGGTTCCTTAGTTACGATTTGCTGCCAGAGACGCTCGAGTTCCTTCTCATTAAAAGGGATACTTCCTGTTACTAGTTCATAGATTAAAGTGCCTAATGAAAAATAGTCGGTTCTGACGTCGTATCCTTTACGAACAATCATTTCAGGACTCATAAAATGCGCTGTTCCGCACACAGTCCTTTGTAGCGAGTTCAGATTGTCAACTTTCTTTGCCATTCCGAAATCACATAGCTTGATGTACCCATCGTTGTCAACAAGCAAATTCTCAAGTTTCAAATCTCTGTAGATGATATTTTTGGAATGAAGTTCTTGAAAAGCTAACAGTATCTGAACGAGATAAAATTTTGCCTGTTCTTCAGTGAATTTTGAGACTTTTACTCTCAATTGATGAAGATCGCCGCAAGGAATAAAATCTAAGACGAAATAGCAGTATTTAGTCGTCTGGAACGCAAAATGCAATTTAACGATTTGGTCACAGTCAATTGAGATCATAGAATTCCTCTCTCGTAGCAGTAGTGTATGAATTCTATCCTCAGATAATTGGGCTTTCTGCAGCTGCTTGAGAGCATAGAATCTGCCATTTGTTTTCATCTGGACGAGGTAAACTTTGGCAAAACCACCCTCTCCTATTTTGGAAATGATGTCAAAGTCTTCCAGAGTTAGCTTCGGGTCCAATAATTCAGATGATGGATTATTCAGAGTGCAAAAATAAGGCACAAGCACAATTTTCTCAGGAAGAAAAGAAAGAAGTTGATCATGTAGACTTAGCAAGTAGTCTAGATGAAAATTATTTTCCTTCGTTTGAAGACCGACAATTGTAGAAACAGTTTCCATTGGGAGCTTGCGAGTGTAAAAGATTTGAGCGACCTCGAGACGAAGAGTTTTCAAGAGCCAACCGGACGTATGGAAATCTTCAAGGGTCTGTGGAAGTTCTATTGGTATTTTGATCTGATAGCGAGGAATTTCGATTATGATCTGCCTCTTGACTTTCATTTTTGGTTTATCATTGGCTGTTCGCTCTTGAGAAGCTTCATTTTTGAATTTATACTGTAAGGTAGTTGTTATGGATGAGTTCATCATTTTAAATAAGAAATAAAACTTTTTATACATCAGGATTGGCTCTGCTGTTACTAACGCAATGCTCATCATTCTTAAAATTAGCTGATCGGATTTTAGAAAACTTTAATTGCAAAAAACGCATTATAATCAGTTACATTGTTTTTATCCTTCTTCTTGACTTCAAAATCACTACATGTGTCATGCTCTTGAGAGCCTTAGTAGACCTATAATACAGCAAAAAATTAGTTATTTTGACAAAAGAGTTGATAATTTTGCAATGTCAAAATTCAAAGTTGAGGGTGCACGCTTAAAAATGCCGCTGGAATAAATCAAAAGCGATTGCTGGAAAATTTTGTCAGTTTACCCGTTATATCAGTTTGCGTTGAGTGCTGATAATTAAAATCTGACTGAATCCATCTATCTGATCTGAAATAGAACTAAAATAGCTCCTTTCCAATTAAATTTTATTGAAGCTACCTCCGAACTTATTAATAACTTGAAAATGCAAAAGTGGGAAAACAATAGTTTGGATTAAATATGTCTTCTGCTGCTTATTCGTTTCTTTCAGCTTCTTTTTTTATTCAACGCTACGGATGGCTATTTTCTTAGGAATGACTGTGAGCAAATTGTTTAATAGATATATCTAAATAAAGAAGCACCTCAATGACCGTGCGATCCACGAATTTCTTCATACACCGTTATTATTGTCATATTTCTAAGCAAGGACTCCCACATTCAATGACATTCAAATGAAAATTTTGCATAATTGGCATTAAAAGAATCATTCTCTCCATATTTTCTGTGAGATCAATCGTAAACTTCATCTCAATGAACAGATTCAGCAATGCCCACAGGTTCAACATTAGCAGTAATAACAATATGAGGAAATGACCCTCTCAAATGATATGTTAAATTTATAGATAGTTCTGTTAAGAGGAAATTGTTATTTGCTGTTTTTCGTAAAGGGCAGTTAAATATGTTATTGCTATCATAAAGCCTGGGAGCTATCAGCAGTAGGTGCACGTGAGTTCACTTTCCCGAACTTCTCTCAAAATCCAGTTAAGAACATAACGTTCAAGTCGTCAGTGAAGGCAGAATCATGAAATTCGCCGAGCAGAAGCGAATCGAACCAACCCACTTCATGATACATGCGTTTATTCTTCTGTTTATGCTTTTATTTCAGATTTCAAATGAGAACAAGAAAGAGTAATTAATCTTTAGTTACAGATAACGTATTTGAAAGTTAGAATCTATTTCAATTTGGGTTTCTTTTTCTGGGAAAATTTGGCTGAAAAAGACATCAGCTGTAATTTCTAAACGAAAAGTAATATCAACTTGTTTTGATTCGAAAATTTCAAGGGTTTTTTTTTCTTTAAATTGAAATTTTATTTTTTTCTTTTTGAGATAGAGGATTACCTTGAATAAGATTGAAGGCCAAGTGAGTCTGAATATAAAATGAGAAGCTACTATTGTATCATGGTGCAATAATCTATTAAACTTTTGATCGAAGTTGCACTTAATATTATCAAATCAAGAAGACACTAACTCTCATCATGAAATAATGTCCACAAAAAAAAATCGATGAAAACTCTTTTTTTTCTCATTTTTTATCTATTGTAGGAGTGTGACTCTTTTGGGTACACTGATTTTATCTAATGGGCTATTTATTCTCTTACTCACCATGGCCAATTAATAGCCGAAAACACTCTTCATTTCGCTCAAGAGCAATTCATCACGAATGCTGTCATTTTCTGTAGATTCACTAGCCCTATCATCTCTTTTTTCGCTTTTGAAATTATGATTCTGATTGGAACTTAGATGTTAGATCCAGTTGCTGCTAGCCCTCAAAAACAAGAATATATATCAATTAATTTGACACAACAATCAAATAGAATAGCATGGGCTGCGGAGCAAGCAAACCACACAAAGAGTCGAATAACCCGACTTCAAGCTCTACTAAAAAGCCTGTCGAATCCAATATCGCACCTAAGGATGAGCCAAATCAAGTCTCAACTTCAAATATCCAATCAACAACTCTTGGAGGCAATAACAGTTCAAAAGACCAGCCTCTACAGCCATCTCGAAAAGATTCTTTGTCCAAAATGATCATTCAAAGTTCGATCAACCTCGCTGCAAAAATGAACGCTGGACTCTTCACCGCTCTTACCTCAATGGAAGATATCAGAAGAAAATACCGATTCGAACCTAAAATTTATGGTAATCTAATAATTGGTCTCCGTTAACTCTCCCTTTCAATAGGTTCTGGCAAATTTGGAAACGTTCGAGCTGCGCGTTTAGTTTCGAACCCTAACAAAAGATTTGCCATCAAGACGATCTCCAAAGAAAGCCTTGGAGAAGAAAAATTGCTCCTTATGAGAGAGGTTGATATCTTCACTACTCTAGATCACCCAAATATTGTGAAATTCTATGAACAATACTCAGATGAACAGTTTGTCCATCTTGTGATGGAATTTTGCAGTGGAGGGGAGTTACTAGACAAAATTACGAAGGATGGCCATTTGTCGGAAGAGGAAACCAAAAGAATTATGGCACAAGCGATCTCGGCTGTGAAGCATCTACATGAGAAAGGGATCGTGCATAGGGACTTGAAACTCGAAAATTTCCTCTTGGAAAGCGATAAACCGGACGCGGCCATCAAACTTATCGATTTTGGCCTTGCTAAGAGATATGATCCCGTGAGACAAAATCTTCGGACGGTTGTTGGTACATCATATTACGTTGCGCCAGAGGTTCTAAAAGGGAAATACAACGATAAATGCGACGAATGGAGTCTTGGTGTGATGATGTATATTATGCTCAGCGGAGATCCGCCATTCGATGGAGAGGATGAGCCCACGATTTTCAAGTTAGTGGCAAATGGGCAGTATTCACTTGAAGGACAATTATTCCAGAAATGTTCACAAGAAGCAAAAGATCTTCTTTCAAAATTACTTGAGAAGGACGCTGAGAAAAGGTATAGTGCTTCCCAGGCGCTGGAGCATCCTTGGTTTAAAACTGGCAGCAAAAAAGGAGGAGAGCGTACAATCGGCAGCTATACGAGTGTGATGAATAATTTGACGAAATTTCAAAAACAAAATAAATTCAAGAGAGAAGCAATGGGTATCATGGTCTCTCAATTAAAGGAAGAAGATTTGAAAAAATTAAAAGACGCTTTTCAGTTTTTTGACAAAACGGGGGCTGGAGAAATTACTGTTGCCCAACTGAATCAAGTGATGTCGGAGCTGGGTCTTGCTCATACTCACGAGCAAATACAGCATATTGTTAATAATATTCAGCTAGAAGACAAAGACACTATCAGATACACTGAATTTTTAACGGCAGCTATGGACCAAAAATCGTACTCAAATAAGGAAATGCTATGGACAGCGTTTAAGTTTTTTGATGTTGACAACAAAAACAGTATTTCAACGCAAAATATCAAAGAAGTTATGGCTCGAGCGGGTAAGAAGCTGTCAGAAGAAGATATGGCAGAGATCACGAAAGAACTTGATGTTTTGAGAAACGGAAGAATAACGTTTGAAGATTTTTGCAAAATGATGAACGAAGAAAAAATTGATCCGACTGAGCAGCAGAAAATTTCCAAAGGATTTAAAGAAGAAGATATCGAATGGGAAGATAAGATTGCAGTAGAAAAAGATCGGGACATTAATGATGTGAAGATACAGGGCTTCTCATCAGTGAAAAACTAAAGCTTTTTTTTTTTTGTGAGAATGAGAGTTTCGAGTTACTATAAGGTATAGATAGTACTTTATAAAGAGAAAACCATATTTGAATATTTTTAAACAGTAGTAGAGCTGAGTTATGTTATTCCAAGAAGCTTTAATGAGCAAAGCCAAACTTTAAAATGTATGCTTAAAACACACGTCTTATAGCAGCAAATTCATATGAGAAATCATTTCCCGACTCTGAAATTTAATACTTCATTTTTAAGAATGTGTAAATTTTCATTTATTTTTTATGAACCAACCAACAACAAGTGAGGAACTTATAATGAAGAACAGATCAAAAATCGAAAAAATAAACTTGAGATCCAAGAATGCCCATCCATGCTTATCTCCTATAAAACTCATTCTCTTTCGAAGTGATGCATGTATACCATCTATTTCTGAGTTAATTATTCACGAATGACTGTCTTTCCTGATAGAAATTGCCGCTACCAAAAAATTATATTATTCTATAGACTTTAACCTGTTTGTGTTGGAGATTTTTTCTCTCTTTTCGAGAATGATTGTCAAGTAGGCTTCGCTTAATTGTAGATAGATTACAAGTCTGGTGGGATGATTCGAGACATGGACCATCTGATTGAAATTAGAAAACAGATCTAAAGGGATTGGCGTTCAAGGATTATTGGGAAATTAATCTATCAAACCAAAGTGGAAAAGAGGTCAGGGTGAAACATTCAGCCTATTTCTCTCGAAGCAAGAGCACAATCATCTCTAAAAATCTACCGGGTGAGGTATGGAAGACTCAGCTTCCTTCCAACGAAATAGTAAAGTTTTCTCTTCAGAATTGACTCAGAAATCCTGTCGCAAAGACAAAATGAAGATTTTGGGGTCTTTCTCCTCCTGTAGGCATAATTTGTCCCGCGATATCAGTTTTAGAGATCATGAATTTGGTTCACTTGAATGAACTTCGAGCTTCAAAGTATGACTGCCTTGGAAGAGAGCATCTTCATTTTTTCCAGACTTAATTTTGCTGTATTTTTTAATAATTGTTATTTTTCTCAGATAAAAGGAGTATTTCCACTTTCAGGCCAGTAGCCTCTAATCATAGCTGTTTTCTGAATGGAATTTACCGAAATTTAGAAAGTTATTCGATAACGAAGGTGTTCTAGAACTACTCGGATTCTATAATCAAATTTCAGAACTCAAAACTATTCAAGAAGCCTTAAAATCCAACACAGTTATTTTGATGGAATTTAATTTAATAATTCAACCTTGTTCTGTGAGATTCGCTGATAAAATCTCAAAGAATAACTCAAAAAAAGATGCCCGAAGTATAAAGTTCTGCTTAAACCAAGTAGCTCTCTTTCGCAGCAAGATTTCGTAATGCTGTCTGAATAATTATTTTTTTTTGGGTATCAACATGAATAAAATGACGAATGAAAAGAATGAATTAGTAAATGTAAACTCTTAAGACCTTCATATAGATTGACCTTACATTTTTTGAAAAATTCTGTGAGCTGAAAAGGGCCAATGAATCATTCAAGATTCTTTCATACGTGTTTTGAAGGATGGAATCATTTTAAGCCCTCATTAATCAGTTGCATAAAGTGTGCTAATGAGCCCTGACTATGAGCAAAATAGTATTGAAATTGCTAGCTTCTTCTCAAAGTTGAAAAATTCATTGGATCCGAGAGCTATAATTTGGTCTTGATGATTCTAAAATGTAATTATCATTAAAAGCTCTAAGCAAACTTCCGAAAATATGATTCAAGCAATCTTTCAGTTGATTTACTACTTCTTTTGGAGAGTGATTGTCTTGGAAATTGCCCTTTTTCAAGATTCAATCTCGTAATATAAAATATCATCATCATCGAACTTCAAACAACACATTCAGTTTCACATATTTAATTACACTATCAAATCAGATACTCTCACTAAGATATATGAATGCATATGCATCACCAAGTAAAAAGCTCGTCCACTTGACACGTACAGCATAGCTTCCTTTGACCGTGATGGCAATTCGAATTTTCATAAAATTCGAATTGCTCGCGAAAGTTCCAGATATCAGTCTTCATTTATTGAACAAAATTCTTATTCTTGATCGAACCTATCAGAAGACACCGATTTCTTCTAAACTATATCACATCTCCAATTAATTAGTTTCGCTTATTCTTATTCCTAATTCCAATTGTTCTAATTAGACCATCGAGAATATCTTTATAAACTTTCAAATACCCTCTTTTCTAATCAGCGGACTTAAGTGAACAGCTTTACTAATTTAAGTTAATACTTCCGAATAACCTAATCAAATTTCAATTGTTCCTTCTGTTTCCACTAATTCTAAGCTCGCTATTCAAATCTATTATAATTCTTTTTTTCAATCGGCAGAAAAAGCACCCAAGCAGACGCAGATGGTCAAAAAGGCCTGCAAGCTTCATTACCGTAAGCTTGAATGGGAATCAGATCAGAGCGTGTGTTGAGGTGGCTTCCATTTATCAAATGTGCTCCTTCTTTCGGAAGAGAATTCAGTTGAAGATAAGGAACCTACACAGTTATCGATACGACTGGAATTCGAACTGCCCTTACGCCATATAGCAGCGAAGTAATACTGGGAACTTTTGAGGATTGATGACATTCTTGGTTGAATGATTCCAGACTGGGGCCATCATGTATTGAAACAGACAGATTGGCGAATTTCTCTATGTTCAAGGATTATTGGGATTAATTTCTTCATGCGTTTTCTTCATTCAAAGTCTTTCTCATTTCTCAGGGTCCCTTTGTGATCATCAATATTAATTTTTTCTCTGAGCTCCCCTTAACCTCTGTCCCTTTTTGGCGTGCGTCACTCGGCTCAAAAAGATAGTAGTACGATGATTTGTTAAGACAAAAACTAACTCCTTTTACTAATTTCAATGTCATCATAATGAGCTTGACTTTTGAGAACAGATACCGGTCAGTGATTAATTAGAGATGCCAAGTTGAATCATTTCGATAAGTTCCTCTGAATATTCAGTTTCAATTTGAGTTCCAGAGATATCAATTCTTGAATGGGGTTTCATATGCTTGAAAAGGAATACTGTTTGTAAATTCAATTTTTTGGTTTGCTCATTGTTAGAAGCTTTCTGGAATTAAATTGGTGTGAAAATCTGTGATTGCTGGTCACTCAGGAATAGAAAGAAGACCAAGATGATTTGACAAGGAACGTCTTCTGCTAGAAAGGTTTGTAAAAACTCAACTAACTATCTTGCTGCTGAAGAACTCTGTTTTTAATATGAGTTTAACAGAACGTTACAACTGAAAATAGTTTGTACTTAGTTATTTTGTTCGAGGCATTTTAGTTCAAGGAAAACGCGAATTGATTCTATAAAATACAAGTTTCTTGAATGTTGATTGTTCATATTTCCCTCACTGAAAATGTCTTAAAATCTCACAAATCTGTAAATACTACTTTAAAGTCTGTACAAAAATAACATTCTATATCAAAAGATCGAGAGAGAAGAGTCCCAGAATGTTGAAAACTTGCATCGCAACTTCACTCTCTACCAAATGATATTTTTAGGAGGAGGCATTCTTTGAGGGTTTAGTGCATTAGATAAATAAATGGCTAAAATAGTCAAAGGAGTTGAACATTAGCAAACAAATTTTTTTGCAATCAATATCTTCACTACCTCTCAAAGCATTATGTACTCACGTGTTAGAGTCAAGACAATAAGGAAATTAATTGCCCGTAATAATCTGCTAAATCATTCTCATAAAACTGATGCCAGGATTCTTTGTGGATATAGTAAAGTTTAGCATTAAACATTTTGTTTCGTATGATACAAACAAATTTTCCCTTTAACTTCAAATGCAAGGAATTTATGAGGCATAATACCGTAGGGTTCCGGAAAAAATCATTATTTTTAAAAGGAAACGTTATTCTCTTGTAGCATTCTTTTGTAAGTTCATATTTCTGAAGCGCTCATAGAAAACATGCTGAAGTTAATCGGTCTAATATGGTAGGTGAGTTCACACATTTCATTCTTAAATTACATTGGGATTTTCCGGGTAAGCCGGGAAAAATTACATTTCCCGAGGGGAATTCAATAACTTTCGAGGTTTTATCATCAGATGCAGTCACAAGCTTATTCCCTGTTTCATTCCAGCACGCTGTATTAATATCATCTAGAGGAACTTTTTAAATCGAGCAAATATGTTTCTGCTAACCTTTATGAAGAGCAAATAACTCTTTAAAAATTGAACCATCTCTTTGATCATAAAAGGCAATATTTCCACGGAGTTTTGAACAGGCTACAACATTACCGTCATGTAAACAATCAATCCAAAGGATTTCTGCAAGAATCACGGGTCATTAGCTATTGAATTCTGTGGTTACCCCTATCGAGACACCGTACATTCAATTCCGCCTGTTTTTCGATATCAAAGACCGCAATCTTTTGTGTATCAAAACTTGTCAGTATTTTTGGTACTCCAGAAACAGGATTCCACCGACAACGATTCCATTTACCTAAGAAGAGCTGAATGGAGAAACGAAAAACATTTTTTTGGGTACAATTCGGGTAGTTCGTCTGCTTTAGTTTGAAATTGGATAAATATTCTTGAGAATCGATCCGAGATACTAAACAGACAGCTTCCCTATCGATTGTTGCTATATTTACTCCAGAAGGGTCCATGTTGAAAGATGTAATCGCTTCTAATCATGAATAATGCTGATAGCTAGTAGAACATAATCTGTTTGCGTGCCTGTATGATAAGGAGGCCATCGAGATTTGCGCAGTATTTCCATTCTTTCCCAATCAAATATATGATAATGAATTCGATTTTGTAAAGGTATCAATGCCATTAGCTTTCGAGAGGAATTTAGACTAATGTCTCCAGGTCCGACCGCTAAGTGAATTGTAATTATTGGAGATTATGAAGATAGTTACTTCCAACCACATCTTCGAAGGAAAATACTACACGAGAACCTTTTGATAGATCAAAGATCCCAAAATTCGCTGAATTATCAGCAGAGTGATATGCTGATACTAATAGACTCGTTTGAGGGATTCCTTTTACATGGCTCCAGTAACCTTCAAAATCATTAGAGAATATGACAGAGATGATTGTAGTGCCTAAACTCGAAAATTTTAGCTGGGGACCTTGAAAGTTGCTAACGATGTTAGAATTAGACGTATCACAAGCGTAAATATGATTGTCGACGGAAGTTGACCAAGCCACCCTGATCGATTCACTGTTTTCTGTTAAGCTTTGCTTTTAGTTGGACGAGAGAAGAGCAATTATTCTAACCTGCGAGCATCCATCTCGACTGAATTTTCAATTGAGCTCTTTGGTTGAAACAGTTGATTTGCACATCCAAGAATGCTGCTATTAGAGGCAGACTCCATTTAGTGTAAAATGAGAAAAGTAAAAGATATGAAAACAATAATCTCTTGAATAAAAATTTCTTCGAGTTCAGAGCTTTTATTCGAAATTCTGTCATCTATATTATTTTTCTATGAATTGGCTTCTTTCTTAAAACTGAGGAAATTATCATTTGAGACTCTTATATAAGAATTATGAGAAGGATATAAAGTTAAGCCTTGCCTTTCTGAATAGTAAATCCTGGTCCAAGCTGAGAGATTGGTAAGGAGAGGGATAGAATGAACTGACATAGAAAGTTAGGACAGTTTTTGGCAAATGAGGAACAATGAATTTTCGACAGACTCTTTTAATTATTCACTAACGATAGGAGCACTTGATGGAAACGCAGGCTGATTGTTTTTTTTACAAAAGAGCTGCATTGAGAGAAAATCTTTTGTTTCGTTGGACTGATTGCTCATGAACCATGAACTGGATTGCAGTCAGGAAATTCCGAAACTAAGTATCTTATCTACTGGAAATATTGAACAGAAGGTTTTCCTCGCTTCAGAGGACGCTTTCAATTTGAGTTTCTAAAAGACAATAGATGATTCGCTGGTGGGAGCACGCAGTTATTTGTGATGTGATAATCAAAGACATGAAAGGTTGTGAAAGTGGGTGAACTCTAGCGGATCCAGTTTCTTCTTGAAAGTTTTCTTGATCGAGCAAGAATCCATAAATTCGTGTTTGAATCGGATGAACAATGTCTCAGGCATTCTTTCTCTGTGAAGAATTTATTGGGACATTTGTTGCGTGACCACTCACTGATATTTAAAGAGTAATGCTAGGAATTCAGTGAAAAGTCGCCACTGCACCGTCAAGCCTTGAAATGCTGCCTGATCATTGTGATCTCTTAATTTAAGAAAAAATTATTATATTAGATTTGAGCTTGGCAATTAATTCGAATCGGATCTATATGAATAAATTTTGGGTTTAAAATGATTATTTATTTCAAATAATTTTGAAGAGTTAGTTGTTCGAAATTGTTCGTTGCGGAGAGCTGTTTAGGTGAAAAACAAGTAATCATTCGGGGAAGAAAAAATATTCTTATTTCGCTGAGGTATTTTCTGTAATCAAAAATTAATTTTGGAACGATTTTTTGCTCCTAATCTTTCTACGAGATCATCAAAAAGCAAGCTCCCAAGGAATCGAGAAGTTTCTAACCAAGCTGATACAATTGAGAAATATAACGTTTTCTCAATAAAATAAACTTTAGAACTCAAGTCAAAGGGCCTCAACTAGATGAATTGATTGATAATTCTGAATCCAGATCTATCATCTCGTGATATGCAGTTTAGCGCAATTCTCATGATTATATATATATAGGAATCTTATCCATTTGACCAGCCGATCCTTTGCGAACTAAATTATGTAGGCTGTTTGGAGATAGAAGTGCCTGGTGGATGCTTGACAGCTGAACCCTTTTATGTAGTTCGCTAAGAGTATTTCTGAATCAGAATGAAAATTTTTGTGGAATTTTTAATCACTTAGGCAATTTAGTGGCGGAACCACGTTATTTCCTGGAGAGCTACCAGTAAAAAAAAAAAGAATTGTGGAACCTTGGTACGAAAATTGATGAGCCCATCAATCCATCAATTGTGATTCGTTTGCCGAATATGCTTTGCTATTAATGTTTCTGTTAGCAGAATGGAAATCATAGGCTTTATATATATATAGTTTTCCTGGCGTTCCTCATCATTTTGATATACTAATTGATATATATTTATATGATCTAAACTTTCATCAATGAAGGTCAAACTAATGCTTAAGATACATCATCAATGTCCTCAATTCAATTGGCAAAAGTAACAGAAAAAAAGAGGAGAGCATCTGCAATCATTGAAAAGGATTACTCATTACATAACAAATACGTCGACTACTGCTACGACTCTAGATCCTTTTTCTGGAATTTTCCGGATGGGCTTCTCAAAGGAATCAAAAAATTGACTTAGAAAATTCATCATTCAACAAGAGCTGAGTTCTATTGATGATCTTTGCGAACCACGTGAAGTTTTCAAAGTCAACAATGGTTTGCGAAGACAAAATATTGAGTTGTGTTTGATGAGGAAATGAATTTCCATTGGAAAAGCCAGTCTAGCATTGGCCTATATAATTGTAATTGATTGAAGATTTGATTTTATTCCGTTTCTCATTTTCTGAATGTCACTTTCAACAATTTTGGAATCTCATTAAAAATCTAAATACTCTAATTTTATCAATATCTTATACTTTTGAAAATCTCTGCGTTCAGTGAAAAATATTGATTTATCTTCAAAGTCTTAAAACTTATTCTTTCCAGGAAATTAGAAAAGAGTACTTTTCAAAAAAAAAAAAGAGTTCTTTACAAAACAAAAGAAATGCTTTATAATAGAAAAATTTTCTAAGCTGGCAATGAGAGTAGGCTTTGGCTGTATTTAAACGAAAGCAAATGAGAGTCAATCTTTATAAAAGCAGGTTAGCAATAGTTTTTCATGTTGAGTCATTTATCATCTGTAAACATTGACTTCGATGCCCAATCCAATGCCCTCTAAGAGCGAAAACTTTTGATATTGTGAAAGATTAAAGAATAATATGTAAATATCTAGGACACATTGAACCATGACATCAAATTACCATTATCCAGAATTCTCAGAATTCCGTTTGAGTATATGATAAGTTGCTTTCAATTTATTACGAGCAGCCTGATCTAGTGCAAGAATGCTGAACTATAGCTGTCAATTCTACCCAAGAGATGGCACCAAGAGTGCTTCAAACGTCTAAAAATAGACAGAAGCTAAAAAATTGTTTGATAGGTGATAGTTACTGTATGAAATTCGATCAAAAAATTTCGAGAAGTTGTTCCTATCAGCGGTTGATCGACTATTTAACAATTAGTTAATTTATAAAACTTTATAAAACGAAAGTAATTGTCAATTGAAAAAAAAAATTCGATGACGCTGAGATCAGTCAACCCCGAAGATAAAAAATGTCCTCCTAACTGTTGTTAATTTCATTCTACTTCCATCTGATCCCCGCAATCAACTCCAAAAACTTCATCATTCTATCCACCAAAAAGTACAACTTGTCCCTCTTGTACGTCTGTTCCAAAATATCCATCTGTCTTTCCTGCTATGATTGTTCGTTCTTTCTCAGAAACCTTTTCCTATTGTCGCCACATTTTTCCAAAATTATTGTCCTAGTGATCAGTGCTGATATCCAAGATATCAATAAGGTTAACTATTGCAAGTGGTGATTTGTGCAGATCCAGTTTCTCTTTGAGGGTTACTAACTGACCGAGGAAGTTTTCATAAAGACTTGCTGACTTCAAAAGGTAATTTATTTGCTTTTACAATACACACGTAAATATCTATGTGATGCATTGAGAAACTGTACAGTTCAAATCGAGAGGTGCTTTTAGCTTAAGATGTTATAAATTTTCATATTTATGTCGTTACATTTCTGACAAAATGACCTAGATTCGGATTTGTATTTGGGTTTATTTAAAGACTAATGGAGGTAATGGTGTTCCGACAGATAACTTGTTCGAAATTGGGATTATTTTTTACCGTTTCAATTGATATATATGATAAATATGTCGTCGTCTATCATGAAGATTTTTCCTGAAAACAAGAAGCCGAGTGATTTGAAAATTTGAGAATGCTTTCGAATATGAGAAACGGAAGAAAAGATTTTCCCAAAATTTCATAATTGTGAGTCGAGACTACGATTTTTTTATTCCCATTAATCTGATTCTAAGTTAAAAAAGTTGAATTAATGATCTTCGAATTTATCAATATAATTCCATGAGTTTCTACTAATTCTTAGTCTTCATGTAGTCTCAAAGACCTTGAACTCACCATCAAATAACATGGTTTGCATTTTAAGAAGAATAAATAGAGATAAAGAATTGCTCTTTGAGCAACTTTTATACAAAATTAATTTCTTTTGCAAGTTCAGCATAATTCAACCCCAACGAGTTGAGCCAATCTACTCCCTTCTTATGGATCAGACTCCAGGCTGGTTTTTTGCTTTGGAAGTGTTTTTCTATCCAAACCAAAATCACTAAAGTCATCGCTATTTGTTCAAAGTTTCCTCCCGCATTTTTGATCTCCTGCGGAACTTTAGTTAAAAGCTCAGTTTGAGTGAGCCCAAGAATTTCCAAATAATGGAGATCATAGTCCCAACAACCAACAATTTTCTGCTTCTGTATGATTTCTAAAAGATATTGCTCTGAAATATTCGTAATGGTGCTTTCAGAAATGAGATTTTTGTCGCTCAATTGAGGCTCTCCTTTCACCTTTTTTTGCACTGAAAGCTCGGGCCTCTCATCAAAAATGTCCATAGCCTTCTTTATGGATTTGTCTTCCTCTTCCATATATTTTATGAAGTCTTGCGATTGGAGTGCTTGGTTTCTTGAGTCTAAATGACTGCCTTTGCTCTCTTGAACAGGTACAAATGATCCGAAACATATGGAATCATTCCGCTTTGGGGTGTACATTACGTCGTCATCGTCACTATAGGCTATAAGGTCATCTTCGTCATCAGGAAGAGAACACGCCGCCTTCATGATCTCTTGTTCCAGCAAACGAATCTGTGCAGGATCTAATACGACCTCAGCAGGTTTCAGGCAGGGAGCCACAAACAATTGAGAGAGATCATCTAGATTTCCTTCTTCGTATCTGTGATTGGCGTTATGAGTTCTTATCTGAGGTACTAGCACTTTTTCTTTATTCAAATTTCCTACCTCGTCCTTGGCATTCTCTCTGACCACACAAACGAAAGCTGTCCTCCTGGTCAACACTTGATATTCTATTGACATCTTCACGATCTCTTGGTCTATTCCTTCTTTCGCCGCACAGCAAATATCAAGGTTATCCACTAAAGATGTTTGCAGACTCTTCTTTTCGAGAACATCTGCTGCTTCTCCAACCGCTAACTTGAATACATCTAAACCTGTTTCATAATTATCAAGATCCAGTTTGATAGTTGACTCTCTGTATCCTGCGAAAGCACTATCATAGTATTTCAATGTAACGATGAATTCTTTATCACTTTGAGCAGCAGCCTCATTGTCAATAAAGACGTAGAAATTGACTTTTTCGTTTCGGAGAATATGGCTGACTGACTGAGGGTCAGGGACGATCATCGCTACGGCTTGATTTTTGCTAAACTCAAGTTTGAAGTCATCACAGAGAGGTGTAAGAGCTGACTCCATCAATGAAATCACATTATTAGAGATATCTTTGGAATCATAAACGAAAGCGCTTTTTCCTTTTCCTGCCTGAGCACAGTTGTTCACCAGATATGTCGAACATCCAGTTCCTATCCCAAGTGCAAATATTCTTGCTCGGTGATTATTGGCATGGACAAGTTTGATTATCTGATCAGGGTTGGTGACATCTCCATCAGTGAGGAGAAATAGAGTCCGTGGATAGTTTTTCAAACGGGGAGAGGATAAAACAGCTTCAATGACGGAATAAATTTCAGTCCCGCCCATATCAGCTGAAAACCTTTTTATTTGACTGATTGCGTCACTCACGTTTTTTTCGTCGTTAGCAAACGATTGAGGGGCAAGTGGATAGAATTTTGACCCAAAGCTGATGACATTGAAGTATGATTTCGGCGGAAGGGACTTAAGAGCGAAAATTAGTGCCTCTTTTGCCATTTCGATTCTGTCACCACTCATCGACCCACTTCTGTCAAGCAAAAAGAGAAACTCGCCTGTCGCTGTCATCATGTTGATGTCCTTTATTGGCGCAGATTTCTCTTGATCAGTTTTCGCTGCTTTTATAGCGTCTTCTAGTGGCTCGTCGTCATATCTCGGAAGAAAATCAATCATTGCACAGAATCCTTTGTCGTTTTTAGCGAGTCTCGCGTTAGGAGCGTTGATGGTCTCATAGCTGAATAATAGGTCAAAATTCCTATTAAAAACGCTTTCATAATCTAAACCTGAATCAAGCGAGAGCTTCCTTTTGCAAGGATTAGTATCCACGCTACTCACGATTTTATGAGATTGGCAATCGAGAAAAGTGATAGGAGAGCTGCAATAGATGTTTACTCGAATGTTCCAAGCATAAGCTTCTTTGCTCGCTTCAATGATAGGATATTGCGACAAAGTGAGAGCTTGCGACTTTTGCTGTTGCTGTTGTCTTCCTCTGCTGCTGTGATAACGAGGTGTCATTGCTGCATAGAAAACAAATCTGTAAAAGCGGCTCCTGACGATCTCTAACTTTTGGGTGTAGGAGAAAGTTATCTGAATGTCAGATGAAGGGTGAATATTCCCGATGTTTATCTGCATCACGTCTGGAGCATCTTGTAGAATTTCGGCATAGGCGACAGTGTTGCCATTTTTGAGATGTTGTTGGTATTCTTTTTGCGCTGTTTCTTTCTCTCTAATGACGCCATCTATTGTTTTATTCTCATATACTGCTTGAAAGGTGTCGAAGCGAGCGTTTGGAGGAATTGGGAAAAAATATTCTGTTTCAAGAAGAGCGTCAGTGTTGTTTCTGTAGGTCTGAGAGAAGGTGACTTTGGCTGTTGAATCATAAACATCGACAGAAATATCTAATTTGACAAGAGGAAGTGGAGTTTGCAGACTTTTGTTGAATAGTCCGAAACCGTAGTTATAAAGATTGCTCTTAGGTTCAAGTGGTTTAGCTAAAGCTTGCATTGGGTTGTAGGAACAATGGGGATGTGCTTCAATTTCAAGATATTTGTTTTTATTTATTAATTTGTATCAATCTCAGCTATATAATGACAAATACAAAGCCTATTATATTATAGATTTCAAGGCAAGAACACAATTTAAATATTCTCGGAAGAAGACTTTATGTCCAAGATTCTTGGTTACTTGTCAGGTGCGATAATATCTTCAAATTCAAAGGATTATGTTTGTACTGTGTGTGTATATATAAGCAGAAATAAGGCTTTCAAAGGTAAGAGAGGAAAAATCCCACAGAATCTTTCATAGATTGCTTGGTATAGTAAGTCTATTATATTACTTGAACTTTGCATATTGAATATTAAGGTATACTTGTAGAAGAGGAGAAAAAATAGACCTCCAACTGATTTAGAAAAAGGTTAGGTGCTAAGTCTTAGTCCTAATAAGTCAAAAACTCGATGAAAGCCTGTATGCTGATTTATCACATCGATTGAATTGAAAGTAAGATAGCAAGAAAGCATATGTATTGCTTTATTTGCGTTAGAGTACCTCATCTCAATTCTTTTTGCGACAATTACTTGAAAAGCATGCTTTCTCAATAAACATGTAGCAAGGATTATCAGGTATGAGTTCTGAGAATCTCTTAGCTCATCAAGTTGTTTGGAAAGCTGATTGATCGGTTCAAGTTTTTTCATATTTTGATTAGCTAAGAGCTAATGATCATATTAAACTTGAAATGCAGACACAAGGAATGTGATTAAAACGAGTTGAGATCATGAGTAGAGCTGATTTTGAATTGTCCAAGACAAATTGAGATGAACCAATATAATAGGGCTCGATTTGTGACTTTGATCTCATACAATTTTTATCGAGCACAGATGCTTGTCTAGCTTTTAAGATCAAAATAAGAAATGAGGCTTAGCCAAATATAAAAATACTAACTGAAAAATCTTCAAAGTTTTTTTAGTTTTACAGTTGAGTAGACCTTGAAATTGTACTTGGATAAATTTAACGTTGAAGGAAAATGAGTAGTGACACCAACATTATTTTTTCATGTTACAGAGTTAAAATAATTACTTCATTCTTGGTAAAATAACTTTGCACCGTTTTTTATTTCTTTCCAAACCTTAATTAATTCGAAGACTTCTCCTCTTTATCTCAGTACTAATTTAAGAGTGAACTTGAGAGGCAGTCCTCAGCTAGAAACGGTTGTTTTAAAGGAATTAAATTGAACTCTTTGTTATTTGGTTGAAGTTTACTTTTTTTTGTTGAACAGCTAAATGAAAACAACAAAAAATATTTGAAGCGAGCAATGAATATTATTAAATACAACAATCAAGATGTCCAGCGGTTGCTGTGAACCCTACTGCAGAATTGGCAGCTATTAGCTACTCAACTTCATAGAAGCAATTACCTTTACGCTATTACGCACCTTAGCCAGCTTAAATTCTTTTAAAATTACTTCTTCCCATTACCATTTCTGTACTGAAAAGAAACATAATAAGTCTCCCGATACTCATACAGAAGAATGCATCTCATGGGCGATGGTTATACTCGCCAATACATATTCAACAAATACTCCAACCCATTTCATGGCCGGTCTCTTAAATTAAGATGAATGTCCATGAAATTGTCCTAGTAGATCGAGCTTCAAACTTCTCCCTTCTAAGAGCTTGTTTCTATAGAAAATTAGAAGAAAATGAGGTATTTATCAACACCATTGACAATATTGCAAGCGAAAAGTTCGAATGGTGTCATGAGGAAACTTAGAACTCGAGTCTTCAAGGACTTTTGAGAAGGCCTTCATTTGATGTATCTTATCTTCTTCGCAGGTTGTCTTTCAGACATTTTTTATTTCTCTATGTTTGAAAATGTCAAAGTTATTCTTTCGATAGGTTGTTCCCAGAACTTCAATTTTCCAAGGAGTAGAGATGAAGGGATTTCTTGAATTGTTGAGAGATAATATTTTCAAAATATCAAAACGCGCTCTCATTTCATGGTGTTATGTTTCAAGAGCGCAGAAGTTCAGATTAATGAATTTAAAGTCGGCAGATACTTCATTCTCAAATGTACTTTTATGTTGTGGAAATTGGAAAAAGTCAGCAGCAAACTCTTGCTTTTATCAGAATTTTCGAAAAATATAAAAAGAGCTTTGAAAATATGTTCTATAAGAGAAACTTAAGAGTCTTCTTTCCTGACAGAAAACATTATTTCAATTCCAAATAGGCACCTTATTGAAATATTCAGATAGAGAGAACGTATACCTTCCCTTTGTGTAATGAAATATTGAATGGAGCTGGGACTAAAATACATGAATTTTGAGCATTCTTAATCCACTATAAAATTTTGAGGCAGTATTACTTGCCGATATTTTCCTGTAAATGAACGGGAACGAAAGGAATTAATCGATAATTTCTATAATACACTAAATTTCTGGGTGGAATTTCCAAAAAGAAATTATCGCTGATACTGACCAATGTATTCAAAACTCAACATAGCAATTCTTCTAAAAAGTCGAAAATTTCAATCCTATATGGAGATAAATACAGGTTGTGTCGAAAGAAGTCGCCCCATCGGATGTCAGAAGACGAATAGTGTCCCCCTCCGGCTTGTTGGAGGTAAATGCACGGATTGAACTTTGCGTTCGTCGATTTTCAACTACAAAGAAGAAAAGTACCCCTTGATTGTTCGCTTAAAATGAAAGTTTCAGGCGCTGAAGCTGCGAAATTGTCTGCACTTACAATGGCTTCCAAGAGTAAATATTTTTTATAATATTGACCATTTCATATCAGAACAATGGTAGAATTCAATAATTTGTAATCATACACCAAGAAATTGAGGTAATGGTAGAAAGTCTCCCTATTTCGATACAAAGGGTGCATCTCAGTAAAGATGGTAATAAATACTCAGATTATATTCAACAAATACAATTTCATGGAGGTACAAACATTTCGTTGGCAAATACATCTATAATTCAAATATAATTTGTATGATATCGGTTTCTTTTGCGCAGTTAATGTGGTTTTCCATGTTGGAATTTCTCGCTGTCACTCTCTTCTTTCTTTTTTTTTCTTCATTGAATGCATACCGAAATTCAAAGAAGAGAAATCCTTACTGAAAATGCGTTCTTTGTTTCTTGTTGAAAAATTGTATAAAGTCATTAGCTATAGACCGTAAAGCACCTATAGTTAACAACTGATATAAATTTTCAGGTGTGTTCCGTTCATTGTTAATGAAAAAAAAACAAACAAAGTGCTTCAGAAAATCGTTCATCTTTAGGACTTTATGGTAGATGGCAATGTAAAAATTTCTTGAAAATATATAGGCAAAGTCCAACTTTAAAATCATAAATAGACATACCACCGGTGTTTATACCGTTATATATATATAGATGATCATCGAATCGACATTGATCAACAACGATCAGCAGATATACAACCCCTCATGTCCCTACTCTTAAACGTCAAATTGCTACTCTTGTTATCTATATTTGAGCGATTTTAAAGTTGCAGCGGAACTTTCTGGATAGCTGCTGGGTACTTTGGCCAATCTTCCTGAGATTAACCGATACTTGACGAATTTTTTTGTTTTAGGATCATAATAGAAGAGCGGATACTAGAGCAAATCGAATTAGAAGAGACAACAAAGCAGCAATACTTTTTTTGATTTTCCAAATGGGGTCTTTCCCACACTTTCCTTGCATGTACTGGACTTTTTTGGTGTATTACAAGTATTTTGGACGTTTTCTTCGCACTTTGGATTATTCTCTTTACATTGTTGAATGTCCACTAAAGCCCATTTCCTCATCAAGGCATCTTGCCTGAAATATTGTCGACGATAGAAATAATTAGTGAATTTTTGAATTGTGTTTGAGAATTTGATCCTCCGAGGATTTAGATTCTGCTTACTAGCTGTAGATCGAGCTGACTTGTCGGTACTTGGATCTGTTTTAGGTATATTTTCAATATCTGATTCTGCTATCATGGACAAGATTACTCTTTAAAAGCGAAAATTAATTTTGATGAGCTTTTAAAGCCAAAGAGATTTGTTAATTAACGAATAAATTGAATTTAACTGCATGTAGTTGACTCGAAAGGAGTGTTCTTTGAAATTACTATTATAATTGATTCTCGAACCTCTTTGCCTATTTCAGATGAGGTGCTTTTACCAAAGAATTAGGTCTTCCTTTCAAATGCTCGGCCCCATCTTTTTTGTTTCTTCTATCTTACTGGATTTCTTGAAGCCTCAGTAATTATCTTCATCCTCATAAACATAACGTCAGAGAGGAACTTCATTTTATGAGAGTTGCAGCAGGCTAATTCACACCTCGAGTATTCAAACTCCGGAGTGGGTTTTAAAACTGCTAATGATAATGATAATGATATAGCTGAACCAATATAAATGGCAGTGATCTTATTTCGAAAATCTGCCCGTTAGAATGTCTTCCAAGTACAAAATTATCGCCAAAATCACGATAGAATTTTCTTATTTGTTTGCACTCATTAATTACATATTTGCAGCACTTATGTCCCCTAAAATTAATGCTTACCTCAGCTACACTATTATATTAATTTTGTTAAATGAGAATCGGCGACGAAATGTCCAAAAGCATCTATTAGATCAGTGCGCATTCGTAATGGCGAAAGGTGTGAGAGTTTCATTATTTTGGTTATTAGCTTACATAGCAAAGATCCTCTACTTAATATCTTTTTTCGGATTCGGCGAAGAGATGCTTGAAAGTACTTCAATTTGCTCTTATTTGGACACTTCTCACTCAAATACAAAAGAATTTTAATTCAAAGGTAAAATAACGGGGGCTTTAGTTATCTAATTCACAAATCAAGGCTGAATCTTTCGACTAAAAAGACGTGAAAATTTGACTTTGTATGATCTCTCAAACGTGTCGGCACGAAAATCAGCAATGCTGATATGTAATCCTTCGATAAAAACGAGCGTTAAAATGTTGCTACTCATATCCATCTGATTCAATTCGAATTAAAATTTAATTATCTAAAATCCAATATGTACACTACTGACTTAAAAAACACCAGCATCTTTTTCGAGCGGCTCTAATCTTCTTTAAGCCACCCGGATTTACCTTCCAACTTTCTTTATCCACATATTAATTTACAAAATCTATCTCAGGTCCCTCATTATGGCTTTCGACGCATCAATGAGGATTGCTCATGCGTCCTAATCAGTACTTTAGAAGATAAATAGTGCCTCTTCTCAAGTTCATATTTTTCTTTTTGAGAGAAGAATTATTTGAATGAGTTTTAATTCAAAATAAAATCTCAGAATCATTATTTTATGCATCAACTAAAATAATAATCCTGTTCCAAACAAAACAGATATGAAAATCATTTTTGATGAAATCATCGAAAAACGGTCTTTCGAGGTTGTTCCAACATTGGTATACACTTTCCTCTCAGCTCTCCACAACTAATCTTTTCTAGCACAAGATTATTGAGCTGACTACTCTCTTTTCTGACGAACAACTTCACTCGCCTCAAAATCAAGCAGCATTCTTTGATCAAGTCGAGCTCTTACTGCTCTCGCAAGATCCTTATCGAATCTACTACACAGGGACTGCAAGGCTTTCTCAACAGTTTGCTCCTATTTTGAACAGAATCGACTCCATTCTGAACTCCATCCTCGAAAATTGGCAAAAAAGCCTCGAAACAAAATCTGAGTTCAATTCAGAGGATTTTGACTTCTCTCGGCAAGTCTTCACTAGGGCTACAAACCTTTTCAATCACATTTGCGCTGAAATTCTTTTTACAGGTGCCTCGCCCTCTTACTTAGAGCATCTGATTTCGAGTTTGCGATTTATACAAGAGCCAGAATATGTGACTAAGGTTGTATCAACAGCTGCTAGATTCATGAAAAAATGTAGCAACCATAAAGAACTTAAAAAGATGCAATTCTTCCCAAAATTGGTGAATTTCACCCTACCTTACTTAAGGTTATTCCAAGAAAGTGGCCATCGCTTCGAGAATTTTTTCAGTTATTTTTCCCATCTGCTGCAAAAAAACTCCTTGGAAGGTTTCCATGTCGACTCTTGGTTATCTTACCTCAGTGCTCTTCCAGAAGCGGCTCCTTCAACACAAGAAGCCTTAAAGTTGCTTGAAAACCCTAGAAATGTCTTGACTAAAGGCGATTCCAAATCCAGTTTTCGACTCGCAGGAGAGCTCTCTTTCCTTAATCTCATCAAAAATCACTCGAAGTCAGCGAAACAGTCTACGACTTTTCTCGCAACCGGAATAACAATAGGCATGATCTCCATAATACGTAAAAATTGATGTGTTAATGTTTATTTTGCTTATCAAGCATTATAGTAGCTCATAAGGCCAACAGATTGGAAATTCTTCCACTTGATACAAGCTCAATCAGCTTAAAAGAATTAGGAGATGTAATTGATTCAGGAATGGCACTCATACCATCGCTCCTTCAAGAATTAATCACCACGAAGCAAGACGAAGAAAAAGCTAAATTACTGCTTTCTTTAGAGATTTTCCTATTCACAATAAGAAGATTTTACGCTAGTTGGGAAGAGATATATGGTGCAAAGTCTATGACAAAGAAGCAAGAGCAAGAAGGCAAGATGATGGCGTTCAATTTTTTAAAGGATAGCTCTGCTGCTCTGTTTGGATCCTCTAAAACATCAAAATCGCTATACTTACAGATGATAGATACTCTAGACAAACTTGCTTTCACATCAGATGCCAATAAAAATTCTAGCAGCACAGCTTACTTAGGAGGATTGAAAGCAATTTCTGTGAATGATCTCGCATTGAGATGTTTGCTTGCATTGAATAAATTTTCCAAATTTCTCGTGGAAGAAAGCATGGAAGCGAATACTGGGTATTTTACAGCCGATATATTTTCAACGATAAATTCAAATATACACACTCTTGTGAAGAAGAGATATGAATCGACGACTCTGATTGACTATGGAGCATCATTGCTTCCTCGATATGCCTCAAGTTTTCGTAAATTAGTGCTGCAGTTTGAAGAAGATGCGACAAAGAATAATGAGCTTCTGAAGCTCAATGAATTTCTCTTACAAAAATTGTTAGATCTTCCGAAAGAACTAATCGCCGGTGGTTACATTGATCACCTTGTCAAGGACAGTCAACTTGAGAGAATCGCTAAAGAGCAGCTTGCCAGCTATCTCCACGGTCATATTCCGCTTTCATATCAGCTTTTAAAGAAGCTCAAGGAAAATCCTGAAGGCATGAAGTTACTGAGGTTTCACTCAGATCCTCAATTCCAGATTCCAGACTATGAAACAATCCTCAATCTTTTTACTCTCACTGAAGCCAATTCCAAGAATGCCAACATAAAAGACCTCCATGGCATACTTTTCTATTTCTCGCTGGCAAATAACTTCACGACCAGTCGATTAATGCAGAAAAAAGAGGAAGAAGTTGTGTCTACCGAAGACAATGCCAAAAAAATCGTTGACCTGGTCACTTTTTACCATTCCACCTCATCGTTAGATGTACGATTCGTTTACTCCCTTTTAGACTTCTTTGAGACTCAGATAAATCCTCCCTTAGCAAAGGCTCTTTCTCAGAGTCAATATATGAAAGAGATAGTGTTGGAAGAAGTGTTTCTTTCGAAAAGACTTTTTGATGCCGACTCTGCAGCCATAATTAGGCTGGGGGAGGAAACAGTTCTCTGGGATGGAATTGGCGAGGACCAATTTTTGTCCAACTACCTTCGAATTCCCCTACTGTATAGAGAATATGATGAAGGAGAAGATCCAAATACCTCTGAAGAAGAAAAGAAGAAAGTGATGAAAGATAAAGAGTCTGAAGAACTTAAGAACAGATTCATAAGACTTGCCGAAATTTTCAAGAAGAATTTGGAGGAAACAAATCAAGATGCCGTTGACTATATTCTCGGGAAAGGGGATCTTTTACAAGTGGAGGTGAACTCTAGGATGATCTATTTCCAAGTTCAAGTTCTGTGGGAAATCATTTGGCCTTTCCTCTCTGCAAACGAATCGGAGGGGCATTTCGCCCACCCAAACCTATGCGAAAAGATTTCTCAAAAAAACTTAAATTTACCTCAGGAAGTTGCTGATTTTATCCTGAAGTATATCCAAGATATGAGATTGAGTGAGCTAGCCTCCCAATCAGCCTGGAACATGCTTACGTCCAAATTTCAATTGAAGAAAATAAAAGTTGGTTCTGACGACTTCTTTGGAGCAGTGAACATTATTTCAACCATCAGCGACCATGCTCTCCAACTTTTTAAGACTCTACCCTCTCAGCTACAAAACCTCTCGAGAAAAGATGTTGAAGATTTCGGAAGACTCAACTTTATTGCAAAGAAATTAAGCAATCCTGATGTCGAGAAAGATTGGGATCAAATCCAAAGCGATCCACGATTTAATGTGAAATCCATAGTTCACTCTATATGCAAGCTGTCTTCGGTTGTTTCTCATGACGGATTCAATGGAAACAATGCTCCCGATTTTCCAGTGTTCAAACTCTCAGCTAAAGGACCTGCCAACGACACTACTAACTTGCAATTGCGTAATTCGTTACTTGGATTGATGGTGCAGAGCCTTATTGTAATTGGAAAAGATACAAAAGAAAACATCCTTCTTGAAACTTTAAACAACTTCACGGAAATTTTCGAAGTTCAAAGACAAGAGCTACAAAAAGGAGCTTCCTTCACGGCTCCAGAGGATCCGCATCACATTAGGACGAAATTGTCTTTAACTTTGCAAAATTTCACTGCTTTGTTCATGATCATCTGGGACATCATGGGTACCTCAGGGTCTAGAAAGTACGAAATTGCGGTTCACAAGACACTTCTAACGAAAATGCTCGAGGTGATGAGCTCACTTCGGCAGTACTGCTCAAATCATTTAGTTAGCCAGAAGGTTGCAGTACAGCAAGAGATGTATCACATCGCCTTAGATATCTATATCAAGGCAGTATGGATAATAAGGTATTTATATGGAATTCTCATTGAAGACCCATATGACCATTCACTCAAAGCCTTCTTAATATCCAAATTTCCTTCCCGAGCTGAGGCTGTTGAAGCATTCAAGCCAATCCATGAGGTTATTTCTAAACTTTTCACTGGTTTGGATCTAAAGTCACTATTGATCTTTGGAACTGAAAAAACTTACTTTCTTGAATTAGTTGCTCAGCTTTTTACAATCATCACCGATGCCGCAGATGCGGTTCACAGGGAAAAAGGGGTATTTTTAGAAGGTTTCATACAATTAGAGCCCATTGAAGATGCGGCTATGGAAACTAACATAAGTGATAAAGAGATATTAACCCTCCCTGAAAACTCTGATGTGAAAATTTCTGATAAATCAGAGTTCAAATATCACATATTAACAACTCAAAGAACTCAAGCCGAGATCTGGGATAAATTTTTTAATGAATCTTATGGGATACTGCTCTATCAACTCGCAGTTTTCTCTCTACAAGGTCAGCAATTAAATCAGGAAGGTGACATCGTCAAATTCCTCTTTGCAAAGCATGTAGCCAAAGAAGACTTTAAGAAGCATTGGGAGAATATTAATCAAGATGTTTGGACAATTATTAATGCTCTTATAAGCAGCGATTTAGAAGACCAACTGAATAAGGCCAGCTCGAGCTTGAAAACAAAACTCCCAGATGGTCATATTTCAGCCCCGCTTTTCCATCTTCAAGTGTACATGAAATTGCATGATATTGTTGAAAAATGGATTTCTGAGGACGAGCGAATTCTTCTTGGAAAAAAACCTTGCGCTGAAGACTTCCTCAAGATCCGTCCGGCAAGTTTCCTAAAGAAGCTATTCGGGCCTACATTGCCGTCAGACAAGACTTTGACACTCTATGAAGTTATTTATTCCAAGCCTTCCCATATTCGGTACAAACTACTCTGTGAGCTCTATGAAACGCCATGTGATGAGTTTAGTGAAGAGCAACAAAATAAAATGGACCTTATTTATGACGGTTTGAAACATGTTCTGACAAATTCAGAGTCTTATGATGAGAAAATCCTTGAATTGGAATGTAATAACCTCCTAGCTTTGATGATGTGGGATAAAAAACATTCTCTTCGTGTACTCGAAGAGGATCTGTTGAAAGTTATCTTGCATTTGCATGGAGCATCGAAGATTGAAGTAATTCCGTTTATTGTTGATATGTTGATTGGAAACCAAATTCCATACTCAATTCGCTCCGAGATCAATCTAAAAGCGGCTTTACTAAGAACTGCATCACTATCTTCAATGGCAAGACTTGAGATGATTCATGGTTTGAAGACGGTGCTAAGAGCTGACCCGAACGCTTTCTTCGCGAAGTTCAAAGAGCTTTTCGATTTGGAAAGGCTCCCTCAGAAATACAAAGAAGATGAGAAAAGGAAAAAAGAAGAGGAAGGAAGTGCAGCAGATTATACTATTATTCTAAGGCACGGACAAGGTAAAAAATTTTTATTTTTATTCGCATTCAAAGTGCTAAATTTTCTTCTTTAGATTTTACCAGATTAAGCGGAAATGGTGAATACATTCCAGAATATCTGAATAAGGTTATTCAAGGAACTGCAACAAAGACCTTAGAGATCCTAATCCATCAAATAATTTCATGCAATGAGGAACTCTGCACCCCTAATGCCGAATCAAAGCAATGTGCTGAGAAGATAAAATGTTATTCCGAAAACATTGCGTTGCTTAGTATTATGCTAAGGAGGTATCCAGAACTGAGGCTTTATGCGGCAGAATATAAAATTGAGACAAACATCTTCGAAGCAGCATCTTTGAGTTTCAAAAAACTCGAGAAACCTCAAGAAATAAGTTTCTTAGAGTACATTATTCATGTGATTGAGACTACCAGTTATGATGTTCACAGCTTTTTACTCAAAAGTTTCTTCGAATATACACTGCCTGCATTTACCATTCGCTGTGGAGGTGAACCGCTCTCTAGCCACGAATATTTCGCGGAAAAGATAGCCCAGAGCTGCTTAACGGCTCTGAACATAATGGCAGAGACGGTTGAATCTCGTGAAGAACTTCATTTTGAGTATTTGCTCTACGTCTACACTGCTATTATCAGAGATACCTTCAGGAATAAGTGCATATCCTCAAGTTTCCAATGTGAATTCAACAATAGAATATTATCTGAGCTTCAGTCACTCTCCACGAAATTTGCTGCAACCAAAATATTGCCTCAGCAACTCTTTTATCTCAACCGCTTGCTTTGTTTCCAAGCTCGTGATCAAAACGTGCAAGCGTTTGCGAAGCTGAATCCTACTCTCATAAACACCCTGTTTGGTAAAAAAAAGCCTGAATTAACAAAAAAACAACTGGCTATTCTGAATTTCTTCCAGTATACAGATAGAAACTATCAAAATTTGGAAGTCTACTCTCACGAGATCGAAAATGTAACACACAGAGAGCCTTTGCTTCCGAAACAACCGCAAGTTATTCAAGAAAAAACAGAGAAAATTCGAAGTGATTCCATTCGTTTCGAAGAAGATCCAAATAAGAGAGCGGCTCTCGCGAGAGCCGTATTGGAGGCCAAGCCACTTGATTTACAGCACACGGCTTATCTAGGATCTCCCAGTATCGTAGACAAAACAAAGCTAGTTGAGAATTGGAATGGTTCAGTTCAAAAACAATTCGAGGAAACTAAAAACCCTTTCTTATTGATCGTTGAGTTGATAAGAACATCCAATCACGCAGAATATCCAAAGAAACTAGAGCGTTCATGCTTGCCTCAAGGGTTTACCGATATTCGACAAGATCTCGGTATCCAGTTCAAGAGGAAAATTGACACTCAAATAACCAGGAGCGTTAGGTAACCTACATTGAAAATTTTAAGTAACCACCATCTAAATAGGTTTATTGAAGATTTAATTCTTGCTCCAACCTCAATCACGAAGGTTACTTTAGATAATATCCGTAACAATCAATGTTGTCATTGTTTTCATCATAAGAATTTCTGTGATAGGTGAATCATACTCTACTTCCAGAAAAAAAGATGTGACAGTTAAAGAGTTTGTGAAAAACCTGCACCAAACAATTAAAGACAATAAAGATGCTTTTAGAGTCATATATGCAGAGGGAGAATTGGATGAGGAGGGAGATTTAGAAATCAAACAGGATATTGTTACAATTCCTCCGATTAATCTAAAATCTGAGCCACGCAGAGAAGATAGCATCTTCAATGGTCTTTCTGAATCGAAACTCAACAAATTGAAAAAAGAAATTTCTCTGCAATTAGCTCGTATCCTTGAGAAAAAACTTCTGAGTTTCTTCAACCAGAGTCTGGAGCAGCAACAAAGTATACAAGAATCGTACTTTTATAAACCAGACCCTGAACTCAACTTATTTATCACCAAACTTAAGACAACCCATGAAAAAATTGTTGCTCTGATGGTTTTAGATCCCGTCTATGTTGGATTGCTGAGCAAATCGCACCAACGAGCCAGAGCTAACTGCTTAAGTTACCTCATATATCCTGATTTCAAAGAACAATGGATTGGAGAGACCCGTTCTGGATCAGGATCTGAAGACGATGGATCTCTTTCGAGGTCTTCACCTGATAGCGGGGCTGAAGATGAGGACAAAGATAGCGAGGATGATGAAGAAGAAGAGAAATCACATGGTTCAAGAAGAAGCAGCCAAGAGCAAGATAATAATGGGGAGAAATCCGATGAAAAGAGTGATGGTTCTGAAAAAGATGAAAGCCGTGAAGAAAGAGAGGACGATGATGAGGAAACTGGAGGACAAAAACCACACGAGAAGAAGAAAAAGCAACAAGCTGAAGATTCACGAAGACTATCTCAGAAAGAGGAAAAAGAATCTGCTTTAAGCAAAACCGAAATTAGTATAGAGCCTGCTACCATCCAAGTGAACGAAAATTTCGGAGGACTTCTCGAAAAACCAGGAAAAAACCCCGGCCGCTCTGGTAATAATGACAATCGACTCGATTTTCTCTTAATGTCGGATTGGAATGGAGATACCACACAAAAACTGCAGATAAGCATTAGCGACAGACCTTCATTGCTGCTCATGCAATCTATGTATCATGCCGATAGATTACCTGATATGCGCCGTAGTCTCCATACAGCATCACAGAATTTTATTGAGACCTTTATAGCCGACTTCCTTATCTCGAAATCAGATGTTCAACCTTACGGAATAGCAGATGAAAAAGACTTTGACAAATTAAAAGGAATGTGGAGATTCAATTTCCCTTATTGCTCCAGCTTACTGTTCAGTCTTTCAGCAAATCCTATTAATGAAATTCGAATTTTCGATCACATTCTGACATTTGCAACTTGTGACACAACGAATCCAAAGATTCTCAATGTTTTCAATGAGCATTTTGGAACCGCATTGTCTCCACAGGAGTCCCAAAAGAATTTAAATAGATTCATGAGAGAAATTTCTGAATTTCTTAAGAGATACAAGGCTATGACTCCCAATGGAAAAAATTGTATCGATCTCACGAACTTTGACACTCTTGTCGCCTCTGTCGAAAAGATACATGGAATAGCTCCTTTTAAGAAAAGATTAGCACAGGTTCATTCGGATATAAGTCGATGTCCTCAAAACTTTTTGGATGGGTTCCTCTCTAAAGCTCTGTCTAATGGAAGTTTAACTAATGAAACAGTTAATTACGTCGTAGATGTGCTAAGAATAAAGGATATTGGAGAGATACTGAACCCATACAATGCAGACATCGCGCTTGCAAGCGATGCGGTAGAGAAAGGAATCGCATTGCTTGCGAACGCAGATCCAAATTCTGTTTCATATTTGAAACTGACTGCAGGAATCAGTGATTGCTTGGAAAACGAAGATATCTTCCTGAAATTTTTGGATGTTATCCGCTCTAACAACACCTTAGACACGATTGAAAAAATCGCATCAGAGGCTGCCCAATTTGTCAGTCTGCTTAAAGCAGCTCTCAATAATCCGACTGACACGTCGAACGCTTTGACTCATGGCACAAATCTCTCAAGAAATAGACAAGTGCTGAAATTCCGTTATACTGTGCATTTCTTCGCTCAGCAATGTAGGAATTTAATGGAACAACTTAAAAACCCAAAGTTCACTCCCACTCAGAAAGATTATCAATTATGCACTCATTTAGTACGAGAAATGTCCGTCATTCTTGAAATTAAAGCCGTCAAATTGTTATTCCTTCATCTTGCTCAGTCGTTTGAGTTGCTTGAATCAGTCCGCAAGGAGTCTCCTCAGATAGAATCAAGGTTAAAGGATTTAGAGTGTTTATTCGACATTATCTTGGAGGTCTATAGCATTTTTAAAGCCCATGTTGAACTTCAGGACAAATGCCAAGATATTAAATTTATACTTGACAGAAATCAAGAAAGCAAGGCCAAGCCAAAGGTGAAATTCGAGCGAGTCGCCACCAAAAGTGATGAGGACTTCAATGAAGGTGTAGACACCAAGATACCGGGATTTGATAGATCTTTCTCTCAAATGAAAGAGTCAGGAAGAGTGAAAATTGATGAGTTGTTTCTGCGACTGAGTCAAAAAGCCAAGCAAACCATCCAGATGATTAAAACACCAAAAGCTCTGCTAAATCGGCCTATTGAGGAGGAAGACTATGATTCTTATGATGAGACTCGAGATATACTCGATTTATCTGATGTAAGAGACCTCAGTATCTACAAGGAATATCCATGGCTTCTAAGCTTCGAAGCTAAACGCAATCTGCTAAACTCGGACATTCTTGTAGAAAGATTAGCAACTGGAAATGAAAATGGCGATGACTCGCGAAACTATGATGACGAGGAATTCAGTAAATTGATTATTCTAAAGCTATTTTTGCTCAATTATATCAATAGGAATGAAGGTCAGAAGGACACATATTGTAGTTGATACCAAAAAGAACTTCGATAAGTTGTTGAAGAAAAAGAAGGGGAAAAAGCTCTTAGGAACGGTTTTCGAGGTTAGATTCTCTGGAGAAGAAGGAATTGACCAAGGTAATAGATACATGATAATGAACTTTTAAGTAAATGGCATCTCTCAGGCGGATTGACTAACGAATGGTTAACACTTGTGTCGAAAGAACTCGCCAATCCAGCGTATGGGCTTTTCAAGACGGTAGAGAATGGCGTCAATATACAACCTAATCCGAATTCTTGTGTTGTTCCAAATCATCTTGCCTATTTCAAGCTCGCTGGATTACTCGTTGGCTACGTAAAGAAATCTTTGAAGTCTCTTCTAATTTTTTTAATTTTTTTTTTGCAAGGCTATCTGCAATAAGAAGTTTCTCTCTTTCAACTTCACACGCTCATTCTTGAAGCTTGTGTTAAGTAACCTTGATGCCAATATTATTTTAGGTTTACTTTTCATTACCACATTAAGATAAGGGAATGTCTCACCACGATCTCAATGATGTTGATCAAGAACTGATGCGTTCTCTTGATTGGATGCTCCAAAACCCAATCGAAGGAGTTATTGAGCAAGACTTCACCTATGAATATGAGGCTTTCGGGCAGAGATATACGATTAAACTCGGTGATCCCGAAGAGAATCTTGGCGATGTGAATGACTCGAACAAGAGGCAATACGTAAAACGACTGATACACTGGAAACTTGAGAAGGAGATTGAACCTCAATTAAAAGCTTTCAAAGAAGGACTCTATTCATACTTGGACCCTAAACATCTCGAGAAATTCCAAGCAAGCGAGTTTGAGAGACTGATCTCTGGAGAAGCCAAAATTGACTATCTTGATATGAAAAGACATGCAAAATACCACGGCTATGACAGTGAGTCTCCTCAAATCAAATGGTTTTGGGAGGTTGTTTCCACCTTTGATCAAGAAACACTCGCAGCTTTATGGTTCTTTGCTACAGGTAATTTTTTTTGGAGATTTAACGTTGATTTATCGTTAAAATTACCTAAGGAATGAGCAAAGTTGGTGTTGATGGGTTTGCCACGAAGCCGCTGAAAATTGAGAAGGATAGTTCGAGTCATGAGAGTCTTCCAAAAGGGCATACCTGGTAAATTTTTTGAACGTATTTTCGCTGACTTTGAATTTTGAAGCTTTGCACAAATTGACCTTCCAGAATATGATACGAAGGAAATGCTTGGAGAAAAGTTATTGCTGGCAATTCTCGAAGGAAAGGAAGGATTTGCGTTTGGATAATTCGAGAGATTAATGATGGCAAATTAAACTTATGAGCCAATAAGAATTACAAATAATAAATATCATACAAACTCAATAAATAAATATCAACAAATGAAGTGAATAACGAGGTTTAAGTATTAAGAAGGAAGAAATAATTTTCTACAACAAAGATTCTTATCGTCTAAAACAAAAATTCGAACAATTTGATAGATTATTTCAATATTTTCACGGCGCAAGGGAGAGAGAGAGAAAAAAAAAACTAGCATAAAACATCAGAACAAATGCTTAAATACCGAAGAAATACTAATATTGAAAATAGAAAGGCATCTCAAAATAATATGATAGTATGCGAACCATTTGAAAAATATATATGCTCATTTCAAGTACAAATAGGCGATTGTCCTCTACATTAGTGAAATATTAGGAGCATTTTTTAACCGAAGCCCAATTAAATATCTAACTAACTCATCTTTTTTTTATCTTTTTTGAGGTAAGGAACTAATGGTTTGAAAATGATCTAAAAGAATGTGAATTCCAAAGTCCTATTCCGATATGCAAGATTTTATTTGAAGTGTCTTGGGAAATCATTTGTGATTTTGCTTTATTTGATATTGCAGCTGTTTTAATAATTCAATTTATTGATTCTTATATAAATTCATTTGAGATTTCTTATTCGATTTATGTCTGATGGGTAATTATTTAATATTATTATGATGGTATTATATTAGGGTGTCCCTACGATTCTTATTAACCGAACCCAAATCCTTCTCTGCCTTCGAATATTGCCAGCAACAATTTTTCTGCAAGTATTTCCTTCGTCGGATAATGTGGAAGATCTATAGTGGCCGAGCTAGACAAAGAATATTATTATTAATCTTCAACAAAACTGAGCCTAGAGTAAATACCAAGTATGTGCTGTCGGAAGACTTCCTTCGTCGCCGCCTGCTGCTATAGTCAAAGGTTTTGCTTTGAAACCGCCAGGCCCAACTCTATTCATACCTGTGTAAAATTGAAATGTTTACCATCTCCTAAGGGATTCCTTACCTGTCGCAAAGAAGAGTAGCGCAGAAAGACTTTCTTGATCAAACCCGGACACAATTTGCCAGAACCACTTAATGATGTCCGAAGAACTCGAATAGGAAGAGTACTTTGTTGTTTCTTGTAGCTCCTCGAAACTTATAACAGGGTTACCAGCAATTAATTTGTCTAGCTCATTCGAAGAGAAGTATGAAAGGTGTTCCAATTTCACGAATTTATAGAATCCTTCCTTGAAAGCATTCACTTGCGGTTCAATTTCTTTAACCAATTTCCAGTAAATAAGCCGTTTAACATAGAGCCTTTTGTTCTCCTCGGTCACTAATCCGAATTTTTCTCCTGGTTCTGCGAGCGAGACTTTGTGTCTACTTCCAAATGACTCGAATTCGTAAGTGAAGTCTTGGTCGAGAACTCCTTCTTCGAGTGTGTTGTTTAGAATCCAGGTTAAAGATTGAGAAAGTTTCTCATCAACATCGGAAAGATCTTCTATAGAAATTTCCTTGCCTAGGATCTGTTTAAGGAACGGTCGAGTGAAACTCACAACAATAGGCTTTTTTCGTGTAATAGACTAATGTTGTAAGTTAGATAAACTAATATCGGCATATTTTCTTACATAACCAACGATGTATCCAGCCAGTCTGAAATAAGCTAGATAATTCGATACCACATGTGATTGTGGGCTCGGTTGTATCGTAACTCCGTTTTCTGCGACTGTGAACAATCCGTGTGCCGGATCAAAGAGATCTTTGACCACAAGATTCAACCACTCATTCTCCAATCCACCTATCACGAAAATATTTTAGTACCACATAATCATTGAAATATTACCTTGATCAATGCCTTCTTCCTTTAAGAAGTTCACTCTAAATTTGACGGTTGAGAGTTTCAGATTCTTCTGTACAAGTAAAATTTTTTCGAAGTAATCTAGAGAATCTTTCACAATATAGTCTCTTCTCACTCGGATATCAATAGCTAGAAAAAGTTATTTTAGAGAATATTACCATTGATTGTTTACAAATGTTGCTTTGGTCACTGTCACCACTGTACTCAGCATCCTCCTTTTTCCTATCCTCTCGCAATTTGGAATAGAGATAGTCCATTTTCGCTTCATACTTCAACATCCAAGGGAATTTATTCAAGAGAGCCATATCCTTTATCTTGGTCACATCAAATTTCGGAGCTTGATTATTCTCTTCGTCACTAGAGCTGTAGTAGTCCTTTTTCTTAGACTTCTTCAGCCCCAAACCCTCGAGAACAACGGCCTGAATAATATTTTTGGCCTTTTGAGACAACCGCAAAAACAATTCATCGATATTAATGGCCCCAGATTGTTTGATGGAAGAAAACGATCTCTCGAAACCGGGTATCATCAGCTCTCCATCATCATAGTCTTCATCCGATTTTGTTGCTATTCGGGCGAAGTCCGGTTTCATCGATTGGGTAGCCTCGAGATTCGCGGTATTTTTTAGGAAATATTGCTGTTCTTCGAACTTTTCAGTCATTTTCCCTTGGATTTTGAAAATACGATAAGCATCCAATGCGATATCTAATGGTGCCTTCAGTGCCTTGAGGTTATTCTGAATAGAAGGACTTGAGTTTTTAATCGTTTCTAGCAATTCAAAGGTTTGAACCAATAAGAGATACGCATTGCCGAATCTCTGTTTCACATGGAATTTCGAAAGAGCATCCTTAAGCCTCAAAACAAGGTTATAATCGCTCTTCTTAAGCCGGCCCTTAAGCTGATTGAGATCGTCGAGGAAGTTTTGCGATTGATTCGCGATTAATCGCAAAGTGAGACGAAGACTTTTGAATAATGGGTCTTGTGAGAGCCGTTCTATTTGGTTTTCGAGCTGGTTCCACGCTGACGGGGATTCCTGAGTTAAACCTTTCAAAGCTGCAACAGTTTTTTGGAGCCTCATTTCTATCAGTTTGAACAAAGATCCCGAGTTTTTGTAAACTAAATCAAGGAAATTGAAGAAAGCTTCCTCGCCTTCTAGCAGATCAGCAATGGCGGTCGTCGCACCAAGATTCTCTGGCTGATCAGGATTCAAAACTACTAATATCTCAATGAGGTCTGAAATTTTTCGTGCGACTCCCTCGGGTTCATCTTGGATTGACATAATTGTTCTAAGATTTCTAATAGTGAGCGCAAAGTTGGCGGTCTTGGTGGCGATCTGCGCTGAAACTCCTGATCTCGCAACAGAGATTGCGAATTCTGTCAGAAAATTTTTAGGAGAGGTCTCAAGGAGTGGGCAGTGAGGCAATAAGTGCTTCTTCAGAGGTGAGGGACCAATAATAACTTCGGTCTCGACGACCAATCGATCAAAGTTATTCGTTTCAAATCCATTAGTTTGAGTAGGAATGGCAGCATAGAGTCGAAGGAAGATGAAGAGAATCACTTCGACGAATTTACTGCGGTTACGCTGAAGCTGGATAGGAGTTAACTTTACACCGAAATACTCATTGAAGGCTGCGAGAGCTGCTTCATTTTCGCAGTCAAACGAGAGAAGAGTTAATATTGTATCGAACAGTCTGATCTCGTTTAAGGGATTGCAACAAAGCAGCATGAAAACATCTAGTACTTTCAATATCGGGTACTTAGCGTTAATTTCTTGATCATCCGCTCCGGATGAATCTGACTCCAGTACAAATTGACGGAAAGACGCATAATTACTATTTGTGATGAGATTCGCCAGAAAGTGATCAATGAAATCCGCCGATGCGACAAACAATGCTTTTCGCATCGTTTCATTATTCTTTCTGTTAGCAATGTAAACCACAGCCAGTTCTTCTGCAAAATTATCTCCTAACTTTTTAATTTCGTATTCCACATCTTTTTTCGTGAATTCGGACAGGAATTGTTCCAGATCCTCATAACGATTTCCTGGAAATTTGCTGTTTTTTCGGAATCCTTCGAAGTTTTCACTTGTGGCCCGAATCGTCGTTCTTCCAATTGTGTCATCTTCCTCCTCGTCCCCTTCATTGCTGCCTTTTTCTTCCTCGTCTTTGCTACTTCCCTTTTCAGATTTATCCTCCTTCTCATTAGCAGAGCCTGAACCTTTTTCATCACTTTCCTCTCCCGATCCGCTATTTCCCCTACTACTCCCAGAATCACTCGCACTCTCTTCATCGGAACTGTGTGACCTATTTCTTTCAGATTCTGATCCTTCTTCAGATCCTTCGTCTTCGGATCCTGACGAATCACCTTCCCAGAATCTTTTATTCTTCTTTAATTTCATATAGGTTTGGATTCTTTTGAGCACTTGTTGGAGTGTCTTCGAGAGCATTCCAACATATTCTGGAGCTAGAGCTAACAAAGCAATTCTTTTTTCGGAATTCTTAAGGCTATTGATGTAAGCATTTAGCTCCGGATCAGGTTTATTGAATGAAGGACTTTGAACTCTACCGAATTCGCTCAAATTTTCAATGAAACCTGTTAGCAATTTTTTCTCGATAATTCGGCTGAGGTTTTGCTGAATCGTTTTCAATGTTTTTTTGAATTTAGATCGTTCTAAGCCTCTAAATAACTCAACATTGCCAGCTTTTTTAGATTTCGGTATTATTTCAAAGGAGTCATCATTTTTTGCATCCCCATTGCTGCCACTGTCGCTGTCGGTATAACTACTGTCGCTAGAGTCTTTGGGACTGATATCCTCTCTGGCCATCTTTTCTAATTTTTTGGGCTTTTTCTCTTTTAATTTTTCTTCAAGTTGCCTTTGCTCTTTTTTGTTGGCTTTGATCAATTCAAAGTAATCTTTTCCTAAATTAATTCATAATAAATAAAGTGCTAACAAACTCCTCAAAATACCACCATCTTCTAAATTGTTCGCTTCTGCCATCAATTCTTCCCAGCTAAATATATGATAGTAAAAATAAAATGAATATAACAATAATATTATTACTCATTTGGCGCCCATTCTTCGACTTCAATTGTTCGATTGAAGCCAGGCTGATAAGTGTCATAAAAGATGTTTAACGCTTTAATCTTTGAGAGAACTGCGCATTGATCATCACGATAACCCTCACTTAGTGTTTTATTTTGGAGGAAAGCATATTGAAGCAATGAGAATTTGCGATGTGATGATTTTTTCATGTCAACGTCTCTGTCTTTTGACGAAGTTTTACTGACAGAATAATAGTCACGCCCAAAATTAATAACGAAATCATTAGTGAGCTCTTTCCCTTCTATTATCGCCCTTACAATCAAGGCTTTGGTATTATCATCGAACTTTCGTAGTTTGGGCTCTAATGTGCCAGCTTGAACCACTTCTTTTTCCATAACTTTCTCTTCTTCATAAAGTTTCTTCGGAATACGACCAGTATCGCCATCTTTTAATGGAGCATACGATTCAAGTTTACTATAATCGCGGTCTTGATACAGCAGTGCTCTAACACATAAAGGGGCATTATCTTCCAGTGGGCAGCTGTCTAATGGAAATCGTGCATCCATCTTGCAGAAAGCTGAACCTGTTTGCTGCCACAACTGAGTAACATAAAGACGATACACATCTTTAAGGTCTGTCAGAGATTTTCCGTTTGACACAAATTTGCAGATAATTTTCTCTAAATCACCCAGAATTTTACAGAAGAAAGCGTTTCCAACAGATTGAGAGAATTCAGAATCCAATGCATCTCTTATCAGTTTAGAGTAGACATTTAGGAGGCTACGATAGTCAGGAACTCTCTTTTTTTCTGACAAGATCGAGAGAGCTGCTATCGATTTACTGATTATAAGCCCTCTGAAATATTCATGGCTAGTCATAACTTCACCCTCAACTTGAAGATTAAACGCAGGAGTAAAATCTCCGTAGAAACATCTGATTGCGCCAGCGTTCTGCGGATAACTGAGTGGAGAAATTACGTGAATAAGATAGTCCAAGAATGCCATTTCTTGGGGTTCAGAAAGTTCTGTGAAGTGAAGAGTTTTTTGATCATATATTTTCGTCTGGACCTTAGCTTCAGAGACATGAATTCTGAGCTCGGGGTACTTACTCAGCAATGCACTTAAGAGGTAGAGATTTTGATCAATTTGAACCGTAAGGTTTTCATAACTCTCACTTTCAGAAAGTTTTATCCAAGCACTCTCATTATCTGATACAATATGTGTCACAAGCTTATTTATAATTTCAATAGCAGTTTTTGACACCGAGTTCTTCAAGTAATTCGGTATTTCTTCCTGGGTTTGAGAGAGCTTCAATGAATCTAAATTAAATTTAATTAAAAATTGTCAATGATGATAGTTACCAACTCCATCCTTTAATTGGTATGAGTATTGCCATGCGAGTCTTTTCTTTTTGCTCTTGTTTTTCTTTCCTTTCTCATTGGATTCGTGAGGCGTAAACTCCACTGCAGTCAGCAGTTTCTCAACATGCTGCTTGAATGCTTTAGGATCTGACTGATTGAGAACTTGCAAATAATACAAAGAATTCTTTTCTTCTAAGACTGTAGTTTTTATAGGCTTGAGGAAACAGGCTTTGAGGGCAATCTCTATTCGATGCTGCGATGGAATCACATCTCCGACAAGACTGTCTAAAATAAACGGTATGACGTTCGTCTTTGCTTCTCCTTCTAACTTGAGGAGTAGATCCACGACATTATCCTTTTGAATCCGTTCCAAATATGCGCTGTTCCAAATTGTGAGTAATAGAAGGTTCACGCAATCAAGGCTGACTGCTCTCTCGGGGTAAAACTGCGATTTTGTTAGCGTCACCAAAGCGCCTTTATAGATAGATTCGAGAATCGCATTTTCATGCTCTGTAAATTCGCTGAAGGGGATCTCATAGAGCTTGCTATGTTCTCTTGCTCTAGATTCTGATGATTGAGTCTGAAACGCGTTAATCAACTCGGGGAACAAACGGGCTTTCAGCAGTTTACTGATGGATTTTTCGCCTAATTGAAGCAATTTCTCATAAATATCTTGGCTTGAAGCGCCAAAATCGAATTGCTGGTCTCCAAGAAAAGTGCATTTCTCTGAAGGAATTTCTCTAATTAATGCTTTATAAAATTTCTTGAAAAGCAAAGCGCTGAAAAAGGCGTTTACACCAGAACCCCCATAGGTTCGAAGGAGTGGAAGGTACGTTACAGTTAAATCAACTAATTTCTCGACAGGCTCATTTGCAAACGTTTGGAAGATAAGCTGAGCCTCTTGGAGCAAATTGTTGATGAATTTTTGGAATTCCTCATTCGAGGCTAATTGTTCAAAGAGATCTTTTATTGAAATATCGAGGCGATTGTTTTCAGGGATCCCTTCTAACAGAATAAACTGTTGGAAGATCTTCGGGTAATTCTTCATCACGGTATTATGCACAGTCTCTTTTCGTTTTAATTCGAAGATCGTAAGATCCTGATCACCAACTTTGGCATCAACTTTATTGGTGAGGGAAGGCTCTTCTCCTGTGATAGTCTGAATCGTATCTGTAACGGTAAATTCTCCCTCTTCAGCTACCTCCTGAGTTGGTGGGATGTCGAGTGCATCCTTGCCTTCCTCGAATACCTCATGAATAATTTGGTTGTATAAAAGAGACAAAATCTCTGAAATATCAAGGCTAACCGCTCGTAACTGGCCTTCTTGTGCGAATATCGTGAAATGAGACATACTAATCAAGCTGAAGACTCGATATTTCAGCTGCGAAACTCGATCGACCATTTTCAGTTGTTCTTCCTGTGAATAACCTCTTTCTTCGTACACTTTAAATGAATCCCGAGGTGATTCTATGAGAACCTTGCTAGACATTTGAGTGGCAAACTTGAGTACTGACCACTTGATTTGGCGTCTTTGTTTTGAGAATTGTCCAATGAGAGTTGGTTCTAACTTTGAAGCAAACAAATTATCACATTCTTCAGCAGCTTCCACATAATGGAGGAATCTTTCCAGCAGCTCTTTGTGGAAAGCTATTTTAATATAGCCTTCCTTACTCCAAATTTTACTAATATCTGGAAACAAGTTGCCTAGATTTGTCGCTATTAATGAGATCACTCTCAAAAGAGCGTCGATTTGGTTGTAGATTTTCCGTGGAGGTTTGGATTCGAGTTGGCCCTCCTTCAATGCCTTGAGGACTTGGGTTTCAGTTTCCAAGAGTTTCGCGAGTGAGTCCAGAAGAACGTCGATGCTATTAGATTCGAGATACTTAGAGGCATAAAATACTCCTGTGAGTATGAAATTCATGAGACTGCTGTCAATATGCGTTGAATCTCTCGGACCAAAAAGATTCAGGGTAGGAACTGACTCAGTATTTTCATCTAGCGAATCGGTATTGCTTACATTAGAGATCATTATCAGATAGATGAACTGAATGGCTGAGGATGAAAGCTTTTTTTCTTTTCCTTTTTGGTCCTCAAGATTCGGTTCATCGAGAACTTCCAATTTATGCCAATTCCTGGTGAGATAACTGATCCTTCCAAAGAGCTCGATTTCAGATCGGGACAATTGCCTTGCTTGCTCTTGTGAACCAAATAGATCGAAAGCGGTTGGGCTAAACTGGCTGAGGATTTCCATTATTGAGATATAGCTCTGTATCGCTCGCGCCTCTACAGAATTGTTCTGCTTGCTAGTAATTATTCCAGAGGCTCCGGAAAGTAGTGAGTCAACGTCATCGGGAGTTAGAAACCCTTGGTCAATCCATTGTATGCTTTGTATCTCTCGAAGAATTTCTATTTTATCTTCAGACTTTAGATACTTAGCAATTGATGTTAAATAACGTTTGAGTTCGTATATGTGAAACGTGATGAATTTTTCACGAATAGCTAAAGTGAGTGGATCTCTCTTGCTTTGGATGACTTCAACAATTAAGTCATTAGTCTTTGAGATTAATATTTTGAAGCGTTGTAGGACTTGCATAAACGATTCCTTCGCCTGATGGTTTTGTGCTTTGGTTACTTTCTCAGCTTCTTCTTCTGTCTTTGACTCTTCGCTAAACTGCTCCATCTCTTCGAGAGTCTCTATGAGAGCTTCACTATAGTATGATATGAGTTCTTCCGAATACTCTGCGACAGTGTCCCATCGAAGAATTTCATCATTGAACCAAAGATTCTCTCGTAGGGTGTTATTAACGAAGGAGCTTTTCAAGAGGCATTTTCTAAGCATGCTGTCTTCTGAATCCTTTAAAAATTCATTTAATGCTCTCACGAACCTGAACACTGGAGCTGAAGGGTTGTAATATTGGGAAATGAGTTCGACTAGGGCTTTGCATGTTTCTTCAGATGGATTATCGGCCTTAAAGCTATCAAGATCGAAATAATCCGCGACGAGAGTGAAGAATAATATGCTTTGAAGGGCCTTTTTTTCACCTTCGGCTGGCACACCGAATAACTGGATTAAACTCTTTGCATCTAACAAAGTTCTAACTCGATCAATATCAGCAGGTCCTTCTTCTAAACTATCAGGATAACCTGTAAAAGACATTGGCAAATGTCCAAAGATAAATGATCGAAGTTGCATTTCTCTCAAATTACTGGCGATGCTGCCAGTTAACAGAACTTCAATTTGGTTTCCTTGAGCAAGTTCTTTTGTTGCCTCTATCAGCCTTTCTTCAATGTGTCCGCTCAGTGCACTAATTTCTTCTTCAGCTTCGAGCCATGCTCCAAAATATAGCAGCGCCATAGAATACGCCGGAAGCAACGTTGCTGAATAGCTGTCAACTTTGAGACTCCTGAGTCTTTTCTTTACGATTTCCTCTATGCTTTTGAAAAGATTTTTCCTTTTATCTTTCTTTAAAGCTTTAACCAAAAGTTTGTAGAAATAGACGATGCTTTCTAAACACTCAGCTCCTGCTGCTTGAGGAGATTGGAATTTGTATCCGTCAAGCAGAGCCAGAGTTTTTCCTGTCAGTTTTCCCTCATCAGAGAAAATCAACCCATCAAGCGCCTCTAGTATTTGATAGGTATACATCTCTCGAAAATTGGTATTTTCCAAAGTGGTGTCTTCTAAAAGATTAAGAGCTTCCTTCAAAAATTGTTTCTTGTGCTTGTCGCTATGATGTTTAAAGGTCTCTCGAATATCATCGACTTTTGAGGTAATGCTTTGGCATCTACTTATATAAAAAAGGAGCAAATCAATTGACAGAACTCTCATCGAAACCATTTCTGCATCTTGACCTCCGTGTTTACTCGCGGCCCTCAATTCGAGAGGGTAGGCAGCAGCAAGAGATAAACCGAAGCAGTCTTCAAAATTAAAATTATTAGCTAATTTATAGGTTCGAGTTAATTCATCTTCAGCATTCCTTTCATTATGGAAAATGAGCATACCTTTAAATTTTCGACTAGTTAAAAGAGAAATAATAAAGATTTTGTTACCGCTAATGAACGCCAAACTGATCGCAACAGCGGTAATTTCATAATTCAGGATCCTTGATTTCTCGTTTACGAAATTTAGAAATGCTACTTCTCCCGCAACGTGGAACCTGAACGCTTCTTTTTTCTCTGTTAAACCGCTTACTCTTGTGTTAACTCGGGATTTCTGGCTAAATTCAATTAGTTTTTCCACCTCTTCAGAGGTAGTGTAATGCAATAAATGTTCTAGGTATGACTCCCATTGCAAGAGCTTGCATTCACTTCCTAGCAAGGTGGTTATCTCATTCAATAGTCTGGTTGGAAGTCTGTCGTATTCAGCCAATAGCTGGGTGAATGGTTTCCCGAAATGAAGTAAATTTCTCACACATTCGAGCTTTCGAGTGAGACCTTTACTGTTTTTCACAATTTTTCGGAGGTATTTTGTTGTTGTTGAGATAACCAAGAGAGTATACACTGGATCTTGGCAGTACTGAAGAAATTCAATCAGGTGATTGAGGTATGAGTTCGGAATTTCCCCGGTTTTGGAAACATCAATGCCCTTGGGTGTCGAATCTACGATGGCCCTTCGGAAAATGTTGTTAGCACGAATGAAAATGGTTCGATAGGTCTCTGAAACTTCAGGCTTAAGGGTAGTATTGGTTTCGGCACTTTTTTTAAGTTCATTCAATATTTCTGAAAGAACTTCATCAATTTTGCTGAAGACTGGGACCAGGAAAAGAAAAGAGGTTTCATCGGGATAGCAGAAACGAAAAGGGTTGTGTTTGAGCAAAAGTCTTTCGATTTCATCGAATAGTTTGGTCTGATTAGTTGAATCTTTCAGTTCTTGCTGACCATATAGAGGAGTAATTTCAAAGAGGTCAGGCTATTGGAATAAAGAGGGTCAATTAAAGGAGGTCACGAATAAAGATGAAATTACCCAGCACATCTTGGTGACAGACTCATCCGAAAGTAAGTCGTTTGAGCCTTTTAACATCAAAGATATTGAGTTGAGATTTATGTTTTATAAAACTTTGATTCAACGATCTGATTTATCTCATTTTTTAATAAATGCGTCATGAATTCTGATCTTGATAAACTGATATAGGTTCTTTTCAAGGCAAATAAAGCCTTGTTGGAAGGTAGCTATATTTTAAAAGGAGAAATAGCTCCATATTTTATTTCTGAATTTATTTAGATGAAATGAAACATAATGAATGCACATTATAACTTTTTTCATATATGAAGTGATAGGGAGTAGAAAAAACACGAATTTAATGAAAAGAAACAGTTTACTTGAATGCGTTTGCAACTCTATACCAATTCAATAACATTCGTTCAAAGAAATTGAGTTAGAGCTTTCAAAATCTCATTTTGTAAATGCGAATTTTAATGGTCACTCTTCAATTAGCTATGTATTACATCTGTTCACATTCAGCTTTTAAAATCTTGCACCCGCCTTGATACGCGATTTGCAAAAAAATTTTATTTTGACTTGATGCGATGCGTCTTTTTGTTTTTATTTTAAAATAATCCAACGAAGACTTCATTCAGTGCAATACGCATTATTTTTCAATTTCTGCCATTCAAGGATTGTTAGAAAATCGTAGTGTTTCAATCGAAGCATAAGTTCGCAACCGTTTAAGATCTTGAGGATCCGAAGACACACCGTCATGAAACGGCAATTTGTTCCTATAAGTCATTAACGCCCAAAAAATTTCATTTATGAAGATACACTAGCAATGGAATCGTTACTCATCAGCAAGCAAACAAGCAACCAAGAATGATTCCATAATCAAACAAAAAATTAGCTTCGCACCATTTTCAAACTTAAGCAAGGTCTCAAATTAAAAAGACTCACCAATCTAATTTAAAAGAGAAATAAAAAAAGCATTTACACATACACCATGGTTACTTAAGAGGAATTTCGCCACATCTGAGCCACTTGCTCCAGGCGAATTCTCGAAACCTTGAATGTGATCGATATTTCCAGTTTTCCATTATGATATATCTTAAGTCTCTGGTACAATCACGTTATTAATCGATCTGAAATGAGTTTAATAATTCTGAGAGAGCTTTTATAATCTCTGTGGAATTTTTCAAACCAGTGAACAAATTTCTGCGGAAGTACTATACTAATTTCAGAGCTTCCAGTAACCAAATATTTGTCTTTTGTCGTTTGCCATTATAGCTAATGGATTTATTCTTTATTCATATAATACATCAGAGCTAGAACAACTGAATTTGAAATTTTAGTTCGAAATCGTATCTAAACGATGATCTTCAGTCTGGGAAACTGGCCAGGTACGTATGGTTTCTGCTACGACAAGGAAATTGTTGATACATCCAAGGGAAGCAGTAAATGCGACAAGTATATTAAAGCTCAGGACTCTCAGAGTTCTTCAAAGTCGAAAGACATTGTGATTTGCGCGAAACCTGTTACTGGTTTCTCTAATTCCTCCACGAGCTCAGCCTCGCAGATATCCTGCTATACAGAAGTGTGCGTCTCTGACAGCCAGTGTCCTATCTCCCAAATCCACTTCAGTACTGCGGCGCAGAGTGCTGATGGATGGACCTTAGTGCAGTATAACAGCACTCTCTTTATCAACTATAGATGAAATTCGAGTGTATTACCGCTCTCAACAATCAGAATTAATATCGGTGAGGCAAAAACTTGCTTGAGTAATCTAGAATATTTCGCTCAGAAAAATTGGGCTGCATCTAGGATCGAAGGAATTGGATGCATTGAGTATGGAGCGTTTCTAAACCCCAATACTGTCGATACCGAAAATGCCTTATAATGCTTTCTGTACAGACCTGGTCGTATGGGGTTCTAGAAATCCCTGAATACTCAGATCTCCTCAAAAAGCAAACAGCTTATCTTACTGCGTCTCCGAGAATCGAGCTGGCATCAGCTTGCTCTTCGATGAGCTTTGAATCCTTGAAAATTGGAGCGAGTAGCTTGAATATCATTCGCAGCATAACACAAGTATTTGGGTTCGCCGCTCTCATTGCTATTTGCCTTCCATTGCTTGCGATTTGTTTACCAGTGCTGTTGCTTGTATCACTTCGGCGTCGGCGCTCAAATAATAATGATGCCCAATGCGTGGGAAAGTACGATATACTGGAAACACTTCCAATGAATGTAAATTCTAATCTGCTAATATTAATTCATATTTGTATACTCATTAGATCATGCAACGTCTGTTTGCTTTATTTGAACAATGATCAAATTTCAAAAGTTCATAAGAAAAGAAAGTGCAGACAAGACCCAGTCAAAGATTCAGTGAGGGATAGAATGAAATGCCTTAAAATAAGTGAGAATTACCGGAAGGTACACTTTTTTATACGACCGAAATAAATTTCAAATCTTGATGGTCATGAATTCACCCTGAATTTGGACAAATATTATTTAGACCCAATAAATTATTTTTTCATATATGGACGTCAGATAATTGTCAAAAAATTGAAGTTAAGGAAATTGGAGCTGCTAGCCCTCACGCATTCCCTTAATATTTTGGGATTCCAAAAGCAATATCACTAACAATCTTAAAATAAAAAGCCAAAGAAATTGCTCTGGAGGCATTAAATTGCAAAAAAGCAGGCCAGATTTTCAGGATTTGAAGCAAACTTTCGTCATGAAATATCGCTGATCGATGTGGCTTTAGTTTAAAATCATGCTCCCCACTTTTGAGTTATTCTCCCTCTTTTCCTCTTAATTTCTAAGGTTGTTAGTTTGCTAATGCATACCACAGTACGAGTGCTTACTATTATGAAAACTACAAGTAGATATTAGAATTGGGTTATGTATCAAGAGCACAAAGTACATCCTTGTACAAACAGTGGTTGCCCTATCATCAATCAAATGACTGAAATTCCATTGATTATTTGAAGTCAGCATATATTTCTATTATCGATCGAAAATTTCTCAATTGTAAATTAAATGCAATAACAAAAACGAAGAAAAATCCTTATAAGTTCAATTTAGATTTCTTTTTTGGTATTAGTTTCTGATTCCCAATGTAATCATTTGTTTGTAGATAATCGTACTAGCTGATGATATTTCTGATATAGAAGAGAAGGCACAAAAATAATCGCTGCTATAAGCACTTCTAAATCATTATTATTCATTGTTGTCTATAATTATTCTCCGGTGCTTTCTTTTGGCCTCTTTCTTCTTGCGGTTCTTGCTCAAATAAAACAGATAGAGACTGCTTCAACTAAGAAATTAGAATAGTTTGTATTTATTCAACTATCACAAGTTACGTCCATTTGAGGTCTGTCCAGTATAAATCTTTTTTCCAGTCTTGAAGTCCAATAGCGCTGTGGTAGCATCCTCCGAAGCACTTGCAAGCATATCGCCCCTTGGACTCCATCGCACACAGTTGCTCCACACTAGAAATAATAACACAGACGTGAAAAATACTTTATTAAGCAATTTAATTAATATTACAGTCGTGAACTTCATTGAAAGTCTGGACAATCTTTGATGCTCGCTTGTCAAATATTTTCACATCCTCATCATTGCCAGTTGAAGCTAGTAGGTTTCCGTTTTTCTGGCAAACATCAATGTATCTTGTGGATCCTAATAGCACAAAATTAGTAAGTTAATATGAAGTAATAAAGCAAAAAAAAAAAATAAAAGATCATGCTTTTTCCCTCAATGAAAATGGACCACAAGATCCTTTCTTAATTTCTAGGCAATTGAATCGTATATCAAGGAAAAAAGTAGAAGCACATGAGATAAAACACTATTAGCCGAATTTACCTTTCGAGTCAAGTGGAAAAGGGCTCTTCAAAATGAAAGCTTTCTTCTCAACATCCATGATATTGAGGAGTCTCAGATCATATTTGACAAATAGTAAGGGCTCATCAGTATTCGTGCTCCATCTGCAACGACTCGAATAATCTAAAGAGTAATTATAAGAAAAGAAATTTTATGCTGTCATAACTAATAAAAAAAAAGGAAGAGGAAGGGCATTAACGGATTATACCTCTCCCGACATCAGACATCTCTAAGTTTAAGTGGAAGCGATAATTATCAGTGTTCACATCTGAGATTAAGAATGCTCCATAGCGGTCAATAGTTGCCAACATCTCTCCATGAGGGTGAAAATCAAGCCCAGTGATGTCATTACCTATATATATATACATCAATTGAACTTGCTATTGTAAAACGTTTATTAATACCTCCTATAGTGTGATATTGGGAATGCCATCTCGATTTTCGGATAAATTTTACAATATTACCAGCTTTCGAAGTGGCGAAATGATAAAGATGATATGTTATCCTTCCTGCAACAGGAATTGCACCAAGAATGCTTCTTCGTGGGTTATAGGTCACGTCTCCAGAACCAGATACTAGAAGAAGGAAGAGTTACGAGATAGATAGTAACGATGATTTTACAGCCAGAAACTTGCTCAAATGAATATATTTTGTTGGCCTGCCCTTTCCTTGAGACATCAAATACTTCTAAGTAAGCAGAATCATCCAAGCGGTGAACAGAAACTAGGAGTTCTGTATCTGCAATCTCTTTCACGAGATTCCAGCAGTCGTAAGCTTAACGAGGTTAGTTATCAGTTGAGCTAATTATTAAAAGCTGAAAATACACTTTCCTTCGGTGGATTTTGCTCCATCAAAGTTCACAAACTGTTGCTTCGTTTCGAGTTCAATAATACTAATTCTATTTCTCAGGGAGGAACAGGCAAGTAAGGTTGAAGATGCAAGGGATATCTCTTCTATCCGAAGGTAAGATTATGGTCGGAAATTGATGAGAATTTCATAATAAGTGGATTGAAGCAATATAGTACCAGTTTTTATCGAATTTTTCGGTACGACTCTTTTGGCTGCTGACTCTTCAACCGTATGAGTTACCGACTGATTGTCATTTGACTCGCTTTTTGAAAGCATTACTTTTCACTTTGACGAAAATAGAGTGTGAAAATAAATTTTTAATTATCGAAACTAATCTGATATCAAACTTCTAAGTAAGAATTTCATTCGATTAGAGCTTGACTTAAAATATTGTTGTCTTACTTTAACATTGTTATGTTCATTATGGAACATATCAGCTGAGAAAAAGAGGAGCTAATTATGAAGCGCACGGCAAGATGACCTACAAGAGGGGTCCAGCACAATGAAAAATAAAAACGCTGATTCTACAATTAAATAAAAGAGCGGATTTCCCTCGAATATCGATTTATCCAAAGATGAATTCAGTCAGTCTGAAAATTTCGCATTGGTAGTGGTATCCGTTTGTGATTCCTCACTTCAAGAAGCATTGCCAAAGGGGTATGTTTGATTCTTGGGGGAAAAAAATTAATGTGGAATCTCAAATGATTCCCATTTTCAACAGTATCAACAAAAGGAAAAGACTTCTCTTTACATCATAGCCGGACTTCTGGATGCATTTTTCAAATTTTTCCAGACAAGAATTTTGTTATTTTAATCCTATTATGGGATTGCAAATCTAGGAATTGGCCCAACATTCAACAACCTGCTAACCCTTCGATCTATCATCGCGTTCTAAGAATTTCCGGCCTCAAAAGTATGTTTTAGAATAGAAAAATTGACAGTAACAGACTCCAGAGGAAAGAAATATCTCAACAAGCTTGAAAAAGCCCTTAAATTGTCAAGAAGTACCTCTGAAAATGTGTGTCGAAAGGACAACACATTATCAGAAATATAAGAAAGCTTTTCTTGAATCTTCAGAATTTCTATTATGGCGGGAAACTTCTCAGTTTGTGAACGAGTCAAAAAGAGAATATTACACCAGAATAACGGTTCTTCCAAGAAAACTCAGCTATCTTCGGATGCCAGATTATGAGCAAGAATTGGCTTAGAAGTTTTTGTTGCCTGCTATTTGCTCTTGGTCTTGAGCATACTGATGAGACTGGAAGCATGGGATTTTAAGATTTTTGAAAAATTGATGAAATTACTGGCTGCGATTCGAAAAAGGGCGAGCATTAAGGAACTGGATGAAAAAATTATCAAAAAGGCTTATCTTAATCATTTTAGGACTTTTTCCAAAAGAATCATAAGAGATTTTATAACTAATGCTCTCATCAAAGCGTAAAAAGGAACTATTTCTGGATTGTGCACATTCCCTCATCAAAACGAGCTCCTTGGAAGGCTTATGTTGGTAACAAACAAAGATCATGGCCTTGATTTCCAATAAAGAAAGAAAAGAAATATTAACTGGTAATTTTCAGCGAAGCCATTCTGGCTGTGCCTCAAGAGAGCATGAAGAACGACAAAGAAAGATTAAATTGAATGGCAAGAAGAAGCCCTCGTTTTGGTTCAGATCAACCAAAAAATCATTCATTTGAACTTTGTATATTTTTTCTTTCAAGTATCGTGAATCTAAGGGTTCAATATCTTTCAACAAGACAGACATTCGATATCTGCCAAGTTTCCCTGAAATTGTGGCAAGAAGGACTATGAATTGAAATAAAAACAAACTGAAGAAAAAAAATACAGGTTTTCCCTTTAAAGTGCTATTATCAGATAAACTATAGTACCTCTCGATGAGGCCTTAGGGTTAAGCCTACTTTGATTCATAGAAAGTCAGCTTATCTGCGGCGATAAATTTTTGCAAAGTAATTTTTTCGGGCAACTTTTTTTTTTTATTTTTTTGCAAAGAATTTGTCGACAAACCTCGAATATATTGTCGCATTGCATCAGCAGCACTGATGCCACAAAACACTGCGGATGAACTGAAAAATCTATTTCAAAATAAAAGTTGCTTTTTTGATGTCTGAGGGCATGAAATCTGCTTGAAACTGAGTTTTGAGAGCGCGTACTTCGCAGCAGAGAGTTCTAGATAGGAACCATCTTCTCTGATAATAGTTGGGAAATTAAATCACTTGAATCCAATTAAAACGATTTGATCAAAAATTATTAAAGAAATATACCTGAAATAGAAGGAAAATATATGTTTTCGGCAGGATAAATCATTTCAAATTAAATTATCAGTATCTTTATTCGAAATTCTTCTATATATTTTAATACATCCTTCTATGAATTTATGAAAGGTTCAATAAACTAACTAAATTCTCAGCTTTTTAATCAAGATCGATTTTAATAATCAAATCAAATTTAACATCTCCGCTGTGCTCTTCAAAAAATTTGAAAAAGCCATGCTGCACAATCCAGATAAGAAAGTGGACATAGTCGCTAAAGAATCGAAACAAATTAAACAGCCTGGAACGCAAGTTTCATCTCAACCAAAGATTGAAGAAGTGAAACAAGCCCCAGGCAAAAGAGAGCAAGATGCATCACTAAAAATGAGTATCGTCATTACTGGTAAACTCATTTTTAAAGCTGAGCAAGCTTATTTATCAAAATTATCTAACCTTTTGTGGAAGAGAAAACCACGGGCTCTCCAACTTTACTTGCTTGGTGTTCGCGATTTGTCAATAAGATCGACATTGTTGATCTAAACATGAAGCAAAGTTATGCAAGCTTGGCGGAGTTAAAATTAGTGAACCAAGTAAAATATAGTTTTTCAAATATTTTGAGCTGATATGCTGTAATATTTTTAGGTGAGAGTTAGACGCATGTGAAAGAGATACCAAACACAAAATTACTTGACTCTCTGCATCATAACAAAGAAAAGGCAGCCAATATGTCGGTATTTGACATAAAAATTTTTTTCAAATCAAGGAAATCAATTCTTTTGGTGAAGTCTCAAGAGGGCGTATAATTATTTTTTTTACCTTTATCTTTTGAATAATTATACTTTCTCTCTAGGCACTGGTTATGGAGATATGGCATATAACTCACGTAGAGGTATCCTTGGAGCAGTTCCTCTTTATGGAGAAATTTCTTACCACCTATTTAATGTTGATTCTCATGCCTCCAAGACCAAAGATATTGTCAAGCTTATCCGCAAGTCGAAATGGCACTCCCAACACGGTAATCATCAATTGTGATTGATATACATCGAATTTACTATACTCTTTAGAGGAAATCATCACCGGGCTTGATTTCAATCCTACTGGAGAATATGTGGCTACCATTGACGAGAAATGTGTGTGTCTAATATCTGATGTGACTTCAGTGAATTACAGGTTCCATACGAAAAAAGGACACAGAAATGGTAATCAATACCATGGCTTTTTGTATTCCCTCACAGGTAATATATTCAGGGTAAAATAATGCGAAAGGTGCTGCAAAAGATTAATTTTAAGTATATAACTTGTGTATTTTGGAGGATTCCTGCTGTCTAATTTGATATTCATATTTTTTCGACGACACTTTCTGGATCGATGTATGCCAGAGCGATGGGAATATGTTGGCTTCAGATGGCGGGGATGAAAATGTGAAGATATTTGACAAGCGAGAATCAAAGATTATCCGAACCTTTGATGGCACTCGCAAAAGTAATATTATATTTTGTTAATAAATCATTCCTGCTTCTAATCGCTATTTGCTAGACTATATCAATTATGTGAGATGGGGCCCATATGGCAACATGCTCGCGAGTGATTCAGATGATCAGGCAGTACTATTGGACTTCAAGACTGGGAAAAAGCTTTATACTGGAAACACCTCAGATGGGAGTAAATTTACACGGTTTAATTACCTAAGGCTATTCTTCTCATTCTTTAGAAGAAACTATGTCGGTTTGTTTCATTTGAGAAAGAATCAAAGTAGAGCACCCCTAGGGAGGAAGGGAACCACAAGAAGAAGCAATTTGGGAGAATAAACATAAGCCATAATAGATAATAGGAGTGCTTTAAAACTATTTATCACAGCGCTTAATTCATCCTTACTTTTCAGAATATCATCATGCATTCTTCCAGTCTGAAAAACAAAGAAATGATTAAGGAAAATGGAGCATTCATACAAAAAACATGCAATGTAATTTTTGTAAGTTTGCTTCCTCGTAAAAATGCGAACCCATTTTTTCAATTATAAGCGAACACCTACTAAATAGTTCAATTAAGACGAAAAAATTGTTTCCCCGAAGCAAAGATCTTAATTTGGGTTTTCACTTTAATTCGAAAAGTCATAATTTGAACGATACAATTACTCACTGCCACGAGAGCTTATGTCTAGCATCGAACTATATAACCTTGCAACGAGTTATTAATATGATTAAATAAGTCGTCTCTAAATTTCCACTGTTATCGCCCTTAGAAGAATAATAGAAGCATATATTTCTAGCGTCTAGACAACCCTCGAAACAGAAGAGACCAAATCTAGTCTCAAACTGGCAACAATTGAACTCCTAATAATGTTTTATAGGACGCTCCGACACACATTAAAAATCTAAGAAAAAACTGATAGTTTTAAGCTGATCGCCTCAGCGTTTTTTGAAAATTGAGAGAAAGCTGTCTTCCACGTGAAATACTAAATTGGAAGGAAGCTTTCATTTCGGATGAAAAAACTTTTTGAATCAGGTAACTAATTCGAAATAGCAGAAATTTCATTCATTAATAAAAAAAAATATGAGAACGGATGTCTTTTTGAATTGATTGATCTGAATAATTTAAAAAAACGTAATGGCTCATGAGCGCGTGAGGTTGTATTTATACAACAGATCAATAAAAATATC
>ENA-UOTX01000244-UOTX01000244.1-compost-metagenome-genome-assembly--contig:-NODE-244-length-60919-cov-6.016305_pt1 | contig 60919 bp, 48 predicted proteins | sample MGYA00238143_ERZ746982 | MGnify/ENA primary metagenome ERZ746982 (study PRJEB28758, sample SAMN06268862) | compost metagenome | isolation source: single cell | place: USA: California, Emeryville, Joint... | reverse complement strand
GCTAACTACTCGAGTTTTAAAACCGGCTGTTTTATTCAAAGTGCCAGAACGAGGGAGAACGCTAAAAAGAAAAAATTTCAGTTCTTCCAAAGAGCAACGCATGCTCAGGTGGAATTTATAAAGAACACCACTGTTCGAGACAAAAGAGCACCCTTTATGATACTCAAACGACAAGATGAGTTGCATAAAGAGTTTCTCAAAAGCGATTTCCAAAGTGAAATGGACCTCAAATTCAAACAGCATGAGACAGAGGTAATGAGCTAAATGCAGCGCATATTTGATTGAGCATGTATCTCAATTATAATAGTTCAAGAATGAGTATAATCAGCTATTAACAGCGAATCGCCAGCGTAAAGAGAATTTAGCTCATTTGCAGTTCGAGCTCGAGAATCTTTCAGAGAATAAGGTTGTGGAAGAAGGTAACCTGATAGATCGTCGCTTATTAATGAGCAATAAAAATAGCAATTATGAAAGAGTCTACAGCACCTAATGATATGGCATTATATTATCAAACGCTGGAGCGCTTGAAACAAAAGGAAATTGAAATCGAAGAGCTTAATGACAAACTACTCATTGAGCAGGAGAAAACTGATTCCTTTAAGCAAACGCTAAACCAAATTGTTCATAATACGGTAAGACAGCAAACCTCAGTCCCAAGATGAAATGAAAAAATCATTGGCTTTTAGGATGTTGCTAAAAAGCGGATTCAGGACACTCAGAATTTATTTGGGATCATGGAAAAGAAAGTGCCGACTTACCAAGCAAAAATCAATGAAGAGTCTTACAAACAAGTCTGTTTGAACCAAATAGCAAAAAAGTTGTAATGTTTTTTGGGATAGATCATGAGCAAGAAGCAGCTTTCCGAGCTTAATGCGAAGATTCAGCTTGAGTCGAAGGTGCATCAAGAAGAGATAAAGCAGCGCAAGGAAGTTGTCGGGAAAATTAAACGCCAAATTACTTGGCTTGTTGGTGAAAATATAAAACAGAAGAAATTTCTTGAGGTACAGAATAGGATTATTCAATTATGGACAGTGATTTTGCTTGTACTTCATAGGCAACAAAAAATCGACACGAGGTGCTGTCGCGCAATCTCCAAAAATTGGAGGAGATGCTCGCGAAGAAAAAAGAGGCGCATTTAGATTCTCAGATTGTAATACTCTATGGAGAAATATTTGAACGGCTTTTCAAGTAGCTTACAACCACTAGGAACAAACTGTTAATACGAAATTTGTAGCTATTATGTTGCAGAAAATAAACATCTGTATAGGTGGCAGGCACTGGCTGAAGGATCTCGGTTATCAACCCCTTTAAAGATATCCGTCTCTGACGATCGCAGAGAAAGCTCTTCTATTAGCGAGCCTTATACTCCGCTTTCCCCTTTTTCTCCGTTTAAAAGACCCAGATCAAGCCATCTCTCCTCAGAACCGCTCCTCAGTGCCAGGCAATCTCGCAGAGGATCACTGAAAAAGAACCCTCAAGTCTCATCGATGAAAAAACTCCAAACGTATGACAAAGAATATATTGCAAAGCGATTGAATCAAACTTACGCCCTCATCAAAATGCATCCTGATGATCTAGTGCAGAAATTACTATTAATTTACCATCAGATGCAATTAAAAGATATTACCTTGCAGAATCGCTATATGGAGCTTGTTTCCGAAGTACAAAAGAAAGATGAGGAATTACTGGAATTAACCGATCAGTTGCGGTACGTGCAGCAGAAATCAGAGGGAATTATGGAGTCTGAAGAAGGATTTGGAATTCGGCTCATTGACGAGCAGGAAAAAGAGCAATATTATGAGAACTCGCTGGCTGCACTCAACCAAACACTGGACGCAGCGACTGAGAATAATAGCGATTTTACAGACAGAACTGGGAATTTCATTTTCAGGAGCTATTTGTTCCTAACTGAATCAATTTATAGGTAATTTTCCTAGTCTTTCTCACCTCTCCTTATTCCTCTACCCTTTAGGTTCTGTCATTTGTTAGAATCTATTCGCAAGGTCGATGACTTCGGATTGAACCTCGAACTCCAGAATTTAAGTCACCAGATTCAGAGTAGCTTGGAAAAAATGCGCTTAGGTTTTGCGTATAAATCACCGCTTGGGAAAGAAAGCAACACCAAGGACCGCATTCAGTTCTCAGAAATTCTAAACTCTGACGACGACACTAATAAATCATTCAGTTCACTGGACACGATCTCGGATCAGTCAGGAGATAGCAGAATGCAGCAGAAAGCGAAAAATTTCATAAGAAGAGGAAAAAAGCATTTCACAAACAAATTTACTGAGACTGTGCAACCTTTTTTACCACAGTCAGGTCTAGAGCTCCTAAATCTTTTCCTTTCAAGGTTTCCTAATTCGAGGAAAGAGGGCGAGATTTGGTCTGAGTTAGTCAAAAAGGTAGATTATTAGCAGCTTTATTCTCTGAACTTATTTTGATATGCATTGAAATAGGATAGGATAATTTACTCCTTCACTACAAGCAAGCGCTATGGTCAGTATCTTGACGTGTACGCATCAAGATGTGATCTGATCGAGAGAGATAAAGCAATATTGGCGTTAGAAAACATTCATATCTTAAAGCGAGAGGCAATGGATATCCAGCATACACGATTTGCCGTTTTATTCAACTATATCAAAGAGCTGTATGTACTTGCCGAATCGTCTCGAACAGAGCAACTTAAGCAACTCAAAGAGAAATACCCAGAAATTGAGTTAAAAGAACCTCACTTTGAGAAAGAAGAGCGTTTTTCTCATCCTGACGAGCTAAAGAAACGCACGCTGACAGATTTCAAGAGAAAAGTCATCAGTGAAAGGGTCAGAAAGTTACAACTGCAAATTGGAGAGGACTTAAGGCGTGATCGCGGAAAGGCTAATATTTCGCTGATACAGCTGCTGCAAGACCAGATCAATGAAATGAGAGCAGATCCCAACCGCATGCATGAAGAACTGCAGAGCGAGCAAAAGTTTGAAGATGATTTCTTGGATCGAACGCGCCAAGATCTGAAAACAACAATGAGCGATCTTCAAAACAACAAAGAAAAAAGCTTTGAAACTGAAAAAATACCTTTTTACCTCAAAGACAAGAATACTCATTCAGCCCACCTTTTAAAAAAAATTGTGCATTTAGATCTCAATTTCAAATCGCAACTCGAAGCTGCGAAAACTGAACACAAACTCGGTAAGAGCAAATCTCCTGAGGTTTAGAAGAATAATCGGTGATTTTTAGAGCACGCAAAGAGAAAAGAAAAGCAGGAAGCAGAGCGCGCCAAAACTAAAAATGAAAGTAAAATGAATCAAACTTCTTCTCAAAGCCGACTCGAAGAGAAAGTAGGTTCCAGGAGCACCATTGGAGGTAACTCTTTGCTGCTTTTCAATTGAATGAGGTATAATTTTCCTTTATGCTAACTAGATGTGAGTCGAACTAAAACTGTTGTATTCAATCAAATGTCTCCAGAAAGTATCCGCAGCAGCGTGGCTTCTCGAAAGGCGACAATAAGACTGTTCAATGCACATAACAACGATACTTCGAATGTTTCCTCGTCACCGGTTGTCGGGAGGGAAAGCACGTTCTCCCGCGCAATGCAGAAATTGAATATTGAAACCAGTTCGATTGTTCCTAGTAGTATTTCCCAAGAATTTTCTCTTCTAGCCAGAGCGCCAAAATCGACTCAAAATTTGAGGTCGACCAGCCGAACAAGGAAAATTGCTTTCAATCCTTCTAGCACTGACAGAGAGAGCTCTCGCCTACAAACAACAACGATTGATGAGACTGATCGCACACAACAAAACTCAAGTCTGAATCAATCCTCCACTGTGAGAGTTGGAAGTCAGAGGAGACTTTTTCATGGAGCTAATATTCTGAAAGTAACCGACCAGAGAACGACTCCAAAGGATCGAAATGCGACTGTTATAGAGGAAAGGAAGAACATAGTGGCTAAGAGAATTGTTACTCCAGCGATAACAGATCGAGTGAAAGTGAGAGATGATGGCAATCGGTCTCATTTTATCAGGAATAAGATTAAAGGCGAGGAGTTTGGTCTCAAGGATTCTACGGATAATAGTTTCAAAAGCGCGTTCAGTCATTTGGAGACGCATTTTCCATCGTTAGCCAACGTCACAGAGCCTTTAGGAAGCAAAACATTCCTCATTACTAGTAGAAGGTCTCCTGCTCTGGAATCAGAGGGAAGGGGGGCGACGCCGCTCTCGCTCTTATTGAATACATCACTCTCAACAACGAATGATCCAAATCATCGTAAAGGGTATCTAATCAGACCGCTAGATGGGCTATCTTTTGGACAGTAGATTATGTTAATAGAGAAAAAACTAAGACCTTTTTTTCATTTTATCTTAAATAATATAATAATCTAATAAGTTTATCTAATAATTTTGCTGTTAATGGAATGATATTTGATATTAAGTTGGCTTATAGATTTAGAATTTTCAGAGGATTATGAAATCAATAAAATCAAGAAAACCCATACCACCAATTAAATAGCTGAATATTGTGATTGAAGAGACATAACGGCATTTACTTCTCAAAGGAAAAGGATCACATTTAGATATTTCTTTGATTCAACCCAAAACAAAAATTCAATTCAGATCTAATGCATATTCCACAGAGCTCATGGATATGTGATAGAGTTTCAAGCTGTTCACAGCTCATTACACATCAAATATACTCCACTAATAGTGCAAATAACTATCTACAGTCAAAAAGATCATCAGAATGATTTAAATTTGTGGATTATTATTTTAATTTTTTTTCAAACTACAACCAGAAACATAAATATAATATATGCCTGTGCAATTCTCTAAAATTAAAGAATGAAATCAATCGGTACTCACTGAATTTTTTTACGTCCATACTGCAACAAATTGTTACATCGCATCTTCGGCATTATTCTTTTATCATCTTCTTTTTCTCGTTATCCGTGAGGAAGAAACTTGCCATACTGGTAAGAAAACCACCTTTCTTTTGTTCTTCCAATTTTGTCTCACTTTGCTCAGGCTTTTTCGCACTTTCATTTCCGGCTTTGGTTGCTTCGGGACTTAATTTATCTGGAGATGTCGTAGGAGTTTTCTCATTTTTCTTCACTGAGCTCTCTTCTGGGCTTTTGGTTTGAACCGGCTGAACTTTTGGATCTGTTAACAGTTTTTTCTCTATCACTTGCACGTTTGGCTCCAGTGATTTCATGTCCAGCAACTGCTTCTTCAATAGAGTTTCTGCTTCAGTTTTCTTGTTAATTTCTTTGTTAAGCGCTTCGATCTCTTCAGCATGACTTAATTTAAAGATATCAAGCTCTTCCTTTAACAATTTTAATCTTTGCTCTGCGAAACCCAAATTTTCAGTTTGATCCTCGAGTTCCTTTGTCTTCTTCTTGTTTTGTTCCTTGAGTTCTGCAATCTCTTTCTATAATTACATTTATTGTAAATAAGCTCATTTACAGACATGATTCATACCTTCAGATTTTCCGTTTCTTTCGAGACTTCTTCTTTAACATTATCGTGCGTCTGAGAGTCTTTCCTGAGAGCAGAAGTTGCAACCACTTCTCTCAATTTCTCGAGTTCTCTGTTCTTGTCATCAATTATTTTATTTAATTCGTCGAGTCTTTTAGACTTCTTCTCTAACAAACTCTTCAGGTTCATGACTTCTTCAGATTCATTCCTCTCAGACTCGAGAAGAGTGATAGTGTCCAACAATCGATTATTTTCGTTTTGTAGCTCCTCAAACCTGCTGCTAAGATTCTGAATTTCCACGTCTTTCTCTTGGATATTTGTGTGTAAGCTCTTGAAGTTGTTAAGCTTTTCTAGCAGTTTAAGAACTAAGTCGCCTTGATCCATGGGTAATTCATCGTTAATATGCTCTTTATAAGATTGGATTAATGCCTCTAGCACATGCTCAGGGAATTTAGAGTCCCCAATTTTTCTAGGTGAGGCATCAAAACGAGTTTTCAGTTGTTCATATTCCCCTTGTATGTTATTGAGAGCATTTTCGAGACTTTCGCTATTCTCTCGTTCTAATTTCAATTCATTTTGGAGCTGAACATTCTGTGCCTTCAATGATTCAACATTTGTACTGCCAACATCGGGTTGAGCTTCTTTCAGTGTACCTTGAGCTTTTAAAGTGGTCACCTCCTCTAAAAGCAATTCATTTTCTCTTTTCAAATTCTCTATCTGCGATTCGAGCTCTCTTTTAAGATTTTCATTGCTCGCTAAAGGAAAGTCATGAAAAATAATTAAGAGAGTTTATCAATTACTTCCTGCTGCAGTAAGGTCTGCTAAAACCGTTTCTAATTGCTGGTTAAGGTTATCAGCTCGAGTCCTTTCGTTAACCAATTGACTCATAGTCTCCTGGAACGCCTCTTCATTCGTTTTTTCTAATTTTCATGAAATAAATTAATAAATTCTCAACTAACTCATGCTCCTATACCTCTCTGTTGTGACAGTATCTCCACACTGGCCTCAAGTTCCTGAATCTTCGCCAAGAGAGATTGGTTCTCAGCTTTAAGGTTCATCTCAATAGCATCTTTATCCTTAAGAAGTCTCTCATTCGAATCCTGTAATTCTTTGTAAGTCTCCTCAAGTTGTTGGAAAGATGATTTAAGCTGCTCATACTCGGCGCGTAGGCTTTCATATTGACTATTAATTTGAAGAGCAGAAGTTTCAGAATTTTCCTTCTTCGATTGATAGTCAACACTCTGTTTCAGATTTTGATGAGTCTTAAGCAGCTCATCATAGCTCTGTCTTAGTTGGTCATAGGCCTGACGAAGTTGCTTGTATTCATTCCCAAGTTCATCGTAAGCTCCTTTCATTTCTTCATAAGAACTGCGGGTCTGATCCAGCGATTGGCTCACTTCCTCATATGCTTCTTTGAGTGTATTATAGGTAGCTTGAGTCTCTTCGTAAGCTGAACGAAGCTCGTCATATGCAACTTTCAAAGATTGACTTGATGAGTGATGTGCATCGTATTCTCCCTTGAGCTCATGATACAGTTTTCGAAGCTCTTCATAAGCAGAGACAGTCTCATCATAGGAGTCTCTCAGCTCTTCGAACGCATTCTGGAATTCAGCCTGAGAGTTTTGGAGCTCATTACAATAATTCTTCAACTCGTTATAAGAAGCTTGTGCTTCATGCACTTGTTGGAACTGTGTTGCGAAGCTCTCGAAGACATGTCTTTGTTTGAAAAATCCATCTCGTACCAGTTTCTAATCAGAAAATTAATTACTTCCTCATTCATAAAAATAAAGAATGGGATACATATTTTTGAGTAAATTTCAATTGTTGTTTCAGATTTTCAGACAACTTCTCCAAAAGCTCTTGATTTTTGTTTTCCAATATGATATTTGTTTCTATCAGTTCGTTATATTTCGACAGGATCAAATCATAGTCAGCTTTCAATTGAGAAGATTGTTTTGCAATGCAGCCAACAGTCTCTCTCTCGTTGGCCAGCTCTCTCCTCAGATCTTTTATCTCTTCTGAGAGCGCGTGTTGAGCTTGCTCAGCAGCCTCTCTTTCATGATAATAAGCAGTTTTCAGAATTTCCGCCTCTTGCAATAGCGATTCCTTTTCAATCTCTTGCTTGCGTAGTGTGAATTCGCCCGTTTCAGACAGTCTAATATAATAGTGAGCACTTATACTTAATTTGGCTGCCATTACTCTTCTAACACGAGTTTAATATTCTGCACAACCTCAGGGGCCGCTCCTTCCAATTTCAAATGGTTCGGGAGCGTCACATGCAACATCGATGCAATTTTCCCGAAATGGTTCCCCAGCTCTGCCAATGTGGTTAAATCCACGACTCTAGAGCTCTGATCTTCGAGTTTATTTCGAAGTTCCTAATGTAAATTATTATATAGCAGTTCTTTCCCAAGTAAATTACCTCTTTGTGCTTGCGCTCGACCTCTAATCTCTTCTCAAGCTGCTCGATTGAAGACTTAGCCTGATTGAGAGCATTATTCAAGTTTTCATTTGTCGTTGAAAACTCTTTTTTCGAGTGTTCAAGAGATTTTTGCAAGGTGTTATTTTCAAGCTGCAATGAATTTATTAGCTTTTTATCTTTTGCCGCAAGCGCTAATTCATTCTCCAAGTTATGGATTCTCTCGTCTCTTGATTGAATCTCGGCTTCCTTCTCTTCAACACGATCACCTAGTCGTTTCAGCTTATTTGATAGCTCTGAAATCTGATTATTTTTCTCATGCACTTCGTCAGAGATTTGCTTGCATAAGCCATTCAAAGCTCGGATCTTCTTCCCACGAGCTTCAAGCTTCTGACCAAGCTCATAAGACTTCGTCATAAATTTCAAGGCAAGGTCCTCCTTACCTGACTTATCTTCAAAGAGCGCATATATCTGTTGGAATTCTCTTTCCTGCTCTTCTCCCATTCGAGTTCTATACATTTCAGCTCTCGCTTCCGCAAGCTTGCATTTAGTTTCCAATTCAGTTTCTCTCAGCCGCAATGCATTCACTTCGTCAGTTAGATGTGTGATTCTCTCTTGTAAGGATAACTCATTGAGTAGCGCTGTGAAATGTCCTTCATTTCCAATAGATTTCTCATTTCCATCCTCGTCTGTGGTCGAGATTGTTTTGGTATCCAGCAGATCCTTATAAAAATCAACACTGGATTGTAAAGCCTCATTTTCGACTCGTACAGAGAGCAGTTGTTGGTTTGTCTGCTTTTCGCTCTGCATCACGATACCTATCGCTTCATCCTTTGCTGCGCTCAAAGTTTCGTAGGTTCTAATTAACTGATATGCTTTTTCAAGTTCCTGCTTATAGGTATCGATCTCAGATTGATTATCAGAGAGATGTTCAGCGTCATCTTTCGCAAGTGCAACTATCTCATCGAGAGGTTGTAGGTAGCTCGAGCTCGGAATATGTCCTATTGACAGCCCAGAGAGCAGCATTTCTACATCCTCAAACATTTTAACACAAAGCGGCTTTTCTTGTTTATTCACAGCAGAAGTCGGCTCACTATTATAAATGTCTTGGGGTGAAGAAGTATTCGGTGCAAAGACATTCATAGGCTTTATCATTCCTCCGGGTTGTTTCGCACCCCCGCTAGGCGCTTGTTTTTTCCTCATAAAGCCAAGATTTGATGTATGAGGTTTCAGCAAATCTGATTTGCCAAACTGTGTCTTCTCTTGTTGCTCTTGCTGTTCCTTGGGGGTCTCTTCTTTCTTTTTGTTCTCATTTAGCATTTTCGGAGGCATTGGCACGTCTTCCTCAGGCTCTTCTTCTTCTCCCTCAAAGATATACTTCTTTTTGACAGGATCCCACTTAAATTTAGCAGGTTCACCGAGCTTCATTTCAGGTATGGGCTCAGCTCCTTCCTTGTTTTTCCCTCCGAGAAGATTTTTTACTTTTCCGAGGAGCCCGCTCTTGCTCTGAGTAGATTGATTCGATTGTGAAGGTTGCAAATGGTGCTTATGGGAGCTGGGCTCTTTGCTGGCGATTGGATGATCAGAGACAGGAGATTCAAGTTGCCTGTCTGATGATGAAGCCTCCGGTGACTTTCTCTCTGAGAGTTGCTCTTGTTGTGAAAGCTGCTGCCTTGATTCCACGAGCTGTCGTTCTGTTTCCTTGAGTTCGTCAATTTTCCTCTTGTAAATTTCCTCTATTCTCGCCACGATCTCGTCGCACTCAGAATTCATCGCTGAATGCTTCTCTTCCAATTTTTCTATGAACTTCAAGTAATGCTCATGCGTTTGATTGAAATCAGAATGAGTGAGTTGCATGTTTTCGAAATGAGTGAGCAAATCCTTGTGTAGTTCTACGGTTAAGTGCCGGAATTCGCTTTGGAAGTTTTTCCTTATTATCCTGACTCCTTCCAGCGTTTGCGTAATATTGGCTTTGCTTTTGTCTATAATTTCTTTATTCACGACTCTCTCGATCGAATGAGCGATTTTTTGCTTGAGAGCCTCGTACTTCTCAAGCTTTCGTTCTAAATTGGTCTGATTTTGTTGAGACATCGCTTTTAATGTGCTTTCACCAGAATGAGAGCGGTTTTCTTTGGAATATCTGGAAATAAAATTCTTACTTTGAATAGGATTCTCAATCTCAGAAGAGCCTATCACACGTCATTGACACGATAAAATTAACGTGGCAAAAAATGTGAAATGCTCCCAGTTTAATAGGTCAATAAACATGAAAGCCTTCTGATCCTGCTCCTCTTGATGAGAGAAGGAAAATTATGATACAATATGAGCCAGCATCCCATTGATCTGATGAATTGAAGACAGCACCTCAAAAGCATTTAAAAAAAGGTCTCTTTGTTTCAAGGTAGTCTCCTATAGTAAGATTGCACATCTAGCATTTGATATTTAGGCAATATTTTGATTTGTGAATTTTTCGAGTGCTATGAAGAAGTCCTGATTGCTATGAGAGCGTTGAAGTCTCAACTATAAATTTGGGTGAGAAATTTTAATACGTTTGGCTTCGTCCTAATCAAATTTAGGTCTGCTAAGAATAAGCCAGGGAATTTCAATCAAAAAAAAATTAGCCTACAATTAAACTAAAATTGCATGTAACTACATTAAAATTTTAATTGATTAGTTAAGTGCTTTTTAGCGATAAAAAAGGACTCCTATTCGCATTCGCCTTGACATTTTACTTCAAACATGAAAACTACTGGTCATCAGTTACAAAAAGGACTCGTTGCCAATACTGGAATGGTACCTCAGCCAGGCAGCTCAAGGAGAGTCCAGGACGAATTAAATTCACTAAAATCGTTCCCTCAGCTTCCTCCTGCTCTGCAATCACGTTTTCAAATCTCTGAAAAGCTTGGTTCAGGCTCATTTGGGCATATCTTCAAAGCATTCGACAATACATTAGCCGACTATGTGGCTCTAAAAGTTGAAATGCACGACAAAAACAGCAACGAGAATGGATCAGCTCAGACTCTGAGAAGTGAAGCAAAAATACTCACTGAAATTGGTGGTGTGGTGGGAATTCCCAGCGCGTATTTATTCATTAAAGAAGAGACCTACTCACTATTGGAGATCGAACTTCTTGGTCCTAACCTCGAAAAACTCTTTCGAGAGTGCCATCGAAAATTTTCATTAAAAACCACACTATTACTTGCAGAACAGATGCTTAAGCGCATTGAATATGTTCATTCTCGAGGGTACCTGCATCGAGATATCAAGCCTGAAAATTTCATCATTGGAAATCCGGCTCATGACCCTGATATATTATACCTCATTGATTTTGGCCTATCGAAAATGTATCGAGATCCAATCACGGGAAAGCATATCTCTTACAAAGAGAATAGAGGTCTTGTAGGGACAGCACGCTATGCGAGTATCTCGACGCATCTTGGGATCGAGCAAAGTCGACGAGATGATCTGGAGTCAATTGGGTATTTGCTGATTTATTTTATCAAGGGGAGTCTTCCCTGGCAGAACACTCGCGCACAGAGCAAAACTGAGAAGTACAAACTAATTGCAGAGAGTAAGATGACGACCTCTGTTGAGGAATTGTGCAGAGGAATCCCAAGGGAATTTAGCCTATATATGAATTATATTCGAAATCTTACTTTTTCTGACGCTCCTGATTACAAATATTTAAAAGGCCTTTTCCGAAGGCTGCTGACTGATAATGGTTGGGGACTTGACTACGAATACGACTGGCAAGAGCATTTGGCAAAATATAAATCCCAGTTTTCGAGAGTGGTCGGCCAGCAAAAGACACTCAGGAAAAACGGTGCAATGGGCAGCAAAATAGGCCCAGAAGGAGTTAATAAGGATGATGAGATCAGACAACTTGATTCGAACTCGAAAACCCACTTCACTCAATCCAATATGTATTCAAAGCAGCAACAACAGCAACCCTCAACTATAAAGGTATCAAAAGCAGAAGAATCGCATTCTCAAACAAAGCAGGACCCAAAAAAGAGCGTTTCATCGATTCAGCAGCAAACTAAAAAAAGCAATGTACAGGCTGTTAAAAAAAATACCCTCTACCTTAAATCGTCGTTTGTAAGACATTCGAATAGCATAGGAGGGCCAAGATTCAACTGGAATCATTTTTCTCCGAGCAAGGAATCAGATAATAAGAAAACCGTAACGAGAAAAGTCCCACTAATTGATTTATCCAAGAGTAAATTGCCTGATAATACCCGAGTAAAGACGGAATCCGATGCGATACATTTCAATAGCTTTACAGGTACACTGTGCTCACCACTCAGCAAAACTAGTCGCAACATCATGCCAGAAAAGCCAATATTTACAGTATGCTGTGAGGCTATTGGAGAAAACAGTGGTCCAGAGAGCTTCCAACCTAGTGTAAAGGAGACTGTTGAAAACATGAAAAATGTAAAATCAGTTTTCAAACTACAGAGAAAAAATTTAGTGAATACAAATGTTAAAACGAAAGGTTTTCTCGCGAACAAGCATGATGAGTATGATTTTATCGGTGAAGAAATCATCGAACGGAAACGACCTGAGAGCATGGTATATAATTTTCCGAAAACCTGTACGATGAGGGAGCTGGGAGAATCCATCACAACTCGTCGAGTTGGAGAAACGCAAAATACGACGCCTGCGACGTTTGTATTAGGAAGTGCGAATACTCTGCGTGAGTTTAAAAGTCTTGTTAATTTTAGGAATTCCAGCGTGTGTACATTCACAGAAGCTCATAAAATCAGCATTTTTAGAGATAATAATTGACACAAGTACATCATTTTAGGGTCAATCATGTGAATAATTCCACAATAACCTTTAATTATTGTGAGTTGAAACTATAGTTTTGAGTCTAATACTTTACGATTGCAAAGGTCTTTGTGAGATTTATCGATTTTTCATATCTCAACTGCTCATCTGCTTTGATATTTTTCATTTTAGATGCAAATCGTTCTATTGAATATGCTACAAAAGAAAAACTCTCTTCGAGTAGAATGTAAATAAATGGACAACAAAGTTCAAAAGTTGTCTCAATTAAAAACGAAAACAAATCATTATTATTGAGGCGCATTCCATGAAACTTTCTTGGGCGGAGAGCCTTTTCTTCCCTATAGATTCAATGAACTTGATTTCAATTTATTTAGTTTACTTCTCGCAGCATTTTTTGGATATCTTTAAATTGATGAGACATATCAATGTCATTCTAAATTTAATTGTTTAGACAATAATTTTCAAGAATGATAGTTTACCATCAGAGCTACAAACTTTTTATATGAACGGGTATGATGCGTTAGTCCTCCCGCTGGTTTCGCATCTTCAAATGAGTTATTAGCGAAGTGCTGTGATCTTGCTAGCCCAGATCGATCTCGAGCTGAAGGCTGAGCTGAAGATATTGTTCTCCTGATTCTGCCTGTCTTTTGAAGTTTTCTGCTTGATCTACACTCTAATTCATCCTTTGAATAGTCTTCACTCTGATCAGGTAGTAAAGATTTCCTGACTGATTCTGCTTCTTTTGTCGATTTAATCATACTAGTTTCAGGATCTGTGAGCGACGAATGGTTCTCAGTGTGGCTTAGCTGATCGTATTCTCGTGCGAGATTCCTCGCAAGATTCATAGGGCGAAATGCAGAAAACGATACTTTTGTTGTTTCTTTCTGCACGACAGTCTTGGGAGGAAATGTCTTACCAACAGGAGACTTGCTCACTTGAATTGAAGGGCCTTCTCTACCAGGTGAATTTTGCAATTTTTGAATGGGAATGCCTTTTGAGGCAGGAGTGTTCGGTAGCTTATTTTTCGTGTCTGTCGTATGGGGGCCGACAAGCTTATAATGCCTCTTATTTGTGAGCAAACTACTCATGTTTCGATTGGGATGATCGTTGGTGGGTGTGGGGTTCGTCTCAATTCGAGGTGTGACATTAGATAACGGTGTACATTCAGGAGTCCTATTTTTACGTTGAACACTAGCAGGTCTTGACATAGTTTTTGATTGTGGCCTTTGATTTGGTGAATAAACCCCAAGAATCCCTTTGATTTGGGAAATTTTTCCTTTATCGCTCAGCAAATTTGAACCAACTCCGACATTAGCATTCTTTTGAGGCCTCTTTGGAAGCAGAATCAGTTTGTTCATACTAATACTTTTCTCAGCTTGGCTCAGTAAAACCTTCGTTTTTTTGGCATTGTCTAACATTTTACTGCCAATAAGTGGCTCACGAGTCGTTTCTGGAATGATTTCTCTAGAATTATACCGTCTCGAGCGACTGCTCGACAACTCGATTTTTTCTAATTGATTTGAAATACAATGTGCGTGCTATGATAAAAAAGTTTACCATTATTAGTTGGAAGCTGGTTCTTTATTTGTGAAGGTTCTTTACGAGGAGTCAATTTTCTGAAGGAGTTTAATGGCGATTTGTTGGCATTTTTTTGATTCATCGTTGGCCTTTGCGCTTGCATCAGGTTGATCTGTTGCAAGCGCAAAGGTCCACGTTCGTCAGGAAGCGATTTTGTTCGGGCTGTCACAAATTCACTCGATGTTTTTCTAGTATCCCTGTCATTTTCCAATAGATGCTGAAGTTCTTTCCTTATCTCTCTCGGTTTTAGCGACATTCTATATTTTGTTAAATACGCTTGAGCATCAGAGGATATAAATTTTATTCATTCTGCAAATTTTATGTGAAATTTAAATTAATTCCTTATAATTTTGGCGGAAGGTGCAAACCTTTTTAATATGGCCTGTAATCTGTAATAGTGATTAGTTTGGCTATAGAAAAACGTGCCAGACTCCTTTTTCAGAGAGGCGCATCGTATTTTAATTACCATAAAGATCAGTGGAAGGCTTGAGTCTGTAAAATTCGTTCAAGATTCTGATCGCTTAAATTACCCGGAATTGTCTATCGATAGATGAGAAACATGTTTAAGGAGAAGAGGCTGTTCACTACAAACAGAATAAGTCAAGGTTCTATAAAAAAATTTTACTCAATCAAAAAAAAACAAAAATGAATTGGAAAACGACAGATCATCTAGACTTCAAATTAAATATCTTTCAGTATTCACTTCAAAGCAACCAAAAATCTACAAAATGTTCATTCTTAAATCGCTTATTAGGGTTAGAGCTCAATACGATCTTCATAACCCAAATAAAATTTAACTTCTTTCTTACGATGTGTTTTTACGTATTATCGTAGTGATTCTTGGAGATGTAAAATCTTAGTGAGGGTTCATATTAATTTCTAAGTTCGTTAGCATCTTTGACAAAGCTATCAATTTCTAAAGCCCACAGGCTCTATATGAAGCAGACCCTGCTCAAGGAATCAAAGTTAGTATCCCTCAACTCCCCATTTTCGAAGTTATTCTTTCGGAAGTCGTTTCAAATTCCTTAATTGCTTTAATTAAGGCATGGCATTAGCCAATTAATTATTTTAATAAGCAGTCAGGGCAAAAAACTCCTCAATGCTTCTTCTTCTATTTAGAGCCAAGCCAAAAAGACCCGTTTTACATTGGACTAAACAGGCAACAATGCTGCCCCTTCCCGAGGAATATACACATTTTTATACTATATTCCAAAAATTACGACTTTATTTAACTTGCATAAGTAAACACAAGGTTCTTGACTATAAAGAAATCGATGAAGAAATCAGGCTTGCTTTTTGAGCAAAGTTCGTTGGATAGTTCAATACAAATCAAAAATTTTATGTTATTTTGGAATCTATGGAATGTCCTTACTGCTCGGCACAAATTTTTCACCTGCATCCAAATTTGTTTCCTTGAGCAAGGTGCTGTTCAATTTATTTGCTAAATGGCATAAATTCTGTCGTGATCGCACACGACCTTTATGTGGCAAATTTAGCAAAATGTATATTGCTTTTTTAAATTTCTTTAACTTTCAATCTCTATATAAAATGTGCTTTGTAGAAAAAATTATGGGATGGAATAATATAAAATATTTGAAAATTTTTTTCTCTCACTTGTGAGAGCTTACTCGAAAACTTTCAGCCATCTAATTTCGAAGACGATTTGTTTGATTGTATTCAAGGAGTTTTCAGCGTGCTAATCTGAAAAGAATTTGTTAATGATCGAAAAAACCCTAGTTGATAATTTAGCTGAATAATTTGCATGTTTTTTATGCTTCGAAGTTGCAATAAATAAAACACTTTCACATCACACAAAGGTGTCTGACAATAATTTTCGTGAGCCTTAGAAGGATATGTTCCTTAGCATTGATGACAAATCTCCGGTTTCAAATTCACCAGGCCCTAGTATAAGAAAGAGGAGAGACTACGGCACTATAAACCCTGAATTCCCTACTCCCAGAACAATTGAAGCTTGCATGGAGCTGGGAATCGATCCAGAAGACCTGAAAAAGAGGTAATAATTTGATTCTGCAATGATGAGAGATTGATTTTCTCGATAGACCTTTCGAAAAATTTCAAGACCCAAACGCGTTGAAAGAAATTGTTGAATTACGATATCAACATTACCTGCACCGCTATCACCGTAAAAGCTAATGGCTTAATTTTATGTTCTTATGTCGAGTAGAAACCACAACCGAAGTCACAGAAAAGAGGAAAGAGATAAGTATTGCATTTGATCAGTAAAATGATTCTAAACGATTTTTCTCAATAGTAAGACACAGACGTCGCAATCTATCACAATCACAGAATTTGAACACCTCCAAAATGGATACTTCGAAAAACTATGGGCCTGGGAGTCCTCACTCACGTGTAAATACCAGTGGGGTCGTCAACGAGACTTGGAACAACTCAAGACAGCGATCTTCATTGAATCTCAGCAGCATGTCATTGTATTTCATATTTACCTGCGTCCTCTTACTAAACTTCTACTCCATGTTAGGGTGCCTGCGAATCTTCTAGCGAATTACCATAAGACGGTTTCGTATTTAAGAAATTCACAAGGTTCCCCCACTGTCAAAAAGCCTGAGGAGTTAGAGATTACCATTGATGAAGAGACGAAAGAGTTTGACAAGAAGCTATTGCACGAGATCGAAAAATTCAATTTTATTAAACAAATGAAACAGGTAGATACCATCTATTGGGACTATCTGAGCAGCAACATTTGATTCGATAATTAGAAAGAGGTGTTGAAGGTCTACGAAGATGATCTTAAACGAGCCAAGATGATTATGGATATTCAAGAGAGAACAAAACGAAAGGAAGAGCTAGAAATTAAAATCAAAGAGGATGTAGCCAAAGCGAAGTTGGAGCAACGGAAAAAACTCGAAGAGAAAATGAAGGTCGTCAAAGAGCGAGAGAATGTTTTTAATGAAAGACGAAGACTCGCTGAGGAAAGCATGAAGAAAAGGCTCGCGTTGAAGTATATTCATTAGTGTCATTCAAGAAATAGCTCTTACTCTCTTGGCGATTAGATCTCTGAAACTGCAAGAAGAATCTCGAGAGCGAGCTCGTTCGATGCAAGAACATGAAAGGAGACTGACTGAGAAAAAAAACCGAGCAAATGAACTTCGAAAGTTTCGTGTGGAGGTAACTTTATATGTCATTCTTAGTCTCTCTAATAGAACGTAATCCTTGCCTAGCAAAGTGAATTAGAAATTGAGGCTTTGGACCAGAAGATAAAAGAAAGAAGTATTTTTCATTGTTCTTATCATGTGTTAATCATGATGTCATCTGCAAGTGTGGGACTCTCAAGAAAAACATGAACAAGTATTGAATGACAAGATAAAATCAATCAAATCAAAAATGGAGAAATTAAACGAGAAAGTTACGAACATTCAGGAGATGAGAAATCAAAAAGAGGAGAAATTATTGAACGAATTGATTAATAAAGTCAGAGAAAAAGAGAAGAAGAACTTAGAATATGAAAAAAAGAAAGAGCAGATGACGGCTCAAAGAATGGCTAAAAAAAATGCAAAAACGGCTATTTTCAATGGATTATCTAAGAAGATTGCGACTGAGGAGAGAGCTCGTCTCTCCAATTTAGAAGAAAGATTCCACAAAGCTGGAGAACGTATTGAGAAGAAGAGAGTAAGATCAGACTCAGAATCGTTGGTTTATCGGTGTTAAATCAAAGGAAGAAGAGCAAAAGCAACTGAAGTTAAAACATGAGCTGAGGAGACTGAAAGCAAATGATAATCTGGACAATTTAGAACGAAAGCTTCGAATGATGGTAAAGATAGCTGTCGTTTTTCTGCATTTCTGATGATAAATTGACTGATAGGAATTTGAGCAGTCGAGAATATTAGAAAAAGAGCGAGAAGCAGCTGTTAAAATCCAGATCGTGAAATCACAGAATGATATCATTCAGCAAGCAAGGCTGTAACAAACTAAAGTGTTTTTTTCTCGGGCTAATATGACATTTAGAGAAGGAGCTCTGCAAGCTAAGCTGGAAAAAGAGCGCCTTAAGGAGACCATAATGAACCTCGGGAAAAAAATTCGATTTGCAGATTTCGAGAAAATCGATTCTCCAAAAGAGCAACCAAGCACTGAGGTGAAAAAGCCAGCCTCACAAAAAATGGAATCATTTGAGAGGCTGCAGTCTCAAAATTCAACAGTCACTTTCTCACAAGAAAGCCTTCCACCTGCTAAGTAAGCAACATTTTCACTTTACCCTCGGTAATTGTACTACCATAGACAAACGAACGGTCACCTGAAAAAAATGCATGAACAAGCACTTAAGTAAACTTTGCTCTGTTAATGATCATTCATTAGTTTTTAGGTACCTTTCAACAGTCGTTAATTTGGGAGAAAAGGAGATTCAAGAAATTGAAAAACTTGTAAATGAGCAGGAGATTGCAAAAGGCAGGAGGAAGACTGTCGGTGCTCTTCGATCGAATTCCGCAAAAGAATTTCCAAAGTCCCTGTCTCGGATGTCGCGATTATTTTGAATATGAATGAAAATCAATGAATTATTGTTCTTAGTCCGATTTCTATTGTCTCTATTGAGAAAAAAACCAATATATTTACTATATCATTTCATGCCATGCTATCAGAAAGCATAGATCCGTAGTTGAACATCTTATGACAGGAAATCAGAGTTTGGTTAATACGATAAATGAAGTCTAATTATGAGAGGGGTGCAGAGTATGGTTTGGCATCCATATGAATAACATCACAGAGAGAAAGGGAGAAAAAAAGAACCAAAAAATAAAATGCGTTAAAAAATATGGATTTATTGGCTAAGAATTAGCTTCCTCATTTACAGTTGTAAGCTTCTCGACAGGCGATTTGGGAGAATGTCCCATATCACGAAGTTCATTACTCCATCTAGTCAATTCCCGGTTAGTTGTTGAAATAATATGGGGTAGGTTACCTTGGAATGAATTGCGGAGTCTCATAGGTACAATGTGCATCAGACTCATAGTCCATTGTGAGCTGCTGATGATCTTTTAACGAAAACAGTTTCTTCGGATCACTCCTTTGCATCGAACCTGAAAGAAATTAGACCATTCAAGCACACTTTGTTGAACACTACCGGTTCTATTCCCAGGATGATTCATATTGGTTTGAGGACCGCTCAATTTTTTACTGTTAGACCCTCTGCCCTGCTTGGCTTTAGAATTACTAGCATACAGACAGTAAGGATGGAGGAAAATTACTCTTGATAGTATCTTCCACTGAACAAATATGACCCATGATTATTGAGAAGCTCTTGTTGAAGAAGGTTATTTGATTTTTGGTTTTAATGCTCTTGAACGAAATAAAAAAATAATTTTTAATCAAAGTTTTCTCTTAGCAGCCTCGATATTATTTGTTGAAGTTGCCGCGCTATGGATTTATGAATTCTGGGCTTTAGAATAATCATGGAGAAATGATAGAGTGGCGATTACTGCTGAAAAACAGTTGAAATTAAGGAGTCCTTCAAATATTTTCTGAATGACTTTCTTTTTTCAAAGAGACGAATGATTCTATCTATGATTAATAAACCAAAGTTTTAGAAATCAATGAGATCTTTAAGAATGAAACTAAGTTCAGTGTTTATATCTCACTTCTTGATAGTAATCAAAAGTGCTGACACCATATAACACGTTTAATGCCATATATTAATTTAAATTATTTCAAGGAAAAATCGCTAATAAAGTGAATATCATAGAGGATTTAAGAAAAATATGAGATTTGGAAATAGCTGTGAACCTTGAAAATTTAGTAGTCCACTTTTGATTGGTCCAGTGCTGATTTGCTACTTTACTTGTGAGCGCGGCTCAATTGGCTCATCTTTAGTTCAATATTCACAGAATCTTGGACGTCATTGACAAATGCTCTCGATATTCTTCTCGCCAGCTCACCTCTATTAAGAACGTTGTCAAGTTTATCAAGTTTCAATTCTTTTGATTTTCTAGGCTTATACAGAGATTCCACCTCAACAAGTTTCTGGTGTTGCTGCCCACTACCCCTCCCAATTAAAATATCTGAAATATTCTTTGTCTTTCCAGGTAGCTGAGCCTTTGCTGACCTTGTTATCATCTCAAGCTCATTCAACTGCTTGGACTTTACCGAATGACTCACAATCCGTTTTCGTCCACCAGCACTTGGAGTACCCTTTGTAATTGAAGTTTGACCTGCTTCTATAGCGCTCAAATTGAGACGATCGCTTTTATCGGTATCTGATTCCTCTGTGAAGCTTAGGTTTGGGCGCTTTGGAAGCGAGCGACTTGCTCTTGGATTATGAGAAATATCACCAGCTGGGTTCAATCTTTTCATCTGTCTGTTAATTTCAAAAGAAGCTCTCAACTTAAGATTTTCAACATAATCCGGCAAAACTAATATTTTCTTCCTCGGTTCTTCTGGCTCGGTTTGAGCTCTCGTTTGGAACTCATGCGATTGACAGCTCTCTCTATCAGTTACGGTTGCTTTCTCAGAATGAAATTCTTGATCAGGAGTCCTCTTCGGGCGATTTTGGAGCTTTATCTGACGGCTGTGAGGAGGACTGCGGCTCAAAGGGGTATTAAAGGTTTCTCTAATTTCATTGCTATGAATGAAAACATTGATGTTGTGATTGATCTTAATATCCAGTTTTGGAAAGAATGCCTGATGAGTGCTCCTTCGTTGGTCTCGTTGGACAGAAGAAATTAACTTTAAGTCCGTTTGAACTAGATTTTTGCTCGCAGTAGACAGATAAACAGTTTTATTCAGGATTTTATTAGTCCCTAACTGTTTTGCATGCAGCAGGTTTTTAGGTTCCCTCTTGCTTAATGGTCTTGCTTGACCATCTCTGGCTTTAGTTCTTTCGGGTGTACTTTGCTGCTCTTTGAAACCGCCTCTATTAGGGCTAGCTGGCTTACTTTTGAGATTAATACTGGTGTAAGGATTGACATTCCCTGGAGATGAAGAAGATCGGTTTCTCTGCTTATTTTGACTGCTTTGAGTCTGTTTTGAGTGCAAATAACTTTGATTCAGGATTTCTGTAGGTATTACTGTTTGATCCGCTTCATCTGGAGAATGATCTTTACTAATTCCATGTCGAGAGTCAAAGTGACTGCTCAAATCAAGTCCATCTATTTGGTCCAATGGCATAAGACCTTTTGGAAAAAAGTTCGAATGCTTGTTCTTTGTCCAACTGTCCATAGTTGTATGCAACCTTCGCGCGACAGCAGGTCCGGTGTGGTTAAGTTTAGCAGGATCCTCATTCTGTAACTGTTTTTTCTTCAAATTTAGACTGGCTGAATTACTTCGACTCTTTTTCTCATGAGTCGCAGTTTCTGTGTTGCTACCGTTGAAAGTTTTTCGTTGCAGTTCTGGTTTCTCTTTCTCACTGGTTTTGCAGTGATACTCGTGTTCCCTGAATTCAGAGCCAACAACATTTTGTGTTGTTACCTGAGGCTCTTTAGTTGATTGATTTAGTTCGGGAGATTCGTGTTTCTCATCAACTTCTCGTTGATTCCTTGAATTATATATTACAATGAGATAACATAAAACCATCATAACTAATTACATCTCGTGGATGAGCGGGCTCTGAGGATTGAATAAATCTCTGAGCATGGCTTCCTCATTTTGATCTTTAGAATATTCAGTTATAAACGTGTGTTAAAGGAACACATACATCGAAGAACTGGTATTAGTGTATTGAAATAAACGTTTCCTCGCAGCGGTTTTAAATATTTGTATTCATTGACCAACTCCTCTTCTTCTTCGCACTGAAATCGCGTTAACATGGAATTATAAAGCAAATTATCCTTACTATCATTTGATTGTGTATGGAATGATGCTTTTTATAGACAATGATTATCTGGTCTAATATTGCATAGCTCCCATGTAAAAACAGATAGCCGAGTTCGACAGACTTGCTAAGCCAGTTTTCTCTGTTTCACAACGGATCATTCCCATAATTCATTCAGAATAATTTATTTACAAATCCATGAGCTGAGAACGAGATGGTTGGGATGTTAAGTCCCGTTGCTGAAGCTGTAGTGCAAATCGCGCTTCTGTTGATATGCTGTAAAAACCCGCGACGATCAAGAGAATCTAAGTTAGGTTAATTAAATTAAAGAGTACAAGGACTCGTCATACCTTCTCAATGATATACTCAGATTGGAGATTTGATTCAAGGTCTGGTGATTCAAACTTAATTCTCGAAGGAAAAGCCATCGAGAGTTTCATTGTATTTAATATATTAGCCTCATTCGATTTTGTAACATCCATTTCTCCGAACAAGCACTCTAGATCTGGCATATTCCATTCGATTCCTCGAAAATATTCGCGATAAAATGCGAGAATCCTATCTCGCTTGCTGTCGAATGAAAGGAATTTTTGAAATTTCGTCCTCTGCACTATTTCTTCAAGTAAAGGTATCAACTGAATGGCTCGCTGCTCTGGTGGAGAGAAATCAGGGCTATTACTCTCTTGACCTGCAGTATATAGGAAATAATAGCAGATTATCAATGTATCAACAAGCAAATTGCAGGAAAGCTTGGTTGCCTCCTTAATAATCTTCACCGCTTCTTCATGCCTTTTGAAGAGAGAAAAAAATAATAATTGACGATAAAATTTTGTGAGCATCTTACTTTCCATTTTCCGAAAGGCAGAGACAAAGTTGTTGTAGAGTATTGCATCTTAACGTCTTCACTAGCATCTTTTTCTGTCTGTGAAGTATGTATTCTTTTTGATCACTGTGAAGTTGGAAGTTATAACTCCGCAAGGGTTTCCGAAATTTTTTCCAGTAATCAAAGTTTTTCAAGCTCTCTTCTGTATAGTTTTGAGCCTCTGGGACAAGAAACAATCTTTATCAAATAATAGTTAAGATAACAAAAAAAAAAGAGAGAGTATTACTCGTAAGAGATTGCGGCCATATTATGGAAAACGAAGAAGGAGCATTCAAAATGAGTCAAATCGGAATCGAATTTCTGTTCTCTGAGAAGTTTTTCGGCATTCTCCAAGATTTCAAAAGCATCTTGGAAATTTCCAGCAGCACCAAATCCGCATGCTGTTTCGCACATTTTTCGAATGGATTGGGCCACTTCTTCTTCGGAAAAGACATCCGGTTCTTCATTGGCGTATCTTTTTTCACTTAGTTTGGGTCTAATGTTTCTGAAATTTGTCATAGTGGATTGAAATTTATTTTCTAAGCCTGACTGAGCATCGCTGGTTGAATTTTTTTGATTCCGTTTGCTGAGTACACACGGTTTTTCTTCTTGTTGGGGTTTGCTACCCTCATTATGTGTTCGAGGCTGTTGCAATTTCGTAGAATCGAAAAAAGACCTATTCGCATGAGTTTCTGGTCCTTCCGAAAGCTCAGCGTAGATCACAGAAGTATTGTTCATGTTGAAAGACTAAGAAAGGTTGGTTTGAGATCGTTTTGAATTTGTTTTGGATAGGAATAAAGGTATAGTGCGTTGAAGGAATTACAGTTTTCAGACTTAATTTTATTTGCTTTTCTCCTTATCAAGCTTTAATTCGTTGGAATGTTATTTTGTTTAGTATTTTGTTTTAAAATGTTATCTAGACGAAAATAAAGCTTGAGAAGCAATGAAAACCCTTATTGAATCAGCTTAGCAACGAACATGTTAAATGTTATATGCGAAGCGAGTTTCTCGTTCTTTCTAAAGGATGGGAATTAACCCTCAGATATTTCCTTCTAACTGTTTGTTAGTAATAAGTAAATATTGGAACCTCAATTTTCTCATGAGATTAGCTTAATTTTCAAATGAATCAGGAGCCTTCAACATTAATTTTCTTAAGAATCCGAGAAATCGGAGTGTCTGATGAAAAAATCGTTTGAACACCTAATTTCAGGAACCGGCTATTTATAAAAGGGATTTCACAGTCTTAGAGCAGCAACTATCAAGCATATCCTTGCTAAACTTCATAATCATATCTATCCAGCGCAGAGCCCTTGCAAACGCCTTCTGCTAAAAGTGATCTGTGAAGAAGCTAAATCTAAACTGGTAGAATGCCCGCTCGCTGAAATGATGTGATATCCTTCAAGAGAACGAAAGCATTCAGATTCCAAACATACACCATAGACTACTCAATTCATACGTCTATAATATGAAGTTGGCAATTTATACATTTGATAACAAATAAAAAAACCGCTTAATCCGTTTGCATTTAAAAAAAATAAAATTCATAAGCAAGCCTCATGGGAAATAATACTTCTTCCATAAAGCAAGCCCAATACCCTGAGCAAGGGTTCTTTGAAAGCTATATTTTCTTGAAGAAAATAAAAGATCATACTTACGGGAAGGTCACCATCCTACAAGACAAAACCACAAGAGAGCTTGTAGCTTTAAAAGAACTTTTCTTGAAATCAGCCAACGAGTTTTACGGAGAAATCGAAACTTTCAAACAACGTTGCAAAATCTCCCATCCTAATGTGGTTCAACTGCATTCTTACAATTCAACAATTGAAGAAAACCTCTGCGCTTCCTTTTACAGAATCTTGCTCGTCATTGATTATTTTGATCAAGACTTGGAGCAAGAGATTAACAGAAAGAAAGCCAATTCTGAGTATTTTAAAGAAGGACATCTATGGTGTCTCCTCAAATCGATTCTAAGCGCTCTCGAATTTCTTCAACAGAATGGCATTGCTCAGGGAGATCTGAAGCCTTCAAATATTTTGATTTCTCGATTAGGTTCTTATAAGATCGCCGAGCAATCTCTCTTCGGAGGGGCCTTCTCATCATATATGCAGCAACTCTCAGGATCTGATGGAGTTAGAGCCTACTTATCTCCTTCACTTGTCCAAAATCTGTCAAATCAAGAGCTTCATCCTAACCATGACGCATATAAATCGGATATCTTTTCATTGGGGTTATCAGTCCTTCACGCAGCGACGCTAACAGACTGCGATGAGTTTTTCAATTGGAAAAAATGTAAACTTGACATAGACGCATTGCAGAACCGAGTCAATTCTCTGAGAGATCGCTATTCACCACAATTCCAGGACTTTATCGAATCGATGCTGACGATGGATGAAGGGAAAAGACCTTCGGCTGTTTTTCTTCTCGGTCACTTAACTGGTTTACATCAACAGCAAATAACTACTCGAGTTGAATCAAAGACAGCAACGCCAGCAGGAAAATTTCAACAAGAGCCAACCCATAAACCTGACGTTGGCAACTCAAATAAAAAAAGCCAAAGATCATCGAAAAAGCCCAAACTCTCTCGAATTATACTTGATGCAGATTCCGAATTCGATGCTTTTGACGCGGAGGCTGGCTCTACCAAGTTGAATGTGAGAATGGGAGGGAGTGCGGTGTCAGGAAAGATGGATTTAGACACAACTGTGCTCCATCCGACTGAAGACCACGATGCATTTTATACAGGCCATGAGAGCGTAGTGCTTTGGTCTGGAGGCAAAACATTAGCTACTCAGCAGGCGAGCGCGAGTAAAAAAGAAGCTGATGGGGTTACGAATTTTCAGATTTCCCAGCCTGTGATCCACAAGCAACAGCTGCATCAGCAAGATTTCCAAATGCAATTGCAAGCAATTCAAATACCAAATCCAAGTGTTGACTCTAATTCTAGGCTTATCAATGGAAGTTACAACCCTCCAGAAGAAGTAAGCCGCATTCTTGAAGAATATCGCGTGAAAGATGCTGTGTCAGCAGCTAAAAATGATGATACAAGTCTTCTAACAACTTGTTTTTATCTGAATCCTGGAAAAGATCAGCTTAAGGAAGGAGTTTCTTTTACCCAAGCCCTGTCGATGGAATACAACTCTGGAATGAATAGTCTAAGTGAAATTACATTAAATAACAGTGTAAATTTCTCCACCAACGAAAAACCTCTCCAGCTACCTGACCTTCAAAAGCAACGCAAGAACGGTTGCGATTACAGCACCCAACTTCCAACCTATAAACCATCCTCAGAAGTGGAAAAAATCTTACAAGACGTTAAAAACAGAAGCAATAAGTCTTTAAGCACGAACAACAGCAATGCACTTTCTTTCATCCAAAATAAAGCAACTACATCCTTTATTCAATCAGCTGCTGAGAGCTATTCTAGGCTAGACAGTTCCCAGCATTCCTTATCTTACCAACAAGGAAGTGAATTTGGGCCTAACGAGTCATCGAAAATTATCGAAAAATCGATAAGGAACCTACAAAAAGACCTGGGGAAGATATCTAGCGCTCATCTACGTGAGGCCGGTACGACGAACAACTCAGTCAGTCTTGAGAGTTACTACGAGAAGATATCTCAAGCGTCTAAGTTCGACCCTGAAACTAAAAATATGAGAAATTTCGGAGGTGGCAATGATAATAAGACCGGCTTTTCTATCGGTAATTACTCAACTGCAAGTGCGCAAAAAGCCATGAGCCACCAAAGAGGATATACTTTCCTTGGCCACAATAAGGAAAACTATAGCGAAGGAGTGGGGACTCTTCCGTATTCCATAGCATTTAGAAACAATTCAGATAAGCAAGAAGGTTTGGTGTTCCATAATCTAGAAAATTCAAAGGATTATTCTACGAAATACCCTACTGAAGCTTTGAATAATCCGCTGCAGCCACTCGCAATGAATCATTCCGATCACCGTAGACAGTTATCAACTTCTCGGATCAGTAAATATGTTTATTCTTGATTTTTATCAATCTTTATTTAATATATCGACTAGAACATCCTAAGTCCCAAATCGAGTTTGTCAAAGAGCAATATTCTGATGGCTCTGCTTACGAAGGAGAGAAGCTTGGAGGCATCAGGCATGGTAAAGGAAAATTCCTTTACGGCGACGGAGGTCTTTATGAAGGAGAGTGGAAAGCAGGTTCGATGGATGGATTTGGGACTTTATATTATCCAGACGGTAAGATTGCATATAGTGGAGGTTGGAAACAGGACAAATTTCATGGTAAAGGAACGATTTATAATGAAAACCCAGTTCCTCTACAGGGAGCGTTCGATTATGTGAATTTCGATAACTTAGGAGATTATTGGATAAAGTACGAGGGTGATTTTGTGGACGATAATAAGGATGGTTTTGGAGTCCTGTATCTCAGCAATGGAGACAGATTCGAAGGACACTTTAAAGAAGACACTGTTCATGGAAGTGGAAGATATATTTGCGTGAATAATGAAACTCTTTTTGGCGAATGGTGGCAAAACCGTCTCGCATAAAACTACTCTAGGCATTTTAGTTTAAGGAATCATAGTTATATTTTAAGTTTCATCGGGCTAGAACAGTTTTGAAAATTAGAAATTTCTTTTTTCATTTTTGTACTCATCATTATTCGTTAACTTCGTCGCTGATTTTCAGTTTAAAAAACTGAATCTTCTTCAAATTATCATTGCCTCCAGCTAGTTTACAAAATTTATGAGCATTTAGTATGGAGTTTCTGTCTAGTCGGAATTCATGCTAGTTGATCTTTCTCATTTGTATTGGATATCCTTTACCATATCCTAAAAACGTAGAGGAAGGAATCAACGGATAATTAGAAATATTTTCAATATTCGAGAAACTCCGTGGATGATTTAAACTCCAAGATAATTATAACAGAAACTTTATGAGTTGGGGGTAATTATGATCACTTTCCTTAGAATTTCTCTCATAATTGGTCTTTTCTGCTGGTGCAGTTATGCTAAGAATGATAACAAATGCCGTGCTCTTGTCCTTTCAGCGACCACTGATAAAGGAGCCTATCATGCTGGCATTCTTGACGCAATTAGTAAAAAAGCGGTTGATCCTTCACAATTCGAATACGATGTTGTTGTTGGGACCTCAATTGGAGCTATTAATGCTGCTATTATTGCTAAGCATTCACCTGGACAAGAAAAAGCAGCTGCAAAAGAACTAATGGACCTATGGAGCACACTAACTAGAGAACAAGTCTACAAATTCTGGAGTGGTGGATATGTCAATGGTGCTCTTTTCAAGATGAGCTTAGTAGACTCCTCTCCATTCCAAAATTTTCTATGGAATAAATTTGATCCTCCATTCAAGCGGAAATTAGTAATTGGAGCCTCGAATAGTAACAGTGGGGAATATGAGACCTTCTATGAACAGGACCTTGATCAAATTCAGAATATTATTAATCTACTCTCATCGACGACCGCTATTCCATTATATTTTCCGAGTATCAATTGGAAACATACCAGCTACTTCGATGGGTCTTTACTTCATAGTGCTGATGTAGAAAGTGCGATTCTAAGATGTGCTGAGCAAGTAAGCAATCAATCTGACATTATAATTGATATCATCACTCCACATAACGGTCTGCCTGTGCCTTTCAGTGCGCAAAATTACAAAACACTTAAAGTGTTTGTGAGGGCATTGGAGATATCTCTCTGGGCTTCAGAGAGTTTCCAGCTATACAAAGCGAGGAAAGAGTATCCTGATGTTCATTTCAGGTATATTTTTCAGCCAAGTGAGCTTCTACCAGGCACAATGAATCCTTTGAGCTTTGACCATGAGGATATGGCTGAGGATATCAGAATTGGTCAGAAGGATGGTGAAGCTGTGCTGAAGACTGGAAAATTCGGAAATGGTGCAGAGATAATAGAAAAAGCCACTGAATGGCTGCACAAGACTCATGGTATGTTTAGCAAAGGAGTACAAAGAGTGAGAGAGATCAATCAGCGCCTTAGAGAGCAGCAAATGGAATGAGTTGATGTGATTTAAGTAAAATACTACCTAAACAAGTCTCAAAGTTTTTTCAAGATATGAATCAGAGAACTCCACCGAGAATATTTCATATTTGTTAGGTAAAATCGTATTCAGTACTTTTTCTCTAAGTTGATGGAATGCAGAATTTTCTTTGAGAAATTATCAAATTATTGCTTATCCAAATCATCAGTATTACTAATAGGGTTGCATCTAACACAGAAGTACTTTTAAATGAACTATTGGATTTTCTATTAGCGGTCTTATATCACATCCATAATATTCTATTACTATGTAACAGTTAATAAACAAATTCACATGAATCGATTATGAAACAAACAAAAATAATAGATGGTTAAATAAATATACAAGACGAACGAGCCAATCTTGTCTTACTTGTATCAATGTAAATCACAATTTCAGATCTAAAAAATAGATTTTTTCCTACCAAATGAATTGCTATTGCGTTGAGATGCAATCGATAGTTCTCTCTCGAATTTCTCGAATTGATTGCTTGGATAAACTGAATTGTAGTCTCGCATGCTCAATCTTGAGGACACTGTTGGACGAAAACCTGTCTTCTTGACATTGAGATTCTATGCGAAAAATTTTCAGCATTAATTTATAGAGTTTGTAACTACTTTAAATTTCTGATATCGACCTGAATTTTTTTCAACAAACACCTCTGACAAATTCGAGAATATCCTCTCTATTTTAGCCTTGCTTTGACTGATGATCATTTCTCCTGTCTTCTGGTTAAATTGATTCATAGACTTTTTAATCGTCTCTGATTTCATTCTTTCATGATTTCGAGTCTAGAGAAATAATAATTCTAAGTAAGATACCCTCATCTCAAATCGAGTAGTATACCACAGAAGACTTGAGCAAAAGCATTTTTTGATATTTTCGCATTTGTTTAGCTCGGAAAAATTTCTGAATTTTCAGGGCTGCTTCTTCTCGCCTCTTATCTCGAACCATTTGTTGTGAGACCATTGAAAACTCTTTTCGATCAAGCTCGTGGTTGCGAATTGTTGAAATGAGCCTTTTAAGCATCAATTTCTTCTCCCTCTGTTTTTTTTACTTTTCTCAGAACAATCAAAGATGCCTATTATTACCTCAGAAACCTTTAACTCGATCTCTTTGCTGGCCATACACCCAACAAATATCTCAATCATGCATTCCATGTCGCGTATAATTTGATTCTTGAGATCACTACGAAATATCTCCTGTTAGACCTTACAATTCATTCAATCTTTACCATTGATTCATTAAGTATTGGTTATAATTGTAACTATTTAATAGCATCTCGCTCAGCTCCACAACCAGCTGACCTTCATATCCCTCGATATTCTCCTCTCTAGCCAGCATTCTTTCAAGCGACTTTGTCCCACAGTAAATATAATTCTGAATGTTATTATAGTAAGAATCTTGAGCAAGCTTCTGTATCCTCGAACTGTAATTCATTGCAAATATCTCAGTCGAAGGCACTTCGGTAATGCGAGTTAATTTTTGTGGTGTTGAAATATTTCTGTAAGACTGAACGGAGCTATATTTTGAAGGCGATGCGAATTTCGATACTTTCTTATTGAGCTTTCCTTCCAAATGACGATCTATATTCACAAGGGATAGATCCAGTGCAACTTTGCTCTCTATTTCGTATTCAACCTCAACAATAAACAGAAGGTTGTCGAGAACACTTTTGACTTCCTCGTACTCAGCAGGAGGAAGAACCGCATTGCTTTTGGCTGGAAGATAGCGATTGCTCTGTGAGCTAAGGCGATTATGATATTCTGTAAAGGTTTTGGTGGTTTGGGTGTAGTCTGAGTTCGGTTTTAGTGCAATATCAATAAATGCATTGAATCTCGGTACGTTAAAAATCTGGCTCTGTGTTCTAGCCACCGCATTAAGCCATTTTCGTGATGCTCGTCCCGAACCCAAGGCTTTGCTGCGCTTGACAACAGAGAGCGAGAGGTTAGTACAGTCTCTCAGGTCGAGGCTTGAAGATTGATCGCATTCAGAGGGAGCCGACACCATTTGTTTAAGCTCGCTCTTTAGGCTTTGGATCTGTACCATATTGATCGTATTTTCCAGGGTCAGTTCACAAATGTCTCTTGATAATTCATCGATTTGTGAGTTTTTCTCTTGCTCAAGTTCCTGCTTGGATTCTGCGATCATCTGAAGATCACCCTCAAGAACGCGTAGTTTTTCTCGCAGTTGCGTGATGATCATTTTCTATATGAGTTTGAAAAGAATTATCATCAGTTTAAATAACTTGTATGTACATAATTTTCGTTGCTCTGTCTGAGCCTTTCAGTTTCAGCAGCCTCGTCTAGCAAAGAATCTCTTCCAAATCGATTTGAACTGAAACTTTCGAGTTTCTCTTCATAATTTCTCAGAGCTAGAGTTAACTCGGTGACTTTCTTTGTTAAACTGGCGATCTCTTGGATATTTTTCCTCTCTTTCATCTCACACTCTTTGATGACTTCATCTTTCGCCTTAACAAGCAACTATTTGCAATTTCAATTAGCAATTTATCATGATGCTAGAGTAAATGTACCTCAAAAGATTTTTCTTCTTGCCTGAATCCACGCAGTTGTGATTCCTTCTCAGATTGAAGAGTTCTAATCGTTTCATTCAACATTTTTATATCAAGGTCTTTCTCTGTCCTATGTGATAGTATCTAATAAACATAATAAATATCAAACCTCAGCGATCTTAGAGACGGTCAGTTTACGCTCGATTCTCCTTGATACCTCGATAAGGAGGATTGGCTGCCAACACTTCCTTTACTAAGATGTTGAGCTCGAATCAAGGAGAGATGCTCTTCCTCAATCTTTTGAAGGTAGCGCTGGTTCTCAGAGAGCGCATCACGCAGCTCTCTGACCTGAGTTGTCAGCAGCATCTTTTCACGTTGGAACTCTGCTCGTTCATTCTCAAATTCCCCACGTATCTGTTTGGCTAGAGTCTGATTCCTCATTTTCTCTTGGTTGATTTCATCTTGCTTTTTCGATAATATTTCATCGAATTCGAGCTCGTTCAGAGACAGTTGCTCAAATAGTTTATTTATTTCGTTTTCTAAGGCCGTCGTCTTATCCATCTTTTGAAAATACATTTAACCGTCTGCAAATGAAATGATTGATTACCAGTGATTCATTTTCGCATTTGAGCTTCATAGCTTCAGAATGCTGCCTGTTAAGCTCTTGTTTGGACTCAAAGATTTCTGCTTGCAGCTCTGAAACTTTCTTTACCATGTTTGCACTACCTTCTCGCAATCTGTTGCTTATTTCGATCTCATCACTAAGCTTGGCAGTTATTTCTTCCAGCTGCTGATGTAGAGAATCATTTTCAAGCTCCAGCTGTCGATTAATGTCCTTCAAAGCTTGTACTTCTGCATTCAACTCAGATATTTCGAACTCTCTCTCTTTGAGAGAATTCTTTAATCGAAGGAGATTGTCATCGCTCTGCTTTATTGTTTTCTCGAGGTCTTGGGTCTTAATCTTCAGTTCATCTTTTTCCAACTCGACGATTTCGGAAAGTTTAAGGGTTGCCTTGAGGGTCTCCACTGTCTCAGACATTTGAGCGATTTTCTCATCCTATTAAGTTCATAAGCAACTGGTCGCATTAGTAATGATAAAAACCTTTCCTTCGATCACAATATTTAAATTCTCAATCTCGTAGTCCAGCTCCTGGACCTTCTTCTCAAGAGATGCGTTAGCTTCTTCTAAGGTTCGATTTGCTTTGGTCTAATTGTAAAATGCAAAGGTTAATCCTATTCCAGTATATATATAATATCAGGCATACTAGTTTATCATTCTCTTGTGTTGACTTCGTCAAGGCGAGTCTAATCTCGGCTACTGCGAGTTCCATGTCGCTCTGCTTCAGGTCCTAGTAGAAATATAGATTTTAGTTCAAGCCTTATTTCTAATGAATTCTTTTAGATTACTTTTTCACTTAACTGTTTTTTGAGTTCTTGTATCTCGCTTAACTTGGACAATTCTAGCTCGCTGAGCTTCCTCTCAAAGACCTTACTGCAGTTCTCTTTATTCCTGCAGATATCTTTCAGCTTTCTCCATTCATAAAAAGCATTACCTTTCAGCAAACACAACTTTCTGACTCAATGCGCTCTTTTCTTCCTTAAACTGACTTTCAACACGATTCAATTCTCTTTCCTTTAAAACTAACTGCTCCTCGTACTTTTGCTTCTCTTTCACAAAGGAATTCTCTTTGTAATTTTCTCTTTCAGTGACCTCTTTGAGTTTTTGCTCAAGTTCTCTGATAACAATTTCTTTTTCTCCAACCTTTGAATTAAGAACTCCACGTTCTAAAAAATAAATATTGAGACAGTCCCATGAATTTTCCCTTTTTACCTCTCTTATGCTCTTTCTCGAGGCTCACGATCTTATCTTCGAGTTCCTTTATCGTTTCCTTTAATTGCTCATTTTCCAAGTTCTAATAGGAATTCATTATTATCGGGATGAGCTGGAGCAGAAAAGTCAGTTTATTACCACAAAAGATGATTGTGATGAGATATTTTCTGTAACCATGTTCATTTTTTTCATAATTAGCGTTTTTTCTTCCCTCTCATTAGTTATCTCTTGCTTAAGAGCCTCGTTTTGTTCATGAAGTTCCTCATTTTCTTTTCTAATTTCGTTGATTTCTTTTTCTTGCTCAAGCATCATCTTATCTATTTCCTCGAGCAAATTCTTATGCTCCTCTTCTTGCTGCTGCAGTTTTCCTTGATACATTCTCTCAATCTTTTCGATCTCAAGTTTCTTGTTATTTTCCCACAGTTCATAGGTTTCTTTTCCATTCCCTGAGTTCAAGCTGTTTCGCATGTTATCATTCGACAACTCAATGCGGTAGTTATGCATCTTGAGCTCCTCGTAGTCTCTTCGCAGTGCTTCAAACTCCATAACCATCTCATTCACTTTTGCCTGCATTTGTTGCATCTCGGCTTCTTTGAGTTCAAGCTCGTTCTGTAATTCAAGAGCATATGACTAGATTCAATAAGGATGAGATAACCTTTAAAAAAGCCAATAGATTACGAAGTTTTCCTGCTGTTTGTTGATATAAGGCTTGTTCTTCACTTTCATAGCTCTTGCACCGAAGAGTAGCGAGGAGATAGTTTCATCCATGTAACGAACTGAAGGTCCAATTGTAACAACTAGAGCTGTTTTCGAATTTCCTCCGAGCGAGTCTTGGAGTATACGAGTGAGCTTTGAATCACGAAAAGGAACGAAGTTCCTCTTTTGGTCGCCAAGCGCGTGTATGCATTTACCTTGAAAATTTGAGTTTATAATTGATACCTTTTAGAAGAACCTCACCTAAAACACTTAGTGAAGAGTTAATCGATATTGCTTCATCAAGTCGCTCTCCTGAGACTTTGGATTTCTTCACTCTCTCGGAACCTGCAAGATCAACCAGATAAAGAACGCTATTTATTGTTGTGTTTCCGCCTTTAAAATCTTCTTTCTCATCAGCAACATTCAAGATCTTCCTTGAAATTTTCACAAGCAAGGCAGTGTGACTTCTGCTTGAGATTTCATTCAAACTATCGAATTGAGTTCCTTTATAGCCAGCTCATAAATGAGTCAATTTATTACTTTGTGAAAGCAGTGACGCGATTCTTCTCAGCCACAGAGATCACCTGCAGAGAATCTGCAACCCCCTGCACAGAAACCCACGTAGCGCCATTCACAAACACACCGTTTTCTTGGCTCTCCCTGACTTTGATATCTGTGTTCTGGGGCTCTATAAGATCTTGAAGCTAACATTCGTTGGAAATATTGATAAGACTGAGACCAAGGCAACAAGTGTTACTGTTTCCATATAAATCTGAAGATAAGCGATTTGAATTTCGTATTTCGATGATTGATCGTTCGCAGTATGAGAAAAAATCTCTTCTAATGCTCTCGGGATGATTCCTCTCTTCTTTTGGTTTTCATACTCTCCCAGGATAGTATATGTTTTTCCTGTTCCAGTCTGATTGCGAGTTCTTTAGGATCACTCGAAAATAAACAAATAGGTTACCTGACCATATGCGAAAATTGTTCCATTATATCCATTCAAGACGCTTTGGACGACTGGTTGAGCTACAATTCGATAAACATCAGCTTGATCTGATTTCGGGTCCGCCAAATTATCAAACGTGAAAATTTTCCTTTCGAAATCCCTCTTAACTGCACAAAGGATAAATCTTCTGGGAAAAGAGTGGAAAATCATACTCACTATGGTTTTGGCCTCAAGATCGAAGGATTCAACGCAAGTTTGTCTATCTTTGATATATTCATCTTCTGTGTACGGTCTTAGTCTCACGTACACACTCACTCGTTCTGAGTTGCTTCTCTCAGTCACAGATTGATCTCTGCTGCGCTCTGATTCGGCTGGCCGTGTCTTCATAGTATCTTATTTGAATTTTTAACAACCAATTTAAATTTTGTTAAATTAGCCTCGCATAATGATTGGAAAATGTTGAAGGTGTAATCAAGTTTGATATGTTCAATCAACTGTGTATTAGAGATGTAGAATGGTACTTTCTATATGTCGGGTCCCTTTAGAAAGACCCTTAGACAAAATACTCACTCGAGCGGGGATAAAAAATGTCCTTTTTCACGAAAATATCAAAAAGGAATAAAAATAGAAACAAGAACCAATTTTGGAGATACCAGCAGAAGTTTACATGACCTCACAATTTAAGGTTTAGTTGGTTTTGATTTCTTTAATGATCATTTGTTGAGATTAAATATACTGCTTGAAGTATGGAAGAATTCGAAGTATAAATTCGGATGATGTGTAAAAAATCAAAATTTTTCAGTCGATTGCTCAGGCGGTTCTTTTTTACTGTAATGAGGAGCTCTCTTAATTAGTTAATTGGTATGTATGATATGGCTTTTTAATAGATCTTGAGCTATATTAATTCTCAAAATTTTATTCCTTTATAAACAAATAGTATCGGGAAACGATGAATCAGCCGCTGTTTGCTCTGTCGATCGTTGTACTTGCTTGCGCCTTCTCAGGAGTAGGAGCTCAAAATTCAGATAAATTGAATTTAAACCCTGTGATCGGTATCCTCACGATACCTTCTGAATACGATGAATATCCAGTGAAAGATTGGAATTATATGGCAGCTTCTTACGTCAAAAATATGGAAAGCGCTGGTGCTCGAGTTGTTCCAATTCAATGGGATCTTCCTCTTGAGAATCTCACTCGTATCATGCGCAGCTTGAATGGCTTCTTCATAACTGGAGGAGACTCTGAATACGTTAAATCAGACGGCAAGACACTCACTTCGTTTGGAAAAGCAGTTGAACATATCATCAACAACGTTATTCAGTTCAATAATGAAGGTATCCACTATCCTCTGTGGGGTACCTGTAGGGGATATCAGATGATCGCTTGCATTATTGCAGGGCAATCAAGTGGCGATTATAACTGCCTCTACTCACAACCTGGTTTCAGTAATGTCCGATCGAATTTGTCATTCTTCGAAGGAGCTGAACAGCATCCTATGTTCTCTAAGATGGCTGATGATCTGAATAAGGCATTCCTTCAGGAAGCTATCACTTTTTCCCACTTTTCTTACACAGTGAAACGTGATCTTTGGGAAACCAATCCTGGCCTTAAATCAAACTTCACTCGTCTAGCGTATTTCTTGGATGAGGCTGCAACAAACGTTACTGTTCTTTATGCAGGAATTAAATATCCGATTTATGGATCACAGTTCCATCCAGAAAAGATCCCATTTGAATGGCAAGTGCCGGCCATCCCTCACTCTTCTGAAGCGATTAGAGGAGCTCAGATGTACGCAAACTTCTTCGTTGATGAAGCAAGAAAGAATTTCAACACTTTTGAAGGTTCAGGAATTGATCTTGATTCAGAAATCATCTATAATTATAACCCAGTCCAAGTATCTGGAGCTTCCTTCAGCCAGATCTACTTCTTCCCAAGAATTCAGCCTGGTCCTCTTTACGATGTAGCAAAAGACGAGGCAGCTTTCCTGGCTACTAATCTCTAAACAATGAAAAAAAAAATGATTGAACAACCTATAGTGCCGACGATTGATGAGCTGTTGTCTACCTAAATATATATAAATAAACAATTATTACTCTATATATATATGAGCACTGAAAAGCATAATGCGTAAAGTCTGTAGGTAATTAACATTCTAGGTTTAGATCGTTTGGAGTTGAATGATATGTAAAAAATGAAATTTTTTCAGCCATTGTTCAGTCGGTACTTCTTTACTATAATGAGAAGCTGTAGGAAGACTCTTTAATTTAGTTGATTAGTATGATATAGCTTTTTAATTGATCTTGAGCTATTAGTTCTTAAAATATTAATTCCTTAATAAACGAGCCATTTGGGAAATCTATGAATCGACTGCTATTTGCTCTATCGATAGTTGTACTTGCTTGCACCTTCTCAGGAGTAGGAGCTCAAAATTCAGATAAACTGAATCTAAACCCTGTGATCGGTATCCTCACGATACCATCTGAATACGATGAATATCCAGTGAAAGATTGGAATTATATGGCAGCTTCTTACGTCAAAAATATGGAAAGTGCTGGTGCTCGAGTTGTTCCAATTCAATGGGACCTTCCTCTTGAGAATCTCACTCGTATCATGCGTAGCCTGAATGGCTTTTTCATAACTGGAGGAGACGCTGATCACGTCAAAGCAGACGGTACACTCACTCCATTTGGAAAAGCAATCGAAAATATTGTTAACAATGTCATTCAGTTCAATAATGAAGGAATCCACTATCCTCTATGGGGAACCTGCATGGGATACCAAATAATCGCTTGCATTATTGCAGGACAATCAAGTGGAGATTATAACTGCCTCTACCCGCAAGATGGCTTCGGTCATGTCAGCACGAACCTGTCCTTCTTTGAGGGAGCTGAACAGCATCCTATGTTCTCTAAGATGGCTGATGATCTGCATAAGGCATTCCTTCAGGAAGCTATCACTTATTTTCACTTTTCTGTCACAGTGAAACGTGATCTTTGGGAAACCAATCCTGGTCTTAAATCAAACTTCACTCGTCTAGCATATGTCTTAGATGAAGCTGCTACAAACATTACCGTTCTTTATGCTGGAACTAAATATCCAATTTATGGATCACAGTTCCATCCAGAAAAGATCCCATTTGAATGGAGACTGTCCACTATCCCTCATTCTTTTGAAGCGATTAGAGGAGCTCAGATGTATGCAAACTTCTTCGTTGATGAAGCAAGAAAGAATTTCAATACTTTTGAAGGTTCAGGAATTGATCTCGATTCAGAAATCATCTATAATTATAACCCAGTCCAAGTATCTGGAGCTTCCTTCAGCCAGATCTACTTCTTCCCAAGAATTCAGCCTGGTCCTCTTTACGATGTAGCAAAAGACGAGGCAGCTTTCCTGGCTACTAATCTCTAAACAATGAAAAAAAAAATGATTGAACAACCTATGGTACCGACGATAGATGAGCTTTATATACAACAGGTTTCCTCTTTATCGTCATTTTAACAGGTAATTGATGGCAGTCATCCTCTTATGTATGACTAAGAAAGTATCTGAAAAAAATTTATTAGCTCTCTAACTACAGAGAATCGCGTAGCATTTCTCGAAGAGTATGTAGGCTCTGTAATTAATTAAAATAATTAGTAACCTCTCTCATCTTGCTTGAGCGACTCGAAACTACTCATACTGTCACATCATGGGGCTCTTTAATATTCTAATAATAAATTCTCGTCCTAATTGAAGGTTCAATTGATCATTCTTATGCCCACTCTTCCTTTGGTCGAAATGGTCAACTACAGGAGCAAGAATTGATGATGGGGTTATTTAAATTTGTTGAGAGATGATATACTCCTGAGCTAAAATTTCTCACAATTAATTTCTGAATCGAAGAAATCAATTTCCGAACAGCAATGCACAAATTGGCAATCGCCTTGACCGTATTCCTTTACGCTTTCGCTACCTCGGGAGTAGGAGCCCAAGGCTCAGACGAAACGAATTTGACTCCTGTGATAGGTATCCTGGCAAAGCCATCTGAGTATACTCAATATCCAATTAATGATTGGAATTACTTGGCAGCTTCCTACGTAAAGTACGTAGAGGCCGCTGGAGCCAGAGTTGTTCCTGTTCAATGGGATCTTCCTCTCGCCAATCTTACTCGCATCATGCGCAGTTTGAACGGATTCCTAATCACTGGAGGATCTGCAGCTATTGTGCACCCAGACAATAGAACCCTCACTCCATTTGGAATCGCGATCCAAAATATTGTTAACAATGTCATTCAGTTCAATAACGAAGGAACCCACTATCCTCTATGGGGTACCTGCATGGGCTACCAGCTAATCGCTTGCATTATTGCAGGACAATCAAGTGGCGACTATAACTGCCTCTACCCTCAGAAAGGCTTCTCTCATGTCCCGACAAATATGTCTTTCTTCCCAGGAAGTGAGAAACATCTTATTTTCTCGAAGATGACAGAAGACGTACATCAAGCATTCCTTCACGACGGTATCATCTACTTTAATTTCGGTAGCACCGTAAAACTCGATCTTTGGGAAACAAATCCTGGTCTTAAATCAAACTTTTCTCGGCTATCCTATGTCCAAGCTCCAGAGGGTACCAATATCACTGTCCTCATCGCTGGAACGAAATATCCAATCTTTGGATCGCAATTCCATCCAGAGAAGATACAATTCGAATGGAGATTACCAACTATCCCTCATTCACCTCAAGCAGTGCTGGCATCTCAAATGTATGCAAATTTCTTCGTTGACGAAGCGAGAAAGAATTTCAACACGTTTGAAGGTTCAGGACTCGACCTCGATTCACTCGTGATTTACAACTATAACCCTATCCATCTACCTGATGATTCCTTTGAGCAGGTCTACTTCTTCAAAAGAATCAACCCTGGTCCTCCTTATAGCTCAATTAAAATCAAAGAAAATAAACATTTCCTTGACTTGGATGATTTGGATACCCAGGTCCTCTTAAATCATTAAATCATTTTGCAAATATATCCATGCATTTCCTTGGACTGCTTCGAAAGTAGCTATATATTTGCATATGATAAATATCTGCTTCCTTATAACAAGAGAGAAGGATTAATTGATATTAATATTAAACAGATATTGAGAACACAATACTAAAAAACAGCTTCTAATCTGAAACTCTCATATTTTTATTGGTGTCAAAAAATAAATTGATAAGACAATTATAGACAATTCTTCCTGAAGTCAAATCTTTCATACGAAATTAGTTGATGCAGCTCGTCTGTTTTAATCGTTGTTAAGGATCTCTACCTAGAGTAAGCAAATCATATATCTGTATAAGTGTGGCTGTTGTTTAAAATTGATACTCGAAGAATTGTATCACTGATTTTAATTTCGGTGAGGTGGTCTATTGCTCGAGGTTCGCTTTCCATTCTTTCTCTTCGCACCCGGAAATCCGTCAGAGAGATCCAAGTTCCATTCGCACTGTCCTTTTTGTTCATTCCGTCTCCAATGCTCCAGATCTCGTTCTCATAAATAATTCTAACGAGATCTTACTATTGGTCACTGCAAGGGAAGAATACCTGCATTGCCTTCTGGATATTGTATTTTGATTAATATTTATATCGCAGTCCTGCAACCTTCCAACAGAGAACTCCTTCTTGATACCAGAAACAAAGATACTTTGAGGAAATTGTTATTCGGCACAGAGTTGAATAAATTTACTGGTTCACTGCGCATAATTGGCCACCATTAGCAATTTCGATTTTTAAAGTCGCTCTTTTGTGAGAAAATCAAAATCGACACTAATAGCTGTCATTACCTATCGAAGCATGGAGTAATAGAGCAATGTGTCTCGTTAAAAAGACCGTCTTCGTCTTGGGGATATGATTTGTAATTAGTTACCATTTTCTCCAAGATTCCTCGCTCGGTTTCATTGAGACCATGAATCTCTACATTCGAAATTGTTTTCTCTCGGCACAACCACTGAAGGAATTCTTCGTTATTTTCTGATTTATTTGCTTCACTGTTTTTTCTCTGAGAAAAACAAGGAGCTATGAGAAACACTGTGACTTGTGAAGGACACACTTACGGGATAGTTAACTTCCACTATATTAAAAAGTGTATCTGCACCAATCAAATACGTTTGTCCTTTCTCAAGAGGATGAGTCTTATTCGGCTTTATCCTGACGTATGTTCCAAACACTGACCCCAAGTCTGTAAGCCAAAACTTCCTGGGTTCTAACGGATTGATTGAGCAATGTTTGTTACACTTGGGATCTGGATTTACCTTTGATGAAACTAAAAATTGTTCTGTAGAGGGCAGAAGGAAGTTTTCTGGCAACACTATTCTTGCCTAGTCTACTATGTGAGCTCATCAGAAAAGTCAGGAAGTTCTCAGGGATCTCCCGTGGCACTTTGAAACCTGCGTAGACAATTCAGATTGCATAATACAAAGAATAGTTTTACCATATTTTGTGATTATTTTGCAGTGGACACGACTGATCGCTCTGTCGCTGTAAAGAAGACAAATATCATTTGGAATGATCCCTTCTGCTGTTGCTTGCTGTCTTCCAATAATGATATCATTATGATCCGTGTTGCGGTTAGAGTTCACCATTCCTTTTGAGAGGAGCTAATTGAGTCGATATACCCCCAAACATATTTACCCTTAGCTGTTATAATATACTCGCTGGTCGGGTTAATATCGGCATTGTTTCTTAATACAGTAAGCTTAATTTGCGGCTCATCGGGTGCATAGGAAGTAACAGCCGGCTCTGAATGCATTAGCATTATAGCCAAAGCCAAATTATCAAGAATACTTTGAGTTTTGCGCAATTTATATAACACATTGCGTTCAGGATAGGGCTGTGAGTTCAAAACGTCCTTCTCGGAACGGTTATCATGTAATTTACTAATCTTTAACTCTCCACTTTTGGAATTGACGATACCAGAGTTGAATTTTATTTCATTTCCTCCTTTACATATCGCGATCAATTTCTTCCAAATTCAAACATGTCTTTTTACCCTGGAGATTTCGAGGAGACCATTTAACTTCCTCAAAATGATTAATATTTTTAGCACCCTCCTCTGGCTTCTCATGGCTCTGAGCGAGGTTGTCGTTTGATGGCAGAATTCGATATTTATCTTGAAATATTTCGTTTGGAAGATTCTGTAATTGAAAGAGAGGTCAGTATTAGCAAAGAATATTGCAAAACAGCATAATTGGATTGAGGACTAGAAAGTACCTTGAGTGATAGCTGAAACTTTGAAATTTTTTGGAGGTTTTCAGGATCATTCAAGCGGTCTTTGGTGGAATGAATGTTTTCTGGATGCAAAGCTTTATCTTCTTCAGGTTGTGACTGTTTGTTTTCTGTTAAAATGCGGTTATTCCGCAAATTTGAATCAAGAGGAGGCTGGCCTGCTATTTTACCCAGAGACCCTGATCGACTACTCCGTTCCATCACTTCGTTGTGCTCAAGTAATTTCAGAAATAAAGATAAAATTTATGAAATTGACTATTTTTTGTGCAGGTGGTGTAGAACAAAAAAGTATATTGAAAGGTTACATAAGAATCACGGCTGTTTCGTCAAGGAGCAGTTTCGTAAAATGCAGCTGGTTTTGAAGTACAATACTGTAAGTGTTACAAACGAAAAGAATTAAGAGTGCATATAAGACTTTGGAATCCAACTAATTTGGCAAATTAAAACTGAAAAGAAAAGCCAGTAAACGAAGGAGTTTGAGAGAAGCTTTTTTTGTTTTCGTGGAGGAATCAGAGTCATAATTCATTTGAAGATTGCTATGTTTGGTGAAAGCACATCATGATGCTATAAAAAATTTCTCAAACAATAAGGAACCCCAAAAAAAAAAAAATCATGCAAAGGAGTTTTTGCAACCTTCATCAAGAGAAAGATGTGCGGTGGATAGCAGATTGATATAATTCAAGCTGATTCTAATTATGACAACGGCATTTTTACCATTTTATTTCTTGCATTGTTTGCTAATTGGATATGTGAAGATAGAGAGAGCTGAACAACCCGAATTTAGAGAACATAATTAACCATCATTACAATAGCATTTTTCAGACGACAGTTTAAAATACCGAGTATTTTAACAGCTCCATCGCTATCAAAAAGTTTCAGTTTGAGTAAGGATACGTTTTTCGCATTACGGCATCTGTCAATTCTCAAGTCAACATTATGAATTATCTCCTCGATACCAGGCTGTAGCTATTTATAGTTCTTCAAATTCGACCTCGGCAGTCCTTTTAATCTCATTTCTTTGCTTATTATGGAATATTATCAAATTTAAACTATCCGACTAGTATTAAAACTCGAATAAAATTAAGCTAGTGACAGGATTTTCGTCAGAATCAAAATAAACTCTGCCGTTTACATATCCAAGCTCGTATCCAAAGATTTGGGAATCAGCAATTACTTAAAAAAGCACCTCTTACTTGGAAATTCCCAAGTTTTTATGTCACTAAAAAGAATACTGCGAGGAAAAGCTTTCTTAAATTCCCATGTATTGTTATATCTCATCTTATCTTGCTAGAAGGAATGAATTGACCTCAGTGCTAGTGCACTTGTGGTTAAGAGATGTTAAGTAATAGTTTTAGAGTATTAAGTTTTAGAGATTTGAGGAAGGCCATTATCAAATTATCACCTTAAATCAAACACATAGGTTCTCAGAAAACTCTAAATGATACTACGCTGCCTTCTCTATCATTAACCTACGCTTGCCTTGTGATATTTAGGAGTATTGTGCAGCTTGCTGCAAAACCTCTTCAAGAGCATCTTCGATAACTGGTTGCTTTCGGATTTGTTCAGGCTTCTTTCGGACGCTGATTTCGGCATTAACTGGGTTGCTATTTATATCAGTGATTTTCTTCCCAAGCAAATCCTCTTCAAATTTCGCGTAGAGTTCGTCAATCTCTTCAGATTCACATCCATTGTTTGCTAACTCCGCAATTAATGCTCCCATCTCCTTTTCGTCTTGTTCAAGCTCTTTTCTCTCCATCAATACATCCTCTATTACATCCCGAGAAGCGTTTATGGTGGTCTGCACCTGATTAACATCTCGTAGAATTGTAACCATGCTGCTGGTTTCTAATGACGACTCTAACTGGATCTTTGCTTTTTCAAGTATTGTAACAATGTTCTCAGCTTTGACCAACTCTTCTTGGTTCATTTTGAAAGTGATTAACTGGCGTTTAGCTTCGGTCTTTTTTCCTTTAGAGATTAGCTCTTTGATTTTGGTTTCTTGTTTCTCTATCTTCGAGTAGAGTTTATCAATTCTCTCATTTGCTTCGGCGACTTTCTTTGAAAGTTGTGCTAATGTTCGTTGCTGCTCAACCTGTTGATCAGAGTTCCTGCTAGACTGCGCTTGGGGAGTTGGTTGCTGCTGAGGTTTCTCTCCCCGGTTGCCAAAAAATTTTGAGAGCATTGTATTGAAGAAAAACGAGATCAAAAATGTTGTCGTTTAAATGGATTTTATAAACAAAAAGAGTCAGAAAAAAATAATATATATATTGCTCTTTTGATAAACTCGAGAGCGGTTAATTAACAGAGAACGCTATGATTGTTAATTATACGGAGAAATAAAGAGTGTTATTCATATCATTTTAGTTTTTTTTTACGATATTAATAAAGCTTTTTAATAATAATATAGACCTACAGCAGAAATCATGCTAGAATCGAGGCAATGTAGGATATTTCGTGAGTATTCTTTAAAAATTGTCATTTATGAGCGAAGCCCTCCCATCATATGGCTAATCTCCAAACTCCGATCTCGTCTTGCGAGGGATAGCCCCCCCCCCCCACCCCAAGTAGAATTCCAATCAGCATTAGAAGCTGCAAATTTTGCACAGATAATCTGAATAAAAATAGATGTTCTTTGGTTGTGGTTTTTTCCGCCATTCTTGAGATGGTTTCAAGGGAGTTGTTAGCGTTTTCTGTGTAGCAGGCTGGTATGGAGACCTTAAAAACTCGAATTCTTCCTCTTCTTTATTAAACATTTTAATTGATATTCGATGTTACTCCTATAAACAATTTGGTACATATCCATCCTTTTTTCGTTTGCCATGGTCATTGCAGATAGAGAATGCTAACCCTGGCAACCCTTTTATTGAATAAGACAAAAGAGGTAAGAAAATCAACGTTTCGATCACGTATGATATTTGAAACAAATGGATTAGTTAACTAAACAACATTAAAGAAAATGTTTTCACTAATAAAAAAATTAACGTTAGGGATAAGCACCGAAAGGGAATATTCGTGCAAGTGTTAGTTGATTAATCGGAGGTAAATATGATTAAACTTCTTTATTCATTAATTGGTTAGTTAATATAATTCTATGTTGACTCGAATCAATTTTGGCATTATCAATTAGACCTCTTGCATACTATACATACTTGCCTAGTGGACTCTAATTTCTCTTTCGGTTCTCGAGGCCATTTCCCTGGAAGAACAGTTTATTGTTTTCTTGTTTATTTTTTTTAAATTTTTTTTTTTTGAATTATACTCTGTCATCATTGATCAGCAAAGACGCTTGCTTTGTTCCGGGATACTAATTATCATGCTATTTCTCTATTTGAAGTGTTGAGAAAAAAAATATTTTTTCTATCATTCTTGACAGTGCTGTTATTTTCTTGATTCTGATTAATAAGCAGAACAGATGTATTTTATAGCGATTTTCGCTAAATAAAATGTGTTACCTCAAAAGCACTTGGTGATCAAGATGCTTCTTCCAAATCAAGTCTGGGAAGTCGAACATCAATTCCCAGAAAACACCATCAACCTTAATGATTCTCAGTCGAAACAACACCTTGATGCTCAGTCTCAAGTCCCAATCCTTAGAAAAACAGAAAACCATAAATTCTCAGCACACATAGAACTCGAAACATCTCACTTCCAAGAATCTTCAGCTAACAAATTTTCAAATCAATTTCATATGTTCGAGGAGTCCGATCCCATTAACAAATCTGAATATCCTTTCCAAAGCAATCTATCCAATCAAGATGAGATGACAACAAGTTTTCAGAACGATTTCATTGGGGAGATCCGAAGGAAGCGTGAAATCAAAGCAGTGGCTGCTGGACAGAATATTGGAGCAACTCAAAATCTCCTGGAAAATCTCGGAAATTCTTCCTCTTTCATGGCAAAGGCCAACGAATCTAACTGTGTTCAGGAAGAAAATTCAATCTTGAAGGAGATAGACAATGCTGGAGAGGCACTAAAGGCTGGGAGTAGAACAAATATAGTGGAAAACCAGCCCGTGGATCGAAGCAATGGCATGTTAGCAAACACTAAGTTGAATGGCCAGATAACAAAGGGTGCAGAAGAGCTAAACAAGCAGCAGGAGTCTCCCCAAGCTCAGGAGGTCAGTTTGAATGAAGATGGACAACCTTTCTGTAGAATTTGCTTTGAAAGTGAACAAAACACAGAAATTGGCACTTTAATACAGCCTTGCCGATGTACCGGTTCAATGAAATGGATTCATAATGAATGCTTGAAAACATGGATCGTTTCGAAAGGTCTGAACATTAAGCTAGCTTCTTGTGAACTTTGTGGCACGGTTTTCAACATGAAATTTAAGTACAGGATGAGATTTCGGCCTAAGACGGCTTGCAAAAAAAATATATTTAATATTTTTTCATGTGTCTGCCTTAGCCTGGTCATTATAGGACTTATCTCAGTAATCATCTTCATTTCAGCGAGATGGGGATTCTCGACAGATCTTGGTTCTTCAGCTGCAGGGAACTCTCTATCTTTTAAGTTAGCTATTGTCGTTGCCTGCGGTGCCATCAGCGTAATCTTGATGATATTGGTGATAGTCACAGTCCGTGACGCGTTTTTTATCCACGAGATAAGCGAATGGACGATATTGAGTCCTGACCTTACTAAGCCTCGAGTTGTTAATAATGAGGATTTTCTAATCCGAGTTGACAACAGCAGTCCTGCTTCAAACCATGAAAGAAGAAATGCCCCAAATCAATCGGGATGGAACATAGAGATCAATGGCGGGCGGAGCCCTTCCCAACAAAACGAAATTGACTCGATGCGGCCTGAAATATCTCACACTCACGAAGGAGGGAATGGTGGTTTCATTCCCTCATTCCAAGAAATTCAAGAAAACACCGAAAATGCGAATTTGAATAACTCTAGAATGTCTGAGCTCATGCCTGTAGAAAGTGTTTCAAGGTTTATTCAGCAAGAACACGGAGCGAGTTTAAATACGTCAAGCCAGGACTTGCTTCAGAAAGAAGAAGAACGGAAGGGAAATAAGAGCTTTAAAGCGAGAACATTGCATAAAAATTACATTGCGAGTCATAGTTTGAAAAAGGTTCCTATCGTTTTTGGCGATGAGGGATTGGGTAAAGTGTTGCGGAAAGAATATTCACAAAGTAAACTAAATAATAAAAAAGAGACCGTCCAACATACTCCACTCAGTAGAAATGCGTCTGACTCACGCTTACTAATCAAGAATGGCGCGGTCGAAGCAAATAAATCCCAGGAGAATGCACTAAAGGATAAAAATAGACTAGATCCACCACATGTCCTGCTTTATCAGAAACTTCCAAAAGAGTTCATTAAGGACAACACGCAAGAGAAAACCAAGACCATTGAGATTATCATCGATCACAGTGGAGAAAAAACACTCACGAAAGGCGGGAAAAGTGATAATGATTTGCTGAAAAGCAATGACCTGGCACGAAATGAGAGTGGAACAAGAAAGATCACGACACAATTTAGAATAGACAGCACCAAAGGAAGTCTCTTGAGAAAAATAAAAAGCAGTACAATTGTAGGACCCACTTATATAATTAAATAATGTGGGAGTTTGGAACCCAGCAAGGATTCCTCTCATTATAATTCCGAACTGTGATAAATTCTCCACTAAGGGAACTACTACATTGATTTGCCAGATCAAATTATTCAATTTTTATTGCCTTACCTGTGCATAAATTATTGACAAATTTTTTCGTCTGAAGAATGAATTTTCTTCATTTTTTCCATACACATACTCTATTCAGCAAATACAGCCTCATTAGATAAAGCCAAAGTCTTCGTTTTTTCGTAATACCGGGATTAGTTTGGACAGAGAACTAAAATTTCATCAGTATGTTTCAAATATAGCAGATATCATCTATATTTAAGCAAAGTATATAAATTTAACTCAAGAGTCTTAAAAAATATGAAGTAATGCGGATGCGGCTAGAAACAATGACTGATATCTTCTTCCCGCTGTTTAAAGTTCTTCTTCTAACAGATTACTAGCTCTTAAACGTTCTATCTGCTCTTTGTCAAGTTTGATCATTTGATCATGTTCATCAAGAATATAGTTTCCTTCTTCGTCCAATAAAAATCCGTTTTCATCAAATTGATAAACAAACTCCTCATCTTCTTCAGTTTGATTTTGTTGCAACTCTTTGATGCCTAGAATGAAAAGCCATGAAAAGGCGGGAATAAGATCAAATACTTGAAGTTTTCTGTTCGTTCGTGTTTAGCTGTGAAGAGGTCAAAAGATTCGTTGGGCTCTTTAGCACTATAGGTATTGCATTTGTAACTGGTTGAGAGATAATGTAAAATACCAGTTAATGATGGCTTTCCAGATGGCTTCAGTTTTGATTCTTCTTCTGCTTGGAGATTCTGATTCGTAATAGGTGTCTTCAAGAAGTGATTTCATTTAAATTCAAAGAAGCGAAATTACCTGATTCACTGTTTGATCTTCAGAGCGTTTTGAATCAGTGATTTCAATTGTGTAAGCAGGAATTTGAATACTTAACTCTCGTTTCTTTTCTTGAGTCACGTATCCACCCTCTGTATATCTTACTTCTTTGGCTATTGACTCAGGAGTTAATATTTGGCTCGTTTTGAGGCTGTTTTTCTTTTCAGATGATGAAGGCTTCTGACTTTCATATGTTCCAACATCGACTGGTGATGTGCTATTCTGGCCCTTCACTTCAGGAGAACCATTATTACTGAGGGCGGTCTTATTCGAATAGTAGCTCTTATCATACGTTCTCACCTCGTCAGTCCTTCTACTGTACCCGGTGGAAGGTAGCTAGTATAATTTGTTAGATAACAGAGAATAGAAGAAACCCCCTTACATAGCTATAGCTCGAATTGGAGTTGGAATATTGGCTCAAAGCCTTAGTCCTAGTAGGACTTTCTTCTTTATTTGTCCAAGTACGAGTGGGACTTCCGTCTTTGGTTGTCCAAGTGCGAGTAGGACTTCCTTCTTTAGTTGACCACCTTCGAGTAGGGCTTTCTTCTTTTGTGGCATTTGCAGAGTCAGTTCCTTGACCCTGCTGGCTAACTGGCTTCATGCTTATGGGTTCTGGTCTATACTGATACTTATCTAAAGTTGACCAAGTATATTTTGATTCATATCCAGCATTTGAACTGCTGATTCTTGAAGGGCTATTTTGCTTTAAACTATTTACCGAACTTTGCAGAGTCTCAACCTGACCTTCCAGCTTCTGGACTCGTGATTCCATCAAATTAACCTCAGATAGCTTTGCTTGCAAAGTTATGATTGAACTGGTCGTGGCTAGTTTTGACTCTCCCATAGCTTGGTTCAAATTAGTAACCTCGGTCTGTAGTTTCTTCTGTGAGCTGACAAGCTCTTCGAAGTCCTTATTCAAAGAGTTGAGTTTAACTAAAAGTGTCATGTTGTTGTCAAATTTCGAAGTCTCGTATTTGCTGGTAAAAGTCTGGACTTCGTCTGAGCAAATGCGCACTTCTGAGTCTAACCTTTCGAGCTGCTCATGGACCCTATCTTCCAGCGCATTGGTCTTGTTTTCAAAATATTCTTGTAGTTCTTTCAACTAGTCAAACACATAGTCATTTCGATTTCTATCTTGACTTAATTTTTACAGTTCTCTCGGTCTTTGAAATCCGAATCAAAATATCTTCTGAAAAGGAGTTGCTGACCGCTATTTGAGAATTCACGGCAAGTTTGTCTTTCAATTAGCGTCAATTATAAATATTTGAGAGTCTGGAAATGTATTACTCTGAGTTTCTTTAATAAAGCTATCAATCATTAGCTGTAACGCTGAAATTTGGTCATTCAAACTCTGACTCGAAGCTTGAAATTTGACATCCAAATCACTTTTAAGTCTCATGATCTCCTCATTATCAGACTTCCTTTGCTCATTAATCATCACGAGTCGACTCTCAATAGCTTGATTTAACTCATTCTGAAGCGTCCTCAAGCGGCCATTGCTTTCTTCAGATTGATGTGCTTTATATTTCTCAAAATTTGTGGAGAGGTCCTCAGTCAACTGCATGTATTTCGATAACGTTGCAGAAATGATATTAAAGTCAATGGCTGATTTCGTTTCGTTGAGATCTTGCTTTTTTGAAATTTCGTAATTTGGACTATTTCGATCTTCAATCAATTGTTCGAGGTTGATCAGCTTAGTTTCATAATCTAAAAATCTGGAATCGATCTCGTTGATGCTGTGAGAGTTGACTTTCAAATGCTGCTTGATCATATCCATGGTTTCTTGATTGCGTTGGATCTTCAAACCACATTCGTTCATTGAATTCCTGACTTCTTCAAAAATCTCATTTTTCCATTGCACAAGCAAATTCTTGAACTCCTGCATGGATTCATTCATCTGTTGGCCATTCTGACTCCTAGTCTCTGACTCACTTGCATGAGACCGGTATGAACTCAACTTCGAAGGAAAAAATATTAGATCTCCACAATATTCACAGGGAAATGTACCACATCAGTGGACTCTCGTGACTGAGGGGCACCTTGAAATGGCAGTCCTTTGAATTCGTTTTTGTAACCTCGAAAAGGGCTTGTCGTCCTTTCGGTGGCTAAGGATTTGATGGAGGATAGTTTATTGAATCAAAGTGCAAATTACATTGGAAATTCTGCGAGAGGGGTTTTTGGAGAGAAAGAAATGAGGTTACAACCTTCCCAGGTTGCTTCATCGGCTCGAAAATTCCTGGTTTAGTGCTCATGGGATTTTCACAAACAATACAGAGATATTCTTGAATCTAAATGAGAAGCAATCCAATAAATTTAATAAGATGAGGTTGATTCAGTTCTCATTTTCAATAAACGAATTAGCTTTTTTACTCGCGTTTAGGGTAATTTGTTTTGAACACTAGCAAAATCCCAACTCTTAATAATCAGTTTGCCACTCCTTTAAAAACGATTTGAGTGGGATGAGAGACTCTAGCAGTAGTTCTTATCAGAACAATCGTGAAGTCAAAAATATTCATAACATTAAGACGATATTAAACTGTTGAATGTATGTATAGCCATGGAACATTTCTTCAGACAATTTCATATCGTTAAATCAAATTTGGGAGGTATCTGATATCATCCGACCTGATTGATCTCTTCAGCGCTATTCGAAGTTTTTTTGATCTCTCGAATAAATTTGTTTAGTCATATTTGGTTGAAAGATGGGAAATTGTGTCTGTGTAAGTACGAACGGAGAGAAGCTCCAATCCAAGTTGATCTCGGATATAATTAAAAAGCCGAGCTTACACTCGCCAGCTAAATTGAATCGAAAGACTTTCCCGAAGGACAATTCAGCCCTATTCATATTAAAGAAACCGAAAGAAACGTTATATCAGCACTCTGAATCATTTTATACTGCCTATCCAAACTACGATGAATGTGATAGAGGAACTATCAACTCGAATAGAGAGAAGCTCACAGAATATCTGTCCTTCGATACTAAACAAATGGATATGATCGAACCCAATGAGGTTCTGCATCTCCCTGAAGAGTTAAAAGAGTCACAAATACGATCCCAGGCTCAAGCTTTACAATATAACAATGAAAACCAAGAAGCACATCAATTACAAAGCTCTTTGGTGCGGGTAAATTTTTGTTAAATGGCGTTCATATCCCTAATAAACATTTACTCACTCAGGACAGTATAGAGATCTCTCCAAAGGAAATAATACACGGAATAGAGAATTCAGTAGAGTTCCAACAATATAGTGGCTCAGAATCTCGCTCTTCTGGTAATTAGCAATTTATTTGGTCTTTGTGATTAAAATCTTCTAGAAACTGATGATGGATTGGGATTTTCGCGAATGACAATTAAAGATGTGTTGAATTCTATGGAACCTAAAGTTGGATATGTTCGAAATCGTTCTAGAGACCCGAGCAAGCAAACGAGACTAGCTTTGAATTCATTAGAAATGATAAATATAACCACTGATTCCGAAGGGACACACAGAAAACCAACAGAAAATGAAGACTTTCAACAAAGTCGCGAATGTCCTAATAACTCTAATTCATTGAGAAAAGAGTCATTTGAACAACAATTCCTTGTCCGTAGGAACTCGATGCCTCCAGAAACATTTCTTTCCAACTCAAACGTGCATTCGGAGAGGAGCAATCACATGGATAACTCTTTCAAACAAAGAAAGCTCCCGCATTATCACCATCCCAAACAAATCATTGTCGAACCTCTTTCTCCATTATTTAATAGTGAAGAAAGTCGTATTTCAACAGAAGCTAAGGACCTCGGCGAGGCACCAAGCGAGAAGAATTTGCAGATCATAGCTAAGAGTACTCAGAAGAGTAACGAAGAAGCGCTATATCAAAACGTTCATGAAGACTCTAGAAAATTCATTCAACGAGGGCGAGAAGCGCTATCCTTGCTGTTACGCATACTCCAAAACAACGACGTACCTAATGGCTTTGAGAGGCTCTACAAAGCTAAGGACGAAGCGCATAGTGTTACTATCTATTTCAACAGTATTCAAAAGCCGAATGGCCAAACGATCATAAAGACTCTGTACACCTGGGAGGCTCCTTGTCCCGCAGAAACATTTATTCAATTAAGCAACGATATCCGCTACCAGTCAAAAATTAATGAATACAGCGATCAGAGTGAAGAAATTGATGAGATTTACTCATCAGAGTCAGAAAGCTTTATCCTGAAGTATGAGACTTACAAAAAAGTACTTACGTGTAAACCGAGAGATGTTGTATATTTGAAACACATTCGCAAGTTGGGAAAGGGTGAGTGGGCTGAAGCCTCTGTTTCGGTTGAGCATGAAGACTATCCAGAATATGAAGACCGCGTTAGAAGTGAAACTATTTGTGCTGGAAGCTTGGTCAGTAACACGATTTCAGACAACTCCTGCATCGTAAAATGCTATTCAGAAATTGACTTGAAAGTCAATATCCCACTCTTTATTGCAAAAACTTTCATTACGAATAGTCTCAAACATTACATCGCGAGGTGCATATCTGCTGTATATGATATTAATTAGTATGCACGTATAAACTTACAAGTGTAATATATTGGTTTTTGCACGAATTAATGTAAATTCTTGTATATCCGCATGAATTACTGCATATATAACTCTTACATGACCTAATAACCATTGTTAGCACGGCAAGGTGGCTTCCACTCGCCAATAGTTCTCTTTTGTGCTTTAATTTACCACTTAGCTCCAATTTTTCAGGTTTCTGCCGCTGAACAGGCGAGCGATAGTTGAAGCTTAGAAGACTTAAGAATCTCTGTGATTTAGAAATTTATCAAACTCTAAATATTTCAATCAGTCTTTTTAAGATTAGAACACGCATACAAAAAAACGCCTACGTGTTTTAAACACTATTTATCTGAAAAAAGAAAGACAAAAACTTTTTCTCAAAGAAAACTAAGTTAACCAAGAAAATGCTACCTCATCTTAAAGGAAATCGCTTTGCACACATGCAAGGTGACGCAACCAAGACAAACCCATTCGCGAGTCCAACTGACACAACGACAACTGGCTATGATAACATGAGTCCTTACTCCTCTGTCACGAAAGACACCTACTCTCAACCGGACAGTTCACCTGGTTATGGACAAAACGGTTACACTAATCCGAATCTTAACGGCACGATGACAGGTCCCACAGGAAATACTTATGCTACTACAGGGAATGGAGTCAATGGAGCGGGCGCTAGAGCACAGAACACAAGCCAAATGAAAAATAGCAAGGTTGATTCCGACAAAATTCCAAGACCTCTGATAGATCCGAAATTCTCGATCACACCAAGAAGGTTTGTCACTGTTGAGGGTGCTTTACCTCCATCTTCAACCCAAAGCTATGTCACTGTAGACAACGGTGTTGCTGGACCGAGATATGTCCGGTCTTCTTATTATACTATCCCTACAGAGCCTTCGGCTCTGAATACAGTTGGTGTTCCTCTCGGCATCATCGTGCAGCCTCTGGCTGAGCCAACTCAAGACGAAGAAGGTGTTCCCATTATTGACTACACTGACCATGGAGGTCTCTTCCGTTGTGCTCGCTGTAAGGCTTATGTGAACCCTCATTTTGTTTGGACGGATGGAGGACGCTTAGCGATTTGCAATATCTGCAAAATGGTGAACAAGGTCCCTTCAAGCTATTATGCCGGCACTAATGAATACGGGCAGCGAAGAGATAAAGGCGAGAGACATGAGCTCTGCAAAGGAGTCTATGAGTTTATTGCGCCGGCTGACTACCATAATAGGAAGCTGGTCACTCCTTACATCGCCATTTGCATTGACGCTGGCCCTGCATCTTACAGCAACGGTATCTTCAACCAAGTCCTTTCATCGATTGAAAGTCTTTTGGACTACATCCCAAGTCCAGAGCTGACAAATATCGCTATCTTCACATTCGATCAGTCGATAACTTATTTCCAAGCTCCTCAGGACCTCAGCAAAGAGCTGAAAGTCACAGCCGTTAATGACATCGACGACTACTGCGTGCCTTTTCCTCCAAGCGTGCTGTTTACAAATATCGCAGAGCAGAAAGAACGGCTTGTCTACCTCATCCAAAAGATCCAGGCATACTATGATACCTTCTATCAGACGCAAACCCAGCCAAAGACTTTCTCACCAGGCACGTGCTTCGGAGCTGCACTTAACAACTGTGGAAAGATGCTCAAAGATCAAGGAGGAAGAGTCTTGATCTTCACTACTAGCGGAGCAACCGTGGGACTTGGAAAGATCAAGCGACGAGACGATTATAAACTTTTGAATACTGAAAAAGAGAAGACCTTGTTTGTACCACAGTGCGAAGAATACGATCAATTCGCAAAAGAATTCTTGGAGACTAGAGTCTGCATTGATCTCTTCGTGTTTTCCCCTGAGTACTTTGATTTCGCTACGATAGGCGCTGTCGCTAATAATACTGGAGGGAACCTCTATTATTACCCTTACTATAATCCTACCTTCGATAGCGAGAAACTTCATTACGACATTGCACGCAACTTGACTCGCTATTGTGGTTATGATGCTGTTATGAACGTGAGAGCAAGCACTGGAATCTCATTCTCTGAGTACATAACACCAATGGGACGTAGACCTCAGCCAATATTGGAGTATTCAGCACTTGATGCAGACTCCACCATTAACGTTTTGCTGAAAATGGATGAAAAGGTGGCAGATGATGTCGCTCATTTACAAACTGCGATCCTATATACAAATCCATATGGACAGAGAGTCATTCGTGTGATAAATCTGGCCTTGAAGGTGTCCAATGACCTCATGACCATTTTTAAAGGATTGGACGTTGAGACAGTCGCTCTCCTCATGCTTAGGAGAAGTATAATCGCCATTAATAATATGATGGTGAAACAAATCCGTGAGACTCTTTTGACTCAGCTCGTCCATATTTTCCACTCATATCGTACTAATTGCGCTAGTGGTAGCCCAATGGAGCAGCTTATTCTCCCTGAAGCCTTGAAAGTTTTACCTTGCTACCTGCTTTCAAGCCTAAAAACACACATTTTACGATCCACCAACGACGTGAAACCTGATGAACGCTCATATGATCTCCATAAATTAACAAAAATGCCGGTTTACAGTGCCTCCAATTTCCTCTATCCAAAGGTGTTCCCAATTCATACGATCTATAACGTCGACGAACCAGGACCAGGTCAGTCGACAGAAGAAGGTCGAGTCGTTTTACCGATGAATATCCCGGCCACTCAAGACAAAATCACAGATGATGGAATATATCTGATTGATAACAGTGAATCGATCTGTCTTTACGTCAGAAACCAAGCAGATCCAAACCTGCTGATGAGACTATTTGGCCAAGAATCCGTTGATGAGATTATGAATTCAGTGTTCAGCTTGCAGCCATTAGAAGATGACTATAACGTAAGAGTGCAGAATATCGTCGAACAGCTTAGGAAAAATAAGAACGCTGCGTATCCAAACCTTAGAGTGGTGGCACAAGGAGACCCATATGAACCTCATCTCTTGACGAACTTCTTTATCGAAGATTCGAGCAAGTATGGAGAGAATTTGAGTGATTTCGTATGCCATATTCATAAGCTAATCCAGCAAAAGATGAGCTCCTAAGAGTACACATAATACTGGAGAGAATTAAGGATAATATTACAAAGGAAATATACAAACTTTCGAGTCTATATTTTAATTGTGATGTCAGATAGAGTTCACAGAAATTAGTTATGGCGTAATAGTAGTCAAAACCATCCTTCGAAAAATTTTAACATACAATCTCAAAAAGTCAATCATCTTCTAATTCTCATGACGAGAATGTAAAAGATTGAACTTTGACAAATATTGTAAATTTCGAAATTATATAAATATAAAACAGCGAGTTGATTTTGAATTTTAGAATTTGAATTCATAATCAAAAATTTTTCTTTCGATTAAAACTCGAGAGAAGAAAGGCAAATTATACTTACCAATCGCTGATCAATCCGAGAAGATTAGTCCATTATCACTCTCTCTTTGGCGAAGGTGAGGAGAAGGTTTTCTTAAATCTCTTCTATCTCTTAAGCAGAGAATAATTTGTCAGGTAGTTGGGTATATCGCTATTTTCATTTAAAGATAGATCTGAGTGAGAGTTGCTTCAAATTGCAAAACCTGTTAATTGGTAGCACTATAATCAATAAAAAAATTTAAAAATTGAACGGTAATTGAAATTATTCAAAAAGCGTCATAATTTAAAATGCAGAGTTCTAACTTATAATTTCATATAGTTCAAGAATTAGTCTCCTACGTACTGTAATTGTTCTGATATTTTCCACAACCATTGGATTCTTCAATATTCGCTTTTTTGGAGAAAAATGAAGGTGAAATTCAAACACAAAAAAAGATTCGATTTTTGTCTTCAAAGTGTAGATACATCATGAGAAAAACTAAAGCATACATTAAAATAGGATAAGTACGAAACTCTTTTTTTAATATTACAATCTACTTTCTCTGAGTAGTTCTTTAAGTTACCTTGCCTGAGAAGAAAAATAGTTGGTCATTGTGTAAGCAATATAGTCATAATCACTACCGACTAGTACAAAACACAAAATTTAGAATCGTCTTCTCATCTTTCTTTGTTCAGTAGAATGTCGGAAGAACCTTTTCGTGGAGTAATATGCAGGTTGTGTAATAAATACTAATTGAGAATTTGCTATACATGAAGATAAATCTTTATTCATTTTTTTATACTTCCTAAAATTGATGCAGTGTATATATCTTAGCCAATCATGTGTAAACTTCTTCATTTGTCGTACCTCAGGTCTTACTAAGGGATGCCAATTAAATCCCAAAGATGATGAGAAAGCTATTGTCAATCTGTGAAATTAGTAATCCTCGCAACAAGTGAGAGTATTATTGTTCAACAATCATGTATGTTCAATTTTGGATTTTTGTTTTTAAAGGTTTACTCTCTCTGAAATTACGACAAAGATTAGTCAGGGATGCATATCTCCGGACACAATCAGTTTGAGTTTAATCATTCATGTATATAAAGAGACAAGTCATTCAATTAAGTGCTTGATATCTTATCAATCGCTTTATCAAGTGCATCAACCAGAGTTTGTCTAGTCTTTCCCTTCAGGAAGTTGTTGAAGCGGTCTTGGAGTCTTATATAAGTCCTCTCTATCATATTCTCTTTTAGAGTCCTTCTTAGATTTTGGTCAAACAGCTTCGCGTTAGCCAAATGTGGTCTTGAAAGAAAATCATCCCTTGATGACTTCTGACTCGCTCCGCTGTAATACATTTAATCTCAATTAGTCAGTCAACTCGAAATACCTAACACCAGTGTTGGTGTACTGACTAGCATCATATCCTCGGTTCTCTCCTCCATTTCCAATATCTTCATTCTCTTCTTCTTCCTCTTCTTCGATAATTTTATTTTCTGTATCAAAGACCGTCGCTGGAGCATCATTGACGTCCTTCTTCGCTAGTTCTTCAGGAAAATCACCGATAGGGTCTAGGACAGTTTCTCCCTGAGAAAGATAGTTGTATATATCAGTCAACACCATGAAAAAGTTTACCTTATGGGTTTTTGCAATAATTTTCTCTTCTCTCAACATGGATTCTTTCAGAAGCTCTTCTTTCCTCTGCTCAATACTCTTATTCACGGCCGAAGGCGCAAGCTCCTATTGATAGATTTGCATGTTCGTTTTACAAAGTGAATCTATTTGGTTATTATTACAGAATCTTTGGCAACGCATATTTCTTGAGCACTCATTCTCTTCGTTAGGATCTTAACTCGAAGCTCATAGTTTTTTTCATGGGCCAAGAACTGCAATAGCATCTTGACCTTTGGAGTATAGCGCTTGTAATCCGATTTGAAGTATGCAAATATCGTCGCTTCGACTTCTCGAGCAACATTCAAAGCATGCTCGTATGATTTGTTCTCGCTCATGCCTAGAAGCTTTCTTTCCTCTTGCAAAGTCTGATTTTCAGCCAATGCATGATTCGCCTTGAGTTCTTCTAGTCCATATAACTAGTAATATTAGAAGGATTATCCCTTATGAATGAACCAGATAATTTACCAGATATTTGTAGAGATTCTCTCTTGTTTTCTGTCGAGTCTTTTCACTGTCAGTCATATTTTTCTAATTTTCAACAAACCATTAGGTCAAAAGTTTCTCAAATGTTTATTTGATGGTACAGTCGAGTTATTTCGAGAAAATTCGTCAATTTTCTTCAGGATTTTTTCTTCAGCCATCTCACTAACATTTGGAAGAATCCTACGTTTTCTTGGGTCGCTCTTTGTTTTGTTGAGCTCAGGAGGATTCTGTGAGGTCTTCTTTGCAAGAAGCACTGGCTTCATTTTTAGCCCATCATCCTTCATCGCATTCTTCATCTCATCATACACATTTCGACTAGTTCCTTTGAGCTTGGGAGTGAAATCATTAGTTTTTCTTAGGAATGGGTCAAACGTACCACGATCGAGTTATCTTCGTCCAGCTTGACCTTCTTATAGCCATCCGGTTCTATTACGCTTTGAATACAATGTAGTGAATCATAGGTTACCATCAACAATGAGCTGGGAATTGCAATTGAGACAGTTGTTATTATCCAGAGTAATGCATGTATAATGGTAGAGTGATTCGCAATTCGACCCTGAGCATTCAACTATCTCATCATCTGGATTAATAAACTATTTACAAAGATATTATGTTAAAAATTCGCAATATAATAATTTATTAAAGTTATACCTTTTTGCAAAAACATTCAGGTTCGAGCTCAGGAGAGAATTTATGAGTCATCGGATCATAGGCTTGTCTAACCAAGACATCAATTAAGAACTTGTCGCTTAAATCAGTTACCTGAAGAAGAAAGTTTTGTCACTGAATTTCTCTTCGCTTGAGCATTTCAGGAAGCGTTTCAGCTTGTACACTTCGCATCTCGAGGCAATATTTTCAATCCTCTCTCTCTCAATGTCGCTCGTCTTGAAAAGCTCTTTGCTTGAGTGGTAAGGTTGTCTGCCGACTAAACCAAAACAAGTGTTTGATGAAAGTTGTTGTATAAATTTGGTTTACTGTTGGTATCTTCAGGTCTGTAGTACACCGCATATGTGAAAGAGTCATCTTCAACCTATAAATAAATAAAAAATAAATTAGTTACCATGGTTATCAAGTTTATTACCTCTTCAATTCTTCCGATTTCGCTTCTGTCTTTATTTTGGTTATTAACGATCACAAATTCTCCTGCCTAAGCAATTACATTTCAGTAAGGGCAGGTTCAAACCAGCATTAGTAGAATTAAAGAAGAAGATCGCTCTGCTCAGGAAATAGAAGTTAAAAAAAAAAAGAGTCTCAAGCTAAGTTAATTCTTCGGAAAACTCTCTAATGATATCAAAGCTAATCACTAAACCCTACATGGATGAAAATGAGCGCACGCACACAGATTGCTCAAAATACTATCTGACTCGCTAGGAAGAGGAGACTCTGGAACTGAGAGCGGGATCAAGAAAGCATAGAAAATCAGAGCAGGAAAGAGTGGGGAAGGTGGACAAACTAAACCTCAAAAAACAGCGAAAAAGACAGAAGAGTCTTACTTTGTATTGGTCTGACATTGTTCTATTGGTTGCGCTTTGTGAAATTGTGGTCTGTGGAACTGGAAGACCAGGAAATAGAAATTTTTCTTTTTTTAACTTTGGATTATATCTGAAATTAATTTATTTCCGCAGTTAGCATCTAAAGAAAATCAATTCAACGTAGTTAATTTCTAATTCTTTCAATTCGATTTGAATTGAAGACTGAATTTGTACAAAGTAGTACGGATGAGGAGGCTATTTGAGATATTGAAAGGAAGAAAGAACTTCCAGCCAATATGCTAAAGGCTACACTACTAAGGGCAGCACAATGAACCTCTTAAATGGAAAATATGTTGATGTTATATCATGCTCCTGGCAAAAATTTAATTAAATAAATTGAAATATAGTTAATAGAAGGCTCTAATTTCGCTTAATTAATGGAAACATTATGAGAAGTCTCCGAGTTTCCTTTTTGGTGTCTTGGAATAAAACCCGTACTTCAGGCATGCTATATAGAGAATTTTATTTCTTAAAGGAGAAATTCGATAATAAAGTTGTATCGCTATTACAAATTGATTTATGTTGCCACATCAAACCGTAGCGGTTGATTGTCATTTTCGTAACATAAACGCGAATATTTTGAGATTGGCAGGTAAAATACCAAAAAAAAAAATAGTCAACGAAAGTTAAATTCTCTCTTCATATCTTAATACAATTGCATTTATAGATATATCAAAACACATAGTCATATATCG